>OHYI01000353.1_pt1 | contig 14904 bp, 13 predicted proteins | sample 1580231 | NCBI WGS metagenome assembly OHYI01 (sample SAMEA3882555, study PRJEB24775) | human gut metagenome | biome: human-associated habitat; feature: intestine environment; material: feces | place: Netherlands | collected 2009/2010
CCCGTTGCCGCACATTTTGCCCTCGGAGCCATCCGCGTTGAACATCCGCATGGTGGCGTCGCCGTCCGCCGTCAGCGGCGGGCAGATGCAGATAATGCCGTCCGCCCCAATGGAAAAATGCCGGCGGGAAAGTTTTTGGCTCCAGACGGCAATCTCCGCAGGCAGGCCGGTTTCGCGGCAGTCAAGATAGATATAGTCGTTGCCGCAGCCGTGCATTTTGGTAAAGTGCAGTTGCATAAAGTGCCTCCTTGTTGTGCGGTGTGGAAAGAATCAAATAAAAGAATAAAGAAAAAAGAATAATGGTTGTGTGATGCCCATGGCGTCACATTTTAATCAGGCCAACCACTCCGGCAAAAGCATTCTAGCCAGAGCAGCCCGCCTGTTTTATTCGCGCCGCGGGCGGCGCACCAACATGAATTATTATTTATTACTTCTAATCCTATATTATAGCATCCCGCTGCACCGGCGTACAGGGATGTGAAAGCTCCCGGATAAAAAAGTTGCCGGGAAACTTGACAAGGCTGTGCAGATACGATATAAAAGTACTATGACATTCTGTATATGTGTGCCCTGCGTGCTGATACCGGCATGGCAGAAATACGATATTGATACGGGTAAGGAGTAAAAGCTATGGAATCCGAAGTTTTTGAGCGCATCCGCGATTATCTGGCTGACCAGCTTGACATCGAGGCTGAAAAAATCACCCCCGAAAGCGATATTATCAATGATTTTGGCGCAGACAGCCTGGATGTGATCGATATGATCACTACCTTGTCTGACGAGTTCGGGGTCGAGATCCCGGACGAGGAGATCGAAAATTTCCACACCGTGGGCGATGTGGTTGCCTATGTGGAAGAACATATGCAGTAATGCGGCATGGCAGCATGCAGTTTTGTAAGAAAGTGTGAGGGGAACCAATGGCAAACGATAAGAAAAAAATGGTCGAAGCAATCACCGCGCAGGAAGTTGATTTCGCGCAGTGGTATACGGATATCTGCACCAAGGCAGAGCTGGTTGAATATTCCAGCGTCAAGGGCTTTGTTGTGCTGCGCCCCTATGGCTATGCAATCTGGGAGAACATCCAGAAAATTCTGGATGGCCGCTTTAAGGCAACCGGCCACGAAAACGTGGCCATGCCTGTGCTGATCCCCGAAAGCCTGCTGAAAAAGGAGGGCGAGCTGGTAAACGGCTTTGCCCCCGAAGTTGCCTGGGTCACTGCAGGCGGTTCTGACCCGCTGGAAGAGCGCCTTGCTGTGCGCCCCACCAGCGAAACGATGTTCTGCGACCATTTCAGCCATGTGCTGCATTCTTACCGTGACCTGCCTATGCTGTACAATCAGTGGTGCAGCGTGGTTCGCTGGGAAAAATCCACCCGCCCGTTCCTGCGCACCCGTGAGTTCTGGTGGCAGGAAGGCCACACCATCCACGAGACTGCCGCCGAGGCCGAGGCCGAGACCCAGCAGCAGCTGAACTGCTACGCGGATGTCTGCGAGCAGGATCTGGCCATCCCTGTTGTCAAGGGCCGCAAGACCGATAAGGAGAAGTTTGCCGGTGCCGAGGCTACCTATACCATCGAAGCCATGATGAAGGACGGCAAGGCCCTGCAGAGCGGCACCAGCCACTACTTCGGCGATAAGTTCAGCAAGGCTTACGACGTGACCTTTACCGGCCGCGACAACCAGCTGCATCATCCGTTCCAGACCAGCTGGGGCGTTTCCACCCGTCTGGTGGGTGCCATCATTATGACCCACGGCGATGACGACGGCCTGATCCTGCCCCCGGCAGTGGCCCCCATCCAGGTCGTGGTCGTGCCCATCGCCGCCCACAAGCCCGGCGTTTCCGAGAAGGCTGCCGAGCTGGCCGAGAAGATCAGCAAGTACGCCCGCGTGAAGCTGGACGACAGCGACAACGCCCCCGGCTGGAAGTTTGCCCAGTGGGAGATGAAGGGCGTGCCCCTGCGCCTTGAGATCGGCCCCAAGGATCTGGAAAAGAACCAGTGCGTGCTGGTGCGCCGCGACACCCGCGAGAAGGTGTTCGTCTCTCTGGACGAGCTGGAGACCGCCATCCCCGCCCAGCTGGAGGCTCTGCGCAAGGATCTGTACCAGCGTGCGCTGGAAAACCGCGAAAAGCGCACCTGGGCTGCCACCACCATGGACGAGGTGAAGGAGCTGGCCAAGGCTAACACCGGCTACATTAAGACCATGTGGTGCGGCGATCTGGCCTGCGAGATGAAGATGAAGGAAGAGGCCGGACTTTCCAGCCGTTGTATGCCCTTTGAGCAGGAGCAGCTCAGCGATGTGTGCCCCTGCTGCGGCAAGCCCGCCAAGGCCATGGTCTACTGGGGCGTTGCTTACTAAGCATTTGCCTTTCTGACCCGATACAAAACCCCCGGAGCGCTTTTGTGCTCCGGGGGTTTTACTTGTCATTTGTCGAATTATATGCTATTATAGAGTTGCTGCTCTAGCAGCAAGGCACTGCACATAACGGCAGGCGGTTCGGCCCCACTTCCGAAAGGAGGTGAAGCTTATGCCAATTACTTTGACGTTCCATATCTTCGGATTGGTATTTACCATCAAGGTAAAAAGCGAGAACCGCCACCCTGGCCGGTGACGGTTCTTGAGTTTTAAGAATCCTCATCAAAAAGGCCAACCGCTTGTCGCAGTGCCTTTTCTATTTACAGTATACCCACTTTTGAGGTTTCTGTCAAGAGCACGCCGTTTCGTTTCTGCGTGCTTTTTTCTTACCGGTCAAAGGTGGTGCTAAGGGTGGTCTGCCAGCTTTCGCCGGGGGCAAGGCAGGCGGCTGCGGCGCGCTGTTCCCAGTCCTGCGGGTCGGTAGCAGCAGCGGGCAAGCTGTGCCACGGTTCAATGCACACAAAGCGCACCGGCTTTGCAGGAGCCGACCAGATGAGCGAATAGGGGTAGCCCTCCACCTTGCAGGTGATATTGCGGCCGGTGTCCTTCTCGCAGATGCCGATGGTGCCAGTGCGCAGGCCTGCCATGCAGAAGCTGTCGTTGGCAAACAGGTCATCGGTCAGCGGGATGGCCTGCTGGTTCTTCCACTGGTAATAACTCTTGCCGCTCAGCAGGCCGTTGGGGCGGGCGTCAAGGATGACCGGGCTTTCCGGCCGGTCAAAACGGAACTCGTAGTCAGTGGTGGTGTGCTTTTCATCGAACGGCACATTGAACGCCGGGTGGAAGCCGATGCCGAAGCGCAGCTCCTCGGTGCCGGGGTTCGTCACCTGCAAAGTGTGGTGCACAGTCTTGCCCTCCAGACGGAAGGTGCTGGTGAGCGCAAAGTCATAGGGGAAGCGCTCTGCCTTGATAGCATCGTCTGCCCGCAGCTCCAGCTGGATGGTGTCCCCTTCTGCCCGCAGCAGGGTATGCTCCAGATCCCGGGCAAAGCCGTGCTGGCCGCCCTTCCATGTTTTGCCCTTGGCTGCAAAGGTGCCGTCCACCAGCTTGCCCGTCCACGGGAACAGGATGGGTGCGTGGCGCTTCCAGATGGCGGGGTCGGCCTGCCAGAGCATCTCTTCGCCTGCGGCATTCTTCAGGCTGACGGCCTCTGCACCGTGGGTGTCCACGGTCAGGGTCAGGAATTCGTTGTGAATGGTTGCCTGCATTTTCAGTATCTCCTTTGTCCTTCTTATTTTCCGGGGCCTGCTGTTTCCAGTATACTCCCCTGTGTGCCAAAAATAAAGCCCCAGTCCGCCCGGTTTCAGCAGGGCTGTGCCAGCGGCAGGGCAACGGCAAAGGTAGTGCCGTTTTCGCTGCTGCTCTCCACGGTCACGCTGCCGCCGTGCAGCACGGCGATCTCCCGCACAAGGGCAAGGCCAAGCCCCACGCCGCCCATCTCCCGGCTGCGGGACTTATCCACCCGAAAAAACGGCTGGAAAATGCTCTCCCGGCAGTCTGCGGGGATGCCCGGGCCGGTATCTGCAACGCGCAGCACGGCATTCTGCCTTTCCTGCCGCAGGGTGACGCGCACTGCCCCGCCAGGGCGGTTATACTTGATGCCGTTTTCCACCAGATTGAACACCAGCCGGTAGATCAGTGCATCACTGCCCACCATGCCCAGCTCCGCGCAGTCCTGCTGCAAGGAGATGTTGTTTTTCTGAGCAAGGGTTGTCAGGTCAGTCAAAATCTCCTCAACCAGCGGTGCAAGGGCAACGTGGTCGGTGCGGGAGACCGATTGCAGATTGCTCATTTCCAGCAAAGTGTGCACAAGGGCGGTCAGGCGGTCCAGCTGCTCCCGCACAGAGCTGACCAGCCCGGCGGTCTCGGCGTCCATGGCCGGGTGCTCCTCTGCAAACAGTTCCAGCTTCGTCTGCAAAATAGCCAGCGGAGTGCGCAACTCGTGGGCGGCGTTACCCGCAAACTGCCGCTGCAATTCAAAAGACTGTGCCAGACCATCCAGCATCCGGTTCACCGACCGGCTCAGCTGCCCGAATTCCTGCACGGTATCTTCGTCCAGACGGACGGTGGCGATGCTGTCCTGATCGACCCGCTGCGCCTGCTGCGCAAGCTGCTGCAAAGGTTTCAGCGCTCTGCCGCTGACAAAATAAGCGATGGCTGCGCTGAGGATGGTGACCACGGCGGTGATGCACCAGCCCTTGCGGCCAAAAACCACCTTTGCATCGTAGACTTCCTGCGAAAAATGTGCCAGCAGGCTGGACATTTCCTCCTGCGGGATCTCGATGGTCAACGAATCCGCACTGCCGGGCTGGTACTGCATCATAAAGCCGTTGAGGGCATCCATGCCGGTAACGCCGGTGCGGTATAAAAGCAGGTTCATGCACACGCAGGCGCAGGCGATGAGCAGCGCCGTCAGCAGGGTGATGCGCCATTGCAGAGATAACCGCTTCATTGTACCTCTCCTCCGATCTCGTAGCCTTCCCCGATGCGGTTGCGGATGGGGTCGTAGCCCAGCGCCGCCCGCAGCTTTTTGCGCAGGGCAGAGATATGTACCCGGATGGAGTTGCTGAAGCTGTCCACGCTGCCGTCCCAGACGTGCTCGATGAGCTCTTCCTGACTGACCGGGCGTCCCTGATGCAGCAGCAGATATTCCAGTACGCCGCTCTCCTTCCGCGTCAGCGCAAGGGTCTGGCTATCCACAGTGGCAACGCGGCTGCGGGTGTTGAAGCTGAGCCGCCCGCAGCACAGGCAGACGTCCTGCTGGATAAACTTGCGCCGGGTCAGGCTGCGCACCCGGGCTTCCAATTCTGCAAGGTGGAAGGGCTTGGAAAGATAATCGTTCGCCCCGGCATCCAGTCCCTCCACCTTATCTGCGATCTCGCTGCGCGCTGATAAGATCAGCACACAGGTCTCAAGGTCGTGCTGCCGTAAGCTGCGCAGCACCTGCATCCCGTCCACCTTGGGCAGGTTGAGGTCCAGCAGCACAAGGTCGTACCGCTCTGCCGCCAGTGCTTCCAGCGCGGCTTCGCCATCTGCACAGGCATCCACCTCGTACCCGGACAGCCGCAGCTTCCGGGCAATGTCCTCCCGCAGGGAGTGCTCGTCCTCTACCACCAAAAGGCGCATTTTGTTTCCACCCTTCCCGTAAAAAATCCATTTCTTGCGTTTTTCTTCATTATAACAGATTATAGCAGACGGTGTTAAGATTCGTGTTAAGATTTTCTTAGCAGAAATTTTATCCCGGATAGTGTATACTGGTGCCATCAAACAACAGGAGGCTATGATGTTCATGACAAAAAAACAGGCGCAGCTGCTTTTGCTTGCCGCCGGGGTGCTGATGCTGCTCTTCGGTGTATGGCGGGGCGAGGCAGATACCGTATTTTCAAAAGCCATCCGGCTGTGTATGGAGTGTGTGGGCATTGGATAAGAAAAAACTAGATCCCCTCGCCCGGTTCCGGGGCTTTATACAGGCCGGGGCAACCCTTTTGACCAATCTCCACCTGCCCAACTTTGCCAAAGGGACGCTGTATCAGGGCAGCGGAAAATACGTCTGCGTGCCGGGACTGAACTGCTATTCCTGCCCGGGCGCTGCCGGTGCCTGCCCGGTGGGGGCGTTCCAAGCGGTGGTGGGTTCCTCCAAATTCCGCTTTTCCTACTACATCACCGGCATTCTCATCCTCTTCGGGGTGCTGCTGGGGCGGTTCATCTGCGGCTTCCTCTGCCCGTTCGGCTGGTTTCAGGAACTTTTGCACAAGATACCCTCCCCTAAGTTCTCCACTAAAAAGTTAAAGCCGCTGCGCTATTTAAAGTATGCGGTGCTGCTGGTCATGGTGGTGCTGCTGCCATTGCTGGCGGTCAACGAGCTGGGCATGGGCGACCCGTTCTTCTGCAAATACCTCTGCCCGCAGGGCGTGCTGGAAGGTGCCATTCCCCTCTCCCTGACCAATGCGGGCATCCGCGCCGCGCTGGGCAAACTGTTCACATGGAAAGCCTGCATTCTGCTGGCAGTCATTGTGGGCAGCGTGGTGTTCTACCGCCCCTTCTGCAAGTGGCTGTGCCCGCTGGGCGCGTTCTATGCGCTGCTGAACAAGGTCTCGCTGTTCCAGATGCGCGTAGACACCCACAAATGCGTCTCCTGCGGTGCCTGTGCAAGGGCCTGCAAGATGGACGTAGACATTACCAAGACCCCCAACCACGCCGAATGTATCCGCTGCGGGATGTGCATGAAATCCTGCCCTACGGATGCCATTCAGTATAAATTCGGGCTGGGAGACAAGTCAAACACTGAAACAACAAAGGAGTAAAACCATGAAGCTTAACCGTGTAACCGCACTTTCGCTCAGCCTTGTGCTGGCCTTCAGCCTTGCCGCCTGCGGGCAGGGCGCGTCCTCTGCATCTTCTGCATCCTCTTCTTCTGCCGCTTCCTCTGCGGCAGCGGAAAGCAAGACCGAGGAGCAGCTGCTGGCCGAGGAAAACGAGATCCTTTCCGCAAACGATGCCCTGTGGGAGAAGGTGTTCACTTCCATGGACAAAAACGTGACCGAGACCACCCTCAGCACGAACTACGGCGATTTTCTGCGCAATGCCGTAGAAAAGGCAAAAGACCAGTTCTCGGATGAGGAGTACAAGACCCTGACCGCCGATGCAGAAAAGATTCGGGATATCGAAAATCAGATCGCCGCCCTTGCCCCCGCAGAGGATGCTGCTTCCGGCGCTGCCGCACAGGGCACCGCCTTCCCCCAGTTTGAGGGCAGCGATTTAGAGGGCAACCCGGTGGACAACAGCCTGTTTGCGGGCAACGCCTTTACGGTGGTGAACTTCTGGTTCAACGGCTGCAAGCCCTGCGTAGAGGAGCTGGACGACCTGAACGCTCTGAATGAGAAGGTCAAGGCACAGGGCGGCGAGGTGATTGGCATCAACACCGAGACGCTGGATGGCAGCCAGCAGGGCATCGAAGCTGCCAAAAAGCTGCTGGCAGCAAAGGGCGCAAGCTACCGCAACATCTACTTTGCCTCCGGCAGCGAGGCCGGCAAGTTTGCGCTGAACATCATGGCCTTCCCCACCACCTACGTTTTTGACCGGGACGGCAATGTTGTAGGCCAGCCCCTGCTGGGCGGCATCGACAAGGAAGAAAACCTTGCCGCCCTGCAAAAAAACATTGACGCCGCCCTTGCCAAGGACAGCGCCAAATAAGCGATTCTCCCCTGCCGCCTTCGGGCGGCTTTTTTGTTTGCCGCGGACATTGCCATGCACGTCCGGGCACCGGACGGAATACGCTGGGGCAGAAGCATACTTTTACCAGCAAAGGAGCGTATCTCCATGAAAAACACCGGAACTCTCCGCATCCAGACCTTTGCGGCACGCCAGTCTGCCCCCGTGGAGGGGGTGACCGTTGCGGTGCAGGGGGACGGCTTTACCCTGCACTGCATCACTGATGCCACCGGCAGCGCCGCCGATATTCCCGTTGAAGCCCCCGCCTGCGCCCTCTCGCTGGACGAGGACAACACCACCCGCCCCTACGCCATTGTCAACCTGACCGCCGCAAAGCCCGGCTACCGCACCGTGCGCATTGAGGGCATCCAGATCTTTGCCGGACAGGTAACGCTGGCGCAGCCCCAGATGCTGCCCGTCACCGAGGAAGACCGGGACATCCCGAACGCGCCCATCATCATCCCGCCGCACGCTTTGTTTGCGGGCAGCGGCGGCAGCGGCCCGCAGCCGGTGCAGCACTGCACGCCCCGGGTGCTGGATCAGGTCGTCATCCCCAAAAATATCACGGTGCATCTGGGCAAACCGGCAGCTGCCGCCCGCAACGTGACGGTATCCTTCCGGGATTATATCGCAAACGTTGCTTCCAGTGAGGTCTACCCCACATGGGCGGACGAAAATACCCCAACGGGCAGACAGGGTGTTTTCCGGCTCAGAACGCCCATTCGATCGTGATCTCCTGCTGCCCGGTCAGCGGGTCTTTTGTTCCGACAATAACCCGCCGCACCAAAAGCACCACAAGCTCCCGGGTCAGATGGGAAACCTGTGCCAGCTCCCGCACACGCTGCCTTTGCGCCGGAGCGGCGTCCGTTTCCTCCGGCTGCTGTTCCAGTTCTGCTTCCAAGCCACGGATACGGTTTTCCGCACTTTTTATTTCCTCCCCAAACGCCCGGTTCATCTCTGAAAACTGCGTGGCATCGATCAACCCGGACACCTTATCCAGATACAGCTGCTGCAAAGCCCTGCGCCGCCGGTCTGCTTCGCATTGCAGCCGTTTCAGCTCGCTGCGCTTTGCCTGCGCCCGCTGCCGCACCGGGTCATCCCGCTGGGGCAGCTCCACCTTTTCCGGGTCAACATAGACCTCTGCGTATTCTCGGATACGCTCCCGTACGGTGTTTTCCAATGCGTTCAGGTCAGTGCAGGTCTTATTGCTGCACCGTTCCGGCGCACGCTGGTGCATCCGGCAGCGGACATAGCGTCTTTGAACGCCATCCGCTCTTGGCTGATGGGCAGTCTGCTCCATATAGCTGCCGCAGCAGCCGCAAACCACCTTTTTGGCAAGCGGATGGATCGTCCCCTGCACGCCGCTCCGGGTGCGCGCTGCCAGCATCCGCTGTACCGTTTCAAAGGTGTCACGGTCTATGATAGGCGCGTGGGTATTTTCTACAACGATCCACTGGGACTTTGGCAGCCAGACCGTCTTTTTGGATTTATAGCCCACCTTTTTGTGCCGTCCCTGCACCAGATCTCCGATGTACGTCTGATTATGGAGCATCTGATAAACAGTCGGGCTGCCCCACAGCGAATAATCCGTTTTTTTCATGGCAGCGTGGTACTGCGCACCGTGCAGCTGTTTGTATGCTGTTGGGCTGGGAATGCCTTCATTGTTCAGGATCTGCGCGATCTTATGCGCACCCATCCCGCTAAGCGCCAATACAAAAATGCGCCTTACCACCTCAGCCGCTTCCGGGTCGATGACAAGCTTTCCCTTGGCGTCCGGGGCTTTGCAGTACCCATACAGTGCAAAGGAGCCGATGAACAGCCCCTCCCTGCGTTTGTGGTCCAGCACGGCGCGGACATTGTTGGACAGGTCCTCCAGATACCACTCGTTGATCAGCCCATTGATCTGGCGGGATTTTTTGTTTGCCGCCTCGCCGGTATCCACATGGTCCACCACGGCAATAAACCGGATGCCCCATTCGATGAACTTTCCGTGCAGATATTTTTCCACCAGCTACATATCACGGGTAAAGCGGGACTGCGTCTTTGCCAGCACCACATCAAACCTGTGTTCACTGGCAGCCCGGATCATTTCATTGAACGCCGGACGCTCCCGGTCGATGCCGGAATAATCCTCGTCCGAATAGATCCGGTAAACTTCAAAGCCCTTTTCTGCGGCATACGCGGTCAGCATGGACTTTTGGTTCTGGATGCTCTCCGATTCACCGTTTTTCCCTTCATCCTCCTTGCTCAGGCGGCAGTAAATTGCCGCTTTCATGGTCTGCGCCCTTTGTTTCCGGCACAGGTATCCCTGCACAGCATCTTAATCGCCCTCCCTTCTATGCTCCGTCCTGCAAGGGTATGGGCGTATCGTTTTGCAGTGCATCCGTGAGATAGCGCTCAAACGCCTTTTTAAACTGTTCCCTGCGCTGTTCCCCGCTGTCGGAGCAGAATTTTTCGTACAGAATAAAAGCCGTGTTTTCCATAAGCACCCTCTTTTCGGTCTGCATGGTCGTTTTGTGCGTCATCTCAGTCTATTTCCGGCTGCTGCGGTTCAGAACTCCGCCGGACGGAAAGCACCTGCAAAGCACGCGGTTTTTCGCCTTTTTCCATGCAAAAACCTTTAAAAACAGCTTGAAACGCTTTTGTTGCAATGATACAATAAGAATGTCATTTTATGGGAAAATCGGCGTATGCCCCGTGCGGACAGGCCGCGAGCGTGGGAGTTCCTGTGGGGTGTGTAAGAATCGCTAAGGTAGCACTGCGCTCCTGCACTTGCGCAGTACTGCCTTCCGAAAATGTGAGGAAAGTATATTTATATGATGAAAAAGATCTCCCGCCGCTCCTTTTTGCAGGCTTGCGGCATTGCAGCAGCCACAGCAGCACTGACCGCCTGCGGCGGCGGTAAGGCCGAGAGCGGCAAGGGCAGCAGCCAGAACGGCAAGATCCAGATCACCTTTTACCTGTGGGACCGCTCCATGATGAAAGAGCTTACTCCGTGGCTGGAACAGAAGTTCCCGGAGTATGAGTTCAACTTCATTCAGGGCTTCAACACCATGGACTACTACCGTGACCTGCTGAACCGTGCGGAGCAGCTGCCGGACATCATCACCTGCCGCCGCTTCTCCCTGAACGATGCGGCTCCTCTGGCAGAGCACCTGATGGACTTGAGCACTACCGAGGTTGCAGGTACCTTCTATTCCAGCTACCTGAACAACAATCAGGAGCCGGACGGTGCGATCCGCTGGCTGCCCATGTGCGCCGAGGTGGACGGCACGGCTGCAAATGTCGATCTGTTTGCTCAGTACAATATCCCTCTGCCCACCAACTACGCCGAGTTCGTGGCGGCCATTGATGCCTTTGAGGCTGTCGGCATTAAGGGCTATCAGGCAGACTGGCGGTATGACTACACCTGTCTGGAAACCATGCAGGGCTGTGCTATCCCGGAGCTGATGAGTCTGGAGGGCACCACATGGCGCATGAACTACGAGAGCGAGACCGAGGACGGCTCCACCGGTCTGGATGATGTGGTGTGGCCGAAGGTCTTTGAAAAATACGAGCAGTTCCTCAAGGATGTGCGGGTGCAGCCCGGTGACGATCGGTTGGAGTTGAACCCCATTGCCAAGCCTTTCTATGCGCGGCAGACCGCCATGATCCGCACCACGGCAGGCATAGCGGATGTAATGCTCGACCTGCACGGCTTTAACGCATCCATTCTGCCCTATTTCGGCGAGACCGCCAATGATAGCTGGCTGCTGACCTACCCCATGTGTCAGGCGGCAGTTTCCAACACGGTAGCACAGGACGAGGCAAAGCTGGCTGCTGTGCTGAAAGTCCTTGGGGCCGTGTACAGCGCAGAGGGGCAGAGCAAGCTGGCCGCTGGCGGCGCGGTGCTCTCTTATAACAAAGAGGTAAACATCACCTCCTCCACCTCTCTGGAACACGTTGCGGATGTCATCAGCGCAAATCATCTGTATATGCGTCTGGCCTCCACCGAGATCTTCCGCATTTCGGAAGATGTGGGCCACAAGATGATCACCGGCGAATACGATGCCAAGGCCGGATACGAGGCGTTCAACGAGCAGCTTGTCACCCCCAAAGCAGACCCCGAAACCGAGATCCTGTTCACCCAGAATACCGCATACTCCATCGACATGACCGACCACGGCAGCGCTGCGGCTTCCTCGCTGATGAACGCCCTGCGCGCCACCTATGATGCGTCGATTGCGGTCGGCTATTCGCCGCTGGTGTCCACTTCCATCTACTGCGGCGATTACAGCAAGCAGCAGCTTTTGTGGGTGATGGCAGGAAACTACGCCGTTTCGCAGGGGGAATATACCGGTGCAGAGCTGCGGCAGATGATGGAGTGGCTGGTGAACGTAAAGGACAACGGTGCAAACCCCATCCGGCACCGGAATTATATGCCCGTGACCAGCGGCATGGAATACAAAGTGACCGAATACGAGCAGGGCAAGTTCCGTCTGGAAGAACTCACCGTCAATGGTGCGCCGCTGGACGATACGGCCACCTATACCGTATTTGTGGCGGGCACCGATGTGTGGATAGAGAACGAGGTCTACTGCAGCTGCCCCATGCCGGAAAACCTGAAAGCTAAGCGGACGGAATATGCGATCGAAAAAGTAGACAGCTGCTCCTGCCTGAAGGATTCGCTGGCGGTCAGCAAGCAGTTCCCCGCCCCCTCCGAGTATCTGACCATTGTACAGGGAGAATAAACTCTTGAAAAATGAAACTACGATGCGGCCTACGATAAAGATCCGTATCCTCGCAGTCATAGCAGCACTGCTGCTCGGCATCGGTATTTTGAGGTGCTTCTTTGTCTTTACGGATTTCATGGCGCACACCATCTACGAGGAAAGCACTGCACACCTTACCGAGATCTATCATCAGGCAAACCAGACCCTCTACAATAAGGTATCCTTCAACTGGGGCGTCATGCGCATGTGGGCACCTTATCTGGAACGTGCGCAAAGCGATGCCGAAGTCAGCTCCTTCCTTACACAGGCAAAAGAAGAATACCGGTTTACAGATTTTTTCTTTGTTTCGCGGGATAGCGCCTATATCACGCTGGACGGCGAACGGGGATATCTTGATCTGGGTCAGACGCTGCCGCAGCTGATCCTGGAGCAGCAGCCTATCGTGGCAAACTCGGTCGTGCCGGACAAGCCGGAGATCATGGTGTTTGCAGTCCCCACGGAAAAAGGCAGCTATCAGGGCTTTGATTACGAAGCCATTGCCATCACCTATAACAACAGGGATCTGGTGGACTCCCTGAAGATCTCTGCCTTTGAAGGGCACGGCAGCACCTTTGCGGTGCTGCCGGATGGCCGTGTGGTACTGGACAGCAGCAGCGCGGACATGAGCGGTGTGCACAATATCCTTGCCCTGCTCAAAAACTCGGCTGGTTTTACGGCAGAACAGGTCGATGCCCTGCAAGATTCTTTTGCTGCCGGGGAGGGCGGCAACCTTGAGTTTTCCATCAATGGCGTCGGCTATTACATGGTTTATGGTTCTGCCGCCTTCCAGAACTGGACGATCCTTGGCATTGCTCCCAAAAGCGTTGTGAACGCCAACATGAACCGGCTGCAATACACCACCATGGCCGTGATGAGCGGTATAACGGGTATGCTGGCTTTTGCCGCTCTGCTGCTGGTGGTGCAGAGCAACCGGCAAAAGCTGCGGAAAAAGGACCAGCAGCTGCTGGCACGAGAGGAGTTGTTCTCGAACCTTTCCCGCAATGTGGACGACGTGTTCCTGATGATCGACACCGAAACCGGCAAGGTGGAATACGTCAGTCCCAATGTCCAGCGCATTCTGGGCCTCTCCCCCGAGGCGGTGCAGGAGGATCTCCACGTTCTATACCCTGCCGGAGACGACAGCGGTGCATCGCGGCTGGAAAGTCTGATGCAGATGGAACAGGGCGTCCAGCAGGAATGGGAATGTGAATTTGTCAATCAGGAGACCGGTGAGCCTCGCTATCTCCATGTGACCGGCTTCCTCAATGATGTGCAGGGCGCAAGAAAGTGCATCGTGGATATGTCCGACCGCACGGGCGAGCACCAGACCACGCTGGCTGTGGAAGCCGCACTGGAAGTAGCCGAAAAGGCCAGCAAAGCCAAGACGGACTTCCTCTCCAATATGTCCCACGACATCCGCACCCCCATGAACGCCATCATCGGCATTACCACCCTGATGAAAAACGAGCTGCACCAGCCGGAAAAGCTGGCCGAGCATCTGGGCAAGCTGGAAACCTCCGGCCAGCTTCTGCTGGGCATCATCAACGATATTCTGGATATGAGCCGCATTGAGAGCGGCAAGACCACCCTGAATGTGGAAAAAATGAATCTAACCCAGCAGATCAGCCAGCTGGATAGCGTGATTCGTCAGCAGGCAGGCCAGCGCCGCCAGACCTTTACGGTAAACACCCATCTGCAGCACGAAAACGTGCTGGCAGACCCCAACCGTCTGAATCAGGTGCTGATGAACATCCTCTCCAATGCGGTCAAGTATACGCCCCAAGGCGGACACATCCGGTTGGCGGTGGACGAGCTTACCCATACCGAGCACTACGCCAAATACCGGTTCATCGTGCAGGATGACGGCATCGGCATGAGCGCGGCCTACCAGAAGACCCTCTTCGACCCCTTTACCCGGGAGGAGCGCTCCGGCACCAACAAGGTGCAGGGCACCGGCCTTGGCATGGCCATCACCAAGAGCATCGTAGACCTGATGGGCGGCACCATCCGGGTGGAGAGCGCCACCGGCAAGGGCACCCGCTTTGAGGTCGTGCTGGAATTTCCCATCGACGCCGAGGCGGACAAGGTGCAGACGGCGCCGGCCCTCCCGGAGGAGGCCGAGGCCGTCTCGCCCCTGTCCGGGATGAACTTCCTCTGCGCCGAGGACAACGCCATCAACGCCGAAATTCTGGAGCTGCTGCTGGAGACCAAGGGTGCGCACTGCACCATCTGCTCCAACGGTCAGGAGATCGTGGACGCTTTCGCCAGCGTCAAGCCCGGCGAGTACGACATGATCCTGATGGACGTGCAGATGCCCGTCATGGATGGCCTCGAAGCCACCCGGCGCATCCGCAGCGGCGAAAATCCGCTGGGCCGCACCATCCCCATCCTCGCCATGACCGCCAACGCATTCCTTGAGGATATGCAGAAGAGCCGGGACGCCGGGATGGACGAGCATCTGTCCAAGCCCGTGGACATCAACGCACTGGAGCAGACGGTAAAGCGCTTCCGCGTTACCCCCCCCCCCC
>OHYI01000355.1_pt1 | contig 14841 bp, 13 predicted proteins | sample 1580231 | NCBI WGS metagenome assembly OHYI01 (sample SAMEA3882555, study PRJEB24775) | human gut metagenome | biome: human-associated habitat; feature: intestine environment; material: feces | place: Netherlands | collected 2009/2010
CCCGCAGCCGGGCGAGCGCGTGCTCGACCTGTGCGCCGCGCCGGGCGGCAAAACCAGCCAGCTGGCCGCCGCGCTGGCCGGGCATGGCGTGCTGCTGGCCAACGAGTTTGTGGCTGCCCGCGCCGAAGTTCTGCGCCAGAATCTGGAGCGCATGGGCGTGACCAACGCCATTGTGACCAACGAGGACACCGCCCGCCTGGCTGTCGCGTACCCCGGCCAGTTTGACCGCATTCTGGTGGATGCCCCCTGCAGCGGCCTGGGTATTCTGGCAAAAAAGCCGGATATCCGCTATAAGACGCTGGAAAAAGCACGCCACGATGAATTATTGGCCACCCAGTCGTCCATTCTGGACACAGCAGCCGCTCTGCTGAAAGCGGGCGGGCGGCTGGTCTACTCCACCTGTACCATCGACCCCGCCGAGAACGAGGAGCAGGTGGCGGCATTCCTTGCCCGCCACCCGGAGTTCCGGGTGGTCCGGCCCGCTGTGGCGTTCCCTGACGGAATGACAGTGGGGGAGCACGGGGCGCTCTCGGTGCCCACCCGCACCGGCATGGACGGCTTTTTCCTCTGCGCCATGCAGAAAACGCAATGAACCTGCCGTCCGGTTCGTATTGATTCATAGGAGAATACCATGGAACAAAAACGCTGTATCTCTTCCCTGACGCTGGCTGAGCTGACCGCTGCGCTGAAAGCTATGGGTCAGCCGGGCTTCCGGGCAAAGCAGATCTTCCACTGGGTGCACCAGAAGCTGGTCACCGAGTTTTCTGCCATGACCGACCAGCCCAAGACCCTGCTGGCAAAGCTGGAAGAGCAGTTTTACATTGCTGCCCCCAGGATCGAGCGCCGACAGGAAGCCAAGGACGGCACCGTGAAATATCTGCTGCGGATGGCCGATGGCAACTGCATCGAGACCGTTGTCATGCGCTACCACTACGGCAACACGGTCTGCGTCTCCACGCAGGTGGGCTGCCGGATGGGCTGCCGCTTCTGCGCCTCCACCCAGGCAGGCCGGGTGCGCAACCTGGAAGCCGGTGAGATCTGCTCGGAGATCTATACCGCCCAGAAGGACATCGGGGAGCGCATCTCCCACATCGTCCTTATGGGCATCGGGGAGCCGCTGGATAATTTTGACGAGGTCATGCGCTTCCTTGAGAACATCTCCTCCCCGGAGGGCGTGAACATCGGAATGCGCAACATCAGCCTTTCCACCTGCGGCCTTGTGCCTAAGATCGACCAGCTGGCAGAGAAAAAACTGCAGCTTACCCTTTCCATCTCGCTGCACGCACCCACCAACCAGATCCGCAGCAGCATGATGCCGGTCAACGATGCCTACCCGGTGGAGCAGCTGATCCAGACCGTGCGCCGGTATCAGGAGACCACCGGCCGCCGGGTCAGCTTTGAATATTCCATGGTGCGCGGTGTCAATGATTCTGATATCTGCGCAAAGCAGCTGGCAGACCTGATCCGGGGCATGGGTGCTCATGTGAATCTGATCCCCATCAACCCGGTGGACGGCAGTCCGTACTCCGCTACGGATGCAGCCAATGTGCGCCGGTTCCAGCAAAAGCTTGAAAGTCTTGGCGTAAACGCTACGGTGCGCCGCCGCCTTGGCAGTGAGATCAGTGCCGCCTGCGGCCAGTTGCGCCGCGACGAAATGAACGGCAAGGCATAAATAGAGGGAGAAACCTATGAAACTTGCAGGAAAAACGGATGTAGGACGCGTCCGGCAGGACAATCAGGATGACTACCGTGCCGGGGAGCTGCCCGGCGATGCAGCCTGGGCGCTGGTGTGCGATGGCATGGGCGGCGCACGCGGCGGGCGGGAAGCCTCGCAGTGTGCGTGCAGCGTCATCGAGCGCTGCTTTCAGGAGCAGTACAGCCAGTGCATCCCCGGCGAAGAGGAGACCTTTTTAAAGAAGGCGCTGCTCAGCGCCAACCGCTATGTGTTCCAGAAGGCGCTGCGGGAGGAGTCTCTGGCCGGTATGGGCACCACTGCCGTCTGCGCTCTGGTGCGTGGCGGCAAGGCCTATCTGAGCCACGCGGGCGATTCCCGCGCCTACCTGTACCGGGACGGTAAGCTGGCGCAGCTGACCCACGACCACTCCTATGTGCAGGAGCTGGTGGACTGCGGCACCATCACGCAGGAGCAGGCAGAGCATCACCCGCAGAAAAACATCATCACCCGGGCGCTGGGTGTGGATTACCGGCTGGAGCCGGAGTTCACCACCGTGGCGCTGCAGGCAGGGGACGTTCTGCTGCTGTGCACGGATGGCCTGACCAATGCCGTGCCCACAGAGCAGCTGGAGCAGCTGCTGCGCAGCGGGTCTTTTTATGATCTGCCGGATGTTCTGATCCGCACCGCCAACGAAAACGGCGGCCCGGACAATATCACCGCCCTGCTGGTGGGGGTAGAGCCGATGGAGGTGCGCCATGGATAACCTGATCGGTAAAAGACTGGACGGCCTATACGAGGTGCAGGAACTGATCGGCTCCGGCGGCATGGCCAATGTGTATAAGGCGGTCATGCGGGGACAGAACGGCCCCGTGCCCGCCGGGACTGTGGTGGCCGTCAAGGTGCTGCGGCAGGAATATATGCACGACCCGGATCTTGTGCGCCGCTTTAAAAACGAATCCAAGGCCATCTCCCTGCTGAACCACCCTAATATCGTCAAGGTGTACGATGTTTCGGTCAATGACCATCTGCAATATATCGTCATGGAGTATGTGGACGGCATGACCCTGCGGGAGTACCTCAACGAGCGGGGCGGCAAGCTTTCCAGCCGGGAGACCGTGCACTTCATCTCCCAGATCCTCAAGGCGCTGGAGCACGCCCACGCCAACGGCATCGTGCACCGGGATATCAAGCCACAGAACATTATGCTGCTGGATAATGGCCAGCTGCGCATGATGGACTTCGGCATCGCCCGCATTTCCCGGGCAGATAACCAGATGCTGGCCGGCAAGGCGATGGGCAGTGTGCATTATATCAGCCCGGAACAGGCCAAAGGCGACGAGACCGACCGCACCAGCGACATCTACTCGGTAGGCGTCATGATGTACGAGATGCTCTCTGGTCATCTGCCCTTTGATGCCGACGACGTGGTAGAGGTTGCCATCAAGCAGATCTCGGACGAGCCCCGCTCGCTGCACGAGCTGGCACCGGAGGTGCCCTATGCGCTGGTGGAGATTACCGAAAAGGCTATGGCGAAGCTCCCCCAGAACCGTTACCCCTCGGCACGGGCGATGCTGGAAGCACTGGATACCTATGTGCAGAACCCCTCCGTGCTGTTTGAATATCAGTATATTACAGAAGAAGCACCCGAAAAGGTGGTGAAACGTACCATGAATCAGAACCGCGCGATCCGTCAGAACGAACAGCCTGCCCCCCGCAAAAACGGCAAGGGTAAGCCGGGCAAAAAGCGCCGCACCGTCTTTTTGCCGGCCTTGTTCGGCATCACCATTGCCTTTGCAGTGGCCTGCATGGCGCTGTGCTGGATGATCCTGAACGACTCCTCTAACCTGATGAACAACAAGGCTGATGTCACCCTTGGGGACTATATCGGCATGACCAAGGATCAGGCCATGGCCACGGATCAGATCGCATCCGGCCAGATCTCCCCGGAGTGGGAAGAAGAGTATAACAGCAACTATGCCGCCGGTTATATCTATAAGCAGTCGCCGGTGTCCGGCCGCACCGTCCGCGAGGGTCAGAGCGTGACGCTGACCGTCAGTCTGGGCACTCAGTATGTCACCGTGCCGGATCTGACCAACTATGTGCAGTCCGACGCAGAGCAGCAGCTCAAGGCACTGGGCGTTTCGGTGCTGGTCACGCAGGCTGTGGATACCTCGGTGGCCTCCGGTGCGGTCATCCGCACCGACCCTGCCGCCGGTACGCAGGTGGCAGCAGGCTCCACGGTCATCCTTTATATCAGCCGTCCGCAGGTGTCCACCACCACCAAGGTGCCCTCGCTTACCGGCATGAGCGTGGATGATGCCCGCACCCTGCTGGTGCAGAACCATCTGGGGCTTGGCAGCCAGAGTGAAGAATACAGCGACCAGCCAGCAGGTACGGTGCTCAGCCAGAGCCCTGCGGCAGGTACTACCGCAAAGCTGAACAGCCGCGTAAATGTTGTGGTCAGCGCGGGCGCTGCACCGGTACAGGAACCGGAGCAGCCGGGTGGCGATGGCACTACTTCCGGCACCACGGGCGAAGGTTCTACCGGCGGTGAGAGCACCGGCGGCAGCAGCGAGCCGAGCTCCAGCAGCAGCTCCACCGGCGGCGGTATTCTGGACTGGTGGTCCTCGCTGCTGGGCTGACGGAGGATATGCATGAACGGTTATATCGTAAAAGGCATTGGCGGCTTTTACTATGTAAAAACGCCGGATGGCATCGTGGAGTGCAAGCCCCGCGGCATCTTCCGCAAGCAGAAGATCACCCCTGTGGCTGGAGATGAGGTAACGCTGGAGACCGAAAACGGTGCGGCGGTCATTGCACAGATCGCCCCCCGTAAAAACGTTTTTGTGCGCCCGCCGGTGGCAAATCTGGATGTGCTGTTTCTTGTGGCAAGCACTACCCAGCCCACCCCCAGCACGCTGGTGCTGGATAAGCTTTCCGCCATTGCGGTGGATAAGGGCGTACAGCCGGTGGTGGTGTGCACCAAAAGCGACCTTGCCGAAGCAGATTTTCTGGCAAACGCCTATGCAAAGTCCACTCTGCCGTTTATCCGCATCGACTACGAAGGCGGCGCAGGGCTGGACGAAGTAAAACAATGGATCAACGGCAGGCTGTGCGCTTTCTGCGGCAACTCCGGCGTGGGAAAATCCACCCTGCTGAATGCACTGCTGCCGGACGCTGCCCGCGAGACCAGCGCCATCAGCCAGAAGCTGGGACGCGGCCGACACACCACCCGTGAGGTGACCATCTTTGAAGCCTACGGCGGACGCATTGCCGACACCCCGGGCTTTGCCAGCTTGGAAGCTAACCGTGCCGGGTTCATCCCCAAGGAGAATCTGGAACACGCCTTCCCGGAGTTCAGTCCTTATCTGGGTCAGTGCCAGTTTACCGGCTGCTCCCACCGCAGCGAAAAAGGCTGTGCTGTGCGGGAAGCGCTGGCAGAGGGCAAGCTTTCCCAGACCCGGTACGACAGCTACTGCGCCATGTACGACGAGGTAAAGGATGTCAAGGACTGGCAGCGCCCGAAAGTGTAATACGGAAGGAAGAATATAATGTCCCGTTGTGTGATCCTTTCCGCCTGCCCGGTGCAGCCGGAGCTCAAGCGCCTGCTGCGCAGCGATGATTTTATCATTGCCTGCGATGCGGGCTACCGCAACTGCGAACGGCTGGGCTGCAAGCCGGATATCATTGTAGGCGATTTTGATTCCGCTCCCTGTCCGCAGCAGAATGCGGACGATATCGTCGTTTTACCCCACGTCAAGGACGACACCGATACCGAGTATGCCGCAAAGCTCGCGGCGCAAAAGGGCTTTGACGAGGTGCTTTTGCTGGGCGCACTGGGCGGCAAGCGGGTGGAGCACACCCTTGCAAACCTGTGCACCGGCCTTGGGCTGGAGCAGCGCGGCATCCGCGCCGCCTTGCAGGACGAGCGCTCCCGCATCACCTTTGTGCTGCCGGGCGAGAGCCGCAGCTATCCCAGGGAGGAGTTCTTCTACTTTTCAGCCTTCCCCATGGAAGGGCGCGCCGAGGGCGTGTATGAAAAAGGCTCCTTCTACGAGCTGGAAGATGCTGTACTCACAGCAGGCTATCCGCTGGGCGTAAGCAACGAGTACGCCGAAGGTTCAAGTTGCATCACCATCAGCACCCGGCAGGGCGCGCTGGTGGTGGTGGAAACCATCGCGGATTGAACCATTCCCGGAACATTTTTGCCTGTCAGACGCTATAATGGGGTAAACATGAGCGAAAGGCGGGGTGGAGATGCAGGTAGTGGTCATTCGCAGCCCGAAAGCGCTGTGCGGCATTCTGCGCAAGCTGTTCGGCATCCGCAAAGAGAACTGAATCCATAAAAGACCGGTGTGTGGCAGCTGCTGCACACCGGCCTTTTGCTGTCGGCATACCGCCGTCTGCTGCCGCATACACTCTTACGGAAACGGACAGGGAAAGGAGCACACTGCACATGGAACTGAAGATATTCCGGGATACGCTGCCGCAAGGCGGGGCAGGCTGTACCGTAAAAGCAGAACTTCCGCTGGAGACCGAGATCCGCATCTCGGATGACCTGCCGCCGGTGGGCAAGCTGGTCAAGTGCTTTGTCCGCCCGGTGGTGCTGCAGCGGCAGTTGCAGCTGGGCAGACTTACCTTAGAGGGCTATCTGCGATGCACAGTGTTTTACCAGAGCGAAGCGGAAAAAGGCTTGTGCCAGACCGAGCAAAAGCTGCCCTTCACCCGGCAGCTGGAACTGCCGGAGCTGGCTTTTACCGCATGGACAGCCGTGGTGGAAGGGCAGACAGAGTACCTCAACACCCGCGCGGCAGACCCGCGCCGCATCGAGGTGCGAGGTGCCTATGGGCTGGTGGTCACGGTACACACACAGTGCAAGACCGAGGTCATTACGGCGCTGGCAGATGGCGGTATCGAGCAGCAGCTGCGCACACTGCAAGGCGTGCGCAGCGTGGCCGTGCTGGATAAGCTGGTGACCTTGGAGGGCGAGCTTGTCTTTGCAAAGCCCCCGGCGGCTGTACTGGACATTACCGGCAACGCCTGTGTAGGGGAGGTAAAGCTGCTTGCCGGCAAGGCTGTGGTCAAGGGGGAGTTGCGGGTGCAGTGCGCGTGGCGGGCAGAAGGGGACACTGCTCTGCAAAGTCAGGCGGCGGCGCTGCCCTTCCAGCAGGTGATAGATCTAGAGGGCATCACCGAGGACTGCCGCTGTCTGTGCGTGGCAGAGCCGGTGGGTTTTACCCTGTCGCAGGCAGAAAGCGCCGCTGCCCAGCTGACGGCAAACGTCATGCTGCATCTGCGGGCATGGCGCAGCTATCAGCTGCAAGTAGCGGTGGATGCTTTTTCCACCCGGTTTGAAACGGAGCTCACACCGCAGCCGCTTGTCACGGAGCAGCTGCTCTGCACCCTGAACGATACCGCCACCGCCACAGGCTCCGGCCCGCTGCCGGATGCAGGGGCGCAGCTGCGGGCCTGCTTTGTGCACTACGGTCCGCAGCAGACCGTCCAAAAAGGGGAGAACTGGGTGCTTACCGCCAAAGCAGTGGTAACAGCCCTTGCAGAAAATACCCTCGGCGAGCTGGAAAGTTACGAGAAAACCTTGGAGGTCAATATCCCGCTGCCCGTCACACCGCCGGAAGGAACTATGCTTGTGCCGGAATGCTGGCTCAGCACTGAGAACGTGCAATGCACCTGTGCGGGCGGTACGCTGGAAGCAACGATTACAGTCCGGGCAGAGGGCACGATCTTAGGCTGTGCCACAAGCCCGGTCATCGGCAGCATCATCCTTGGTGACCCGCTGCCCGACACCGACCCCGAGATCGCCTTGCGCATCTACTACGCGCAGGCGGGGGAGGAGGTGTTTGCGGTGGCCCGGCGGTTCCATGTAGCCCCGGCGCAGATCCTTGCGGCAAACCAGCTGGAGGAAGAGCTTACCAGCCTGCCGCAGGCACAGCGGCTGCTGATCCCGGTCACCTGAACGTAAGGCTGTAAATAATCGAAAAAACGCACCCTTTTCCCGGACGGTATGAGCTGCCGCGCTGGGGAGGGGTGTTTTTGTTCGTGCCAGCGCAGAAAAAGCAATGCGAAGAGTTGCTGAAAAGATTGGAAAGAAAACTTATAAAATAAGACGTATTATCGCTGCAAAATATGAGTAATATACGATTAGTATCTTCGACGGGTGATTTGAAATCAACACAAACCCTGCACTGATATCGATTTCAATGTATGAGAACACTCAAAAATACGATTTGTATTTTACACTTTGCAGACCATCCATGGATGTGGTATACTGAAGTACAGTTTATAGAATCAGAATGTTTTCTGCCCGGGTCGATCTGCGCTCGGTAGATTGCATTGAGCACAGCAGGCAGAAAATAAAATCATATCGCGGGAGAGTGGAATATTTGGAACTGGAACAGGCTAAAAAGCGCGTGGAAGAACTGCGCGCAGTCATTGAGAAAAACAACCGGCTTTACTACGATCAGGATGCGCCGGAGTTGGAAGATTTTGAATACGATGCCCTGACGCGGGAGTTGAAGGAACTGGAAGCGCAGTTCCCCCAGCTTGTCACAGCGGCATCGCCCACCCAGAAGGTGGGCGGCACCGCCAGCAGTAAACTGCCCAAGGTGACCCATGCCGTTAAGATGGAAAGCCTGCTGGATGCGTTTTCCTTTGATGAGCTGCGGGACTTTGACCGCCGCGTCCGCGAAGCCGGGGTAGAGCCGGAATATGTTGTGGAAATTAAGATCGACGGTCTTTCCTGCAGCTTGGAGTACGAGAACGGGCAGCTTGTCCGTGCCTCCACCCGCGGTGACGGCGTGGTGGGCGAGGACGTTACCGCAAACGTGCGTGCCATCCGCAGCATCCCCAAGACCCTTAAAGACGCACCGGAGTTTCTGGAGGTGCGCGGTGAGGTGTATATGCCGCACAAGGCCTTTCAGCACCTGTGCGCCGAGCAGGAATTGCAGGGCGCTGCACCCTTCAAAAACCCCCGCAATGCAGCGGCCGGTTCTCTGCGGCAGAAGGATGCCCGTATCACCGGCAGCCGGGGACTTTCCATCTTTGTGTTCAACGTGCAGCAGATCCGTGGCAAGACCCTGACCAAGCACTCCGAAAGTCTGGATTACCTCAAGAGCCTTGGTCTGCCCGTGTCGCCGCGCTACCATGTGGTGCACGATATCGAGGACGCCATTGCCGAAATCGAGAACATCGGCCAGAACCGTGCAAAGCTGGATTTTGACATGGACGGTGCCGTTATCAAGGTGAACGATTTTGCCCAGCGGGAGTTGATGGGTTCTACCAACAAATTCCCGCGCTGGGCCATCGCCTTCAAGTACCCGCCGGAGGTCAAGGAGACCACCCTGCGCAGCATCGAGGTAGCTGTGGGACGCACCGGCGTACTCACCCCCACTGCCTGCTTTGACCCGGTATTTCTGGCAGGCACCACGGTAGCCCGCGCCACCCTCCACAACGAGGACTTCATCCGGCAGTTCGGGCTGTGCATCGGGGATACCATTCAGGTGCGTAAGGCAGGCGATATCATCCCGGAGGTCATCGGGGTCACCCATCATGCGGAGGACGCTGAACCCTACACCATGCCCACGGTCTGCCCCTCCTGCGGTGCGCCGGTGGTGCATCTGGAGGACGAAGCCGCCCTGCGCTGTGTGAACCCGGAGTGCCCGGCACAGGCGCTGCGCAATATCATCCATTTTGCCTCCCGGGACGCCATGGATATCGATGGCTTGGGCGAGGCGGTTGCCACCCAGTTGGTGGAAAAGGAACTGGTGCATTCCGCAGCGGATATCTACACGTTGACCCGGGAACAGCTGCTGGAACTGGACAAATTCAAGGAGAAAAGCGCGGACAACTTGTTACAGGCCATTACGGCTTCCAAGCAGAACAATCTGGATAAGCTTTTGTTCGGCTTTGGCATCCGCAACATTGGCGATAAGGCAGCCGCGCTGCTGGCAGAACATTTCGGCACGCTGCAAGCCATCCGGGAAGCCACCGCAGAGCAGATCAGCCAGATCGACGGTTTTGGCGGCGTGATGGCGCAGAGCGTGGTGGAATTCTTTGCTAAGGAAGGCACTACCGACCTTGTGCACCGCTTGGCAGATGCCGGGGTCAATATGCAGTGGAAGGGCGAACCGAAGGGGGACAAGCTGGCGGGCAAAACGCTGGTGGTTACCGGTACGCTGGAGACCCTCTCCCGCAACGAAGCCGAAGCATTGATCGTGAAAAACGGCGGCAAAGCCAGCGGCTCTGTCTCCAAAAAAACGGCCTATGTGGTGGCTGGTGCGGCGGCGGGCTCCAAGCTGACCAAGGCGCAGGCGCTGGGCGTGCCGGTGCTGACCGAGCAGGAGTTCCTTGCTATGCTGCAAGATACCCTAGCAGAACAGGAAACGACTTAAAGTGACCTTCTGAATGTCAAAATACAAATAATTTCAAAAGCTTCTGCAACGCTGTTGCAGGGGCTTTTTTGTTTGATTGTTCCCAGTTCTAAGAACGCGCAAAGCGCATACAATGCTAGCACAAAGCTTTCGTGGAAGGAGAAACCAAAGTGGACGAGTATTACCGGGCTGTCAAAGCCCTTCCCGCTTGGCTGGCAGCACCGCTGGCACAGCTGCCTGCACAAACGGCAGTGCGCGTGCAGGAGCTGCGGCTGCGTATAGGCTGTGCGGTCACGTTTACCGTACAAGGACGGCAATGCGCTGCTTCAGTTTTGCCGGGTTGTCCACCGGCATTGGCTGCCATGCGGCTGGATGCGCTGCAGATAGAGGAGATCTTCTACACCCTTTGCAACGGCTCGGTACACACCCATGAAAGGGAGCTTGCCGAGGGCTACCTGACCACTGCCGCCGGCAACCGTGTGGGCGTAGCGGGACAGTTCGTGCAGCGGGAAGGGCAGAGCATTGCGCTGCAAAAGGTCACCTCGCTCAACCTGCGAATCGCACGCAGCTGCGCCATCTGCCTGCCGCCCGAGCTGGACAAGCTGTTGGAGCAGCATTTTACCGGGCTGCTGGTGGTGGGAGAGCCCGGCAGCGGCAAGACCACCCTGCTGCGCACCATCGCCCGGACGCTGGCCGAGCGGCAGCGTCTGGTGGCCGTGATAGACGAGCGGGGCGAGCTTTTCCCGCCGGAAGGGCCGCTTCCGCCGCTGGAGCGCATTGGCGGGGTGGATAAAGCCCGTGCCGTCCAGATGGCGCTGCGCACGCTGGCACCGCAAGTGATCCTGCTGGACGAGCTGGGCAGTCTGGAGGAAACGATGGCACTGGAACAGGGCTTTTTCAGCGGGGTGGACTTTATTGCCAGCATCCATGCGCCGGATGCCGCACAGGCGCAGTGCCGCCCACAGGTGCAGACCCTGCTGCAACGCGGGATGTTGCGGCAGCTGGTCGTCCTTGCCGGGCGGGAGACGCCGGGCTGCATCCGGGAGGTACGTGCCGTATGAGCAGCCTTCTGCGCGGGTTTAGTCTGCTTTTGCTCCCGCTGTGCGGCTGGCTGGCGGGGGACGCAGTACAAGCCAAAACCACCCTGCATCTTGCCACCTTGCAGCGCACCATCGCGTTATTGCAGCGCATCCGGCAGGAGATACAGTACCGCCGGGCAGACCTGCAAAGCCTTTACCGGCAGCTTTGCCGCGAAGGTCTTTTGCCGCGAGTTTCCTGCGGTACATTGCAGCAGCTGCCTGCACCGGGGCAGCTTTCGGCGACAGAACGCGCCTGCTTCACAGAATGTTTTGGCGGTCTTGGTCGTGCAGAGACCGCACAGGAATGCGAACGGCTGGATTACTATACGGCGCGGTTCGAGGACTATTTGCAGCAGGCACGCCGCGCAGCACAGCGGCAGGCCGGTCTGCCGCACCGTCTGGGACTGGCAGGCGGCATGATGCTGGCGCTGCTCTTTTTGTAAAGGCTGTATGGGACAAAGGAGAAACGGATGGATATCGAGCTTGTGTTTAAAATTGCAGCCATCGGCATCATAGTCGCGGTGCTCAATCAGCTGCTCATCCGCTCCGGGCGGGAGGATCAGGCCATGATGACCACGCTGGCCGGGCTTGTAGTGGTGCTCTCCATTCTCGTCAAGCAGATCAGTACCCTGTTTGCTACCATCCGGTCTTTGTTTGCGCTATGAGCGCGACAGTTCCGGTACTGACGGCGCTGTTGCTGGCAGCCTTTGCAGGCATTCTATTGCAGCGGTACTCCCCGGCGTTTACACTGCTGCTTTCGCTGGGTGCTGCGGTGTGGCTGCTGCTCCGTCTGGCACAGCCGCTGCGCGGGGTACTGCAAGCATTCGTGCAGCTGGGGCAGCGCACCAATGCGCAAGCATTTTCCTGCCTTTTGCGCAGCGCTGGGATTTTGCTGCTGGCAGATTACGTCCGTACTCTCTGCGAGGAAGCCGGAGCGGATGCCCTTGCATGGTGCGCCGGGCTGGCGGGGCGGTGTCTTGTACTGGCGGCAGTATGGCCGCTGCTGGAACAGATATTCCAGACGATCTGGGGGCTGGTGGGATGAAAAAACGCAGCCTTATCATTTGCGTGGTAATACTGAGCATTCTGTGCAGCAAAACTGCTCTGAAAGCTGCGGCTGCAGAAGTCGCACCGTGGCAGACTTATCTCGAAAAAGCACCTGTGCAGGCCGAGCAGTTTGCGGCAGACCCGCTGGGCACCCTGCTGCGTTTGTTTGCCGCCGAGCCGGTGCAATTGCTGCGGGATGCGCTGCAACAATATGCCGCTATTCTGCTTTTTTTATCGCTTGCAGCCGGGCTGGCATTTCTCTTGCAGGACACTGCCGACAAAGCACTGCTGGAACTGGCTGCTGCCGGTGGCTGTGGCGTTTTATTGTGGCAGGAACTGGACAAGCTTGCCGCCGCGCTGTGTACCCGGATGGCCGGGTGGAAAAGCTATCTGCTGGGCTTTTTGCCGGTATATAGCGGCGTACTGGCGGCTGGCGGGGAATGGAACGCCGGAGCGGCTGCAAACGGCTTTCTGCTCACGGTGCTGTGTTTTATCGCACAGGCGGTCACGCTCTGGCTGCAGCCGCTGCTGCGCAGCTACCTTGCCATCAGCATGGCCTGCGGCATCAGCTCCCGCAAAAGCCTGTCCGAGGGCTGCACCCTGACCGGGCGGTTGCTGCGGCAGGCTATCGGCTGGGCGGGCAAAGCATTCGCTGCCCTGATGAGTATCCAGCGCGTGGTAACGGTGCAGCTGGATCGTTCTACCTCTCGTCTGGGGCAGCTGCTGACCGGCAGTGTGCCCATCGTGGGGCAGGCGCTGAGCAGCGCGGCAGACGCGGTGTTGGCCGGGATGCAGCTGCTCAAAAGCACCCTTGGTATTGCCGCATTGCTCAGCATCGGGGCAGAGTTTGCGCCCTTGTATCTCGGGCTGCTGGTACATCTGTTTTTTCTGTCCTGCTGTAGCTGGCTTGCCGGGATCGGCGGGCTGGAGCATTGCCATAAGCTGCTGCAATGCTTTGCTGAAGCCGCGCGCTGCATGGCGGCAGTCACGGCCTTGTTTTTCATGTTGTTTGTGGTGGGCATCGTGCTGCTGATGCTGACAGGAGGTGGTTAGATGCAGGCATTTCAGCGGGCTGCGGCAGTGTTCTGCATGGCGTGCATTGGGGCGGAGCTGGTCAGTCTTTTTGGCGGACAAGGCTGGGCAGGCCGGTGCATAAAAGCCGTAGCCGGGTTATATATTTTAGCAGTCCTTCTTGCGCAGCTGCCGCATCTGCCGGGCAGGGTCGCGGCCGCTTTTTCGGGCAATACAGCCCCGGCGGCTCTGTCTGCTATACAGTCGGATGTACTGGAAACGGAGATCTTGACCCAGACCAAAGCCCGGCTGGAGGAGTATTGCGCCGTACAGTGCCGCCAACAGTTCGGGCTGGATATTCGTGTGACAGTCACACTGAAAAAAGCCGGGCAGCAGGTCGTGGTAAAAAAGGCTGTTGCTGCTTTCCCGGCGGGCTGCACCGCCGCCCAAAAGCAGGCAGCGCTTAGCTTTTTGCAGCAGACACTGGGCACCGCTCCCACGGCAGCGGAGGGGAGCACACCGTGAAGAAGAATGAATTGCTTTCCGCTTTACGCTCTTTGCAAAACAACAAAAACCGCACCGCGCTGGCGGTGACGGTCGGCGTGATGGCAATGCTGCTGCTTTTGCTGTCGGAACTTTTACCCGGTGGCGATACGCAGAAAGCGGCGGCATCCACCGCCCAAACAGCCACCGTCAGCCAGTATCAGACCCAGCTGGAGCAGCAGCTGGAAGGGCTTATCAGTCAATTGCAGGGAGCGGGGCGCACCACGGTCATGGTCACCCTGACCACCGGAGAGGAGACCGTCTATGCGGTGGACACCCAGACCGGGGAGCTGCAGCAGCAGGAGACCCATGTTCTTTTGCAGGATGGCTCTGCGCTTACCGAGACAACCTATCTGCCGCAGGTCTGCGGGGTCGCCGTGCTGTGTGAGGGCGGGGGAGATGTCCGCATTGCAGCCCGCATCACCGAGCTGCTGCATTCGTTGCTGGATCTGCCCACGAACCGCATCTGTGTGGAACAGCGCAAGCGCTGAGCCGCTGCTTTGATCAAGTACCGAAATAGTTTTACCGAAAACCCAAAGGAGGAAGCGTTTTATGAGAGCACTTTCCAGAAACACCCGCAGGGTCACCGCCCTGACACTGGCGGCGGCACTGGTCATTGCCGTCTACTTAAACTGGCAGTATGCCCGGGCAGACATTACTCCGCAGACAGAGGACGACACCCTCATGGTCTCGGCAGAGCCAGTGGAGGCAGAAGCGGAGACTGCCATCACGGATGCGCTGCCCACAGAAGCAGAAGCGGCCTCTGGTGCCAGCAAAAACTACGGCGAAGCACAGCTTGTCAGCGTTGCAAACGACAGCGGCACCCGCTTTTTTGAACAGGCCCGTCTCAAGCGGGAAAAGGCACACGATGAAGCCATGGACACCCTGCAAAAGAGTCTGAAGTCCTCCTCCCTGACAGCAGAGGAGAAAAAGGAGTACGCCGCACAAATGGCGGCAGGGCTGGAGGATCTGAACGCAGAAAACGAGATCGAAACGCTGGTGCGCGCCAAGGGCTTTGCGGATTGCCTGTGCTTTTTGCAAGCAGGGCGGGCAGACCTGACCGTGATGACAGCGGGTGAGCCGCTCACGGCGGCGCAGG
>OHYI01000372.1_pt1 | contig 14360 bp, 9 predicted proteins | sample 1580231 | NCBI WGS metagenome assembly OHYI01 (sample SAMEA3882555, study PRJEB24775) | human gut metagenome | biome: human-associated habitat; feature: intestine environment; material: feces | place: Netherlands | collected 2009/2010
CATCCTCTTTGTCGCCATGTCCGTACGAGGTACTCGCAAGTGGCTGTAAGCCCTGCGATACACCATTAAAGATTGCCGTTCCGACGAGTGCAATGTTCGCGATCACACCGTATGCGGCAACTGCATTATTTCCGGATAACGCAAGCAGAATAAAATTAAACACAAGCGTTGTGATACTGTTTGCGATTTCACCGACAAATGCCACTACGCCAAGACCTGCTGCGGAAGCAAGCAGTTTGAAGCTCGGCAGATGCCATTTGAATACGATCGTATTTTTCTTCGATAGATAATGGATCATGCAGATACCGATGCTGATAATCGGTGACACGCCGGTTGCAAGTGCCGCGCCACGCATTCCCATGTGCATCGGGAACATAAATACATAATCAAATACAATATTGAACAAACTGCTGAGTAACGTTGCCGCCATCGCGATATTCGGTGCATTATCATTTCTTACAAACGCAGTAAAGGTATAGTTTGCAATAAAAAATGGAGAAAAAAGCATCGCAATCTGCAGATATTCCGTTCCGATCGACAGGATATCCGCATCCGCTCCCATCAGCTTCAAAATCTCTGCCGGGAAAAAGTTTCCAAGCAGTGTAAATCCGATTCCGATCAGAACCGCGAACATCAAAGCATTCGAGAAATACAGCCTCGATGTCTCATTATCGGTCATCTTGCAGAGCGAATACCTCGTTGCGGAACCAATCCCGATTAACGAACCAATGGCAAATAACAACCCATAAACCGGCAGTGTCAGATTCAATGCTGCAATACCAAGGGTTCCATTTGCCACGGAGATAAAAAATGTATCTGCGAGGATGTAGCACGACATGCCCATCATCGCAAATACATTTAAAAATATGAACTTTCTTAGTTTCTTTCCCACGTTCATCTGCTAGTTGCTATTTTCTGTGAAATAACCCTTTCTTCTCATAAGGCTGATGTTCGATGCCAAGCACCTTGTAGCCAAGCTTCTCAACTTCTTCTGTAAATTTTGCATCATCAAAGCCTTCTTCCGCTACGATCACAGTCTCCTTCTTCGCATGGGAAGAAGTGACTTTCTTCACCTTGAAATTATTTCTTACCATGTCGTTCATATGCGACTCGCACATACCACACATCATACCATCGATTTTTGCAATAATCTGTTCCATTTTGTTTTCCTCCTTAAACTACATGAATTTATATAGAATGTCAACCTCTCCTATGCTGTCTCCCGCTGCTTCTTTCCGAATTTGAACAGATTCAGACGAAGTGCATTGGTCACAACACAAAAGCTTGACAGACTCATCGCTGCTGCACCGAACATCGGATTCAATGTCCAGCCAAATAAATGAACCCACGCACCTGCCGCAAGCGGGATTCCTATAATATTGTAAATAAATGCCCAGAAGAGGTTCTCATGGATATTCCGCAAGGTTGCCCGGCTAAGCCGTATTGCTGCCGGTACATCGGATAACCGGCTCTTCATCAACACGACATCTGCCGCGTCGATGGCAATATCCGTTCCGGCTCCGATTGCGATACCCATATCTGCACGTGTCAGTGCCGGGGCATCGTTCACGCCATCACCGACCATCGCAACCTTTCCTTTCTTCTGCAGATTGGCGATCACAGCCTCCTTACCATCCGGAAGCACGCCTGCGATCACTTCATCGACACCTGCCTGCTTGCCGATTGCCTGAGCCGTCTGCTCGTTATCACCGGTCAGCATGACAACATGGATTCCCATATTTTTAAGCTCCGCGATTGCTTCCGGGCTGTCCTCCTTCATCACATCGGCAACTGCCACCATTCCAAGGATCTTGCCATCCTCCGCGAAGAATAATGGTGTCTTTCCTTCGGATGCATAGACCTCTGCCTGCTTTTGAAGCTCTGCTTCTTCCTCTTTTGCTATCCTGATCTGCCCGGAAATATAGTTCCAGTTTCCACCCTGCAAATGCTTTCCATCGCGGACGCCCATCAGACCATTTCCGGAAACTGCCTGAAACTCCCCGACACCTGCCTCCGTCTGGTTGTTCGCATCGCCCCATGCGATAATCGCCTTCGCAAGCGGATGCTCACTTTTTTGTTCCAGCGCATATGCGGCATGCATCAGATACGCTTCCTCACAGCCTACCGGAAAGATATCCGTTACACGCGGTTCACCCTTCGTGATCGTACCGGTCTTATCGAGTGCAACGATCTGTACCTTGCCTGTCTCCTCCAGCGAAACGGCCGTCTTAAACAGGATTCCATGCTTTGCACCCACACCATTTCCAACCATGATGGCAACCGGAGTTGCAAGTCCAAGTGCACACGGACAGCTGATAACCAGAACGGAAATCGCTCTTGCAAGCGAATATCCTACCGGTCTTCCTACGAGCATCCAGATCACAAATGTCACGATTGCAATGCTGATAACGATTGGTACAAATACGCCGGATACTTTATCTGCGACCTTCGCAATCGGTGCTTTCGTTGCCGCTGCATCACTTACCATATGAATGATCTGTGACAACGTCGTATCCTCGCCGACACGGGTTGCCTCACAGAGCAGATATCCGGACTGATTGAGTGTCGCAGCAGATACTGGATCGCCCGGATTCTTGTCAACCGGGATACTCTCTCCGGTCAGTGCGGATTCATTGACTGCACTGTTTCCTTCCTTAACAAATCCATCCACCGGAATATTCTCACCCGGACGGACTGCAAACAAATCGCCGATATGGAGCTGCTCGATTGGCACTGTCTGCTCCACGCCATCCTTGACTAAGACTGCGGTCTTCGGTGCCAGCTTCATCAAGCCCTTTAATGCATCGGTCGTCTTGCCCTTTGACTTTGCTTCGAGCATCTTTCCGACTGTGATCAGTGTGAGAATCATCGCTGCGGATTCAAAGTAAAATTCATGCATATAATGCATGACTTGTGTCTCCTGTCCCTTGACAACTGCATCGGTCATTGCAAACAGCGCATACACACTGTAGATAAACGACGCCGCAGAGCCAAGTGCCACGAGCGTATCCATATTTGGCGCCCGGTGTATGAGTCCTTTGAAACCATTTACGAAGAACTTCTGGTTTACGACCATGATCGCAACCGTGAACAGAAACTGTACAAGTCCCATCGCTACGTGATTGCCCTCGAAAAACGGTGGCAACGGCCAGTTCCGCATCAACGGTGTCTCGGTGTCTTTGAGTGCGTCATCCTCATCCGTCGCACCGCCAGACTGCTTTCCAGCCTTCATCTTCGAGGCTTTATAGCCGGCTTTCTCGACCGCCCGGATAATCGTCGCTGCATCTGCCGTTCCTTCCACACTCATCGAATTGGTAAGCAGGCTCACAGTACAATCTGTCACGCCATCCACCGCGGAGACCGCTTTCTCGACACGGGCACTGCAGGCGGCGCAGCTCATACCCTTCACTTTATATTGTTCCATGTAATAATTTTTCTCCTTTCCAATGAGTTGTATGGAATTACCTAACATATATTTCCATCTTCACTTCATTAACTTTTGTAAAAGTGTTACTAACTCGTCAATCACTTCGTCGTTTCCTTGGCGGATGTTGTCAGCCACACAGGTTTTTACGTGGTTGGCAAGCAGTACCTTATTGAAGCTGTTGAGTGCGGATGTGACCGCAGAAACCTGTATCAATACATCCGTACAGTATGCATCCTTCTCCAGCATATTCTCGATGCCTCGCACCTGTCCTTCGATCCGCTTCAGCCGGTTCATCAGATCCTTTTTTTCTTTTTCCTGTCGTTCTTTATGTTTCCCAGAACAACAAGGACAATTCTTTTCTTCTTTATTTTCTTCCATACGTCAAATACCCCCTACAGGTATATAATATATACCGGTAGGGGGTATTTGTCAAGTTCACTATTTGATAAGATTTTTCAAGTGTCAACCGTTTGCGAATATACTATGCATATAGAATAATCACGCATACTATTTTTCTTTCACATAACCAGGGGTTGCATTTCTTCCAAGCTTTGCCAGCATTTCCTTGTCGCTTGCAATTGTTGCGCAGGCAACGGTCGTCAGCATATCACCTGTGATCGTTGCAGATGCACCGGACTGGAACGCGATCTCACCATCGTTTGTCAGAAGGGCGCGTCCGGCTGCCAGACGGATATTTGCCTCCGGGTTGATATAACGGAAGAATGCGATCGTACGCAGGATATCATCCTCGGTCAAAGACTCACGATCTTCGAGCGGTGTTCCCTTGATCGGCATCAGCGCATTGATTGGGATTGACTCCACGCCCGCTTCTGCCAGATCAACTGCCATGCTCAGACGATCCTCCCATGTCTCACCCATACCGATGATACCACCAGAGCAAGGACACATGCCCTCTGCCTTAACCGCCTTCAAAGTCTCGATCTTCTGATCGTAAGTATGTGTGGTACAGATATTCGGGAAGTTTCTTCTCGAAGTCTCGATATTATGATGGTAACTTGTCACACCTGCCTCATGCAGACGGTGCAACTGCTCTGGTGTCAGAAATCCCATAGACGCGCAGAGATCGATTTTACATTCCTTATGCATCCGCTCAAATGCATGGATGGCTTTCTCGAACTCTTCTCCGGTCAGCGCACGGCCACTTGTTACGATTGAGAACCGGTGTACCCCATGCTCTTCATTGAAACGGCATGCCTCCATGATCTTCTCCTCGTCCAAGAAATCATACACCTCGCAGTTTGTATGATTGTGCGCAGACTGTGCACAGAACTTACAGTCCTCCGGGCATCTGCCGCTTCGACCATTGATGATCGAGCACAGATCTACATCCTCACCAATGAAATATTCACGGATCTTATCTGCACCTGCCCGCAGCTCATCCAGATCACATGTCAGAAATATAGACAGATCATCGTCCTTTGTGATTCTTCTTCCCTTTATGATTTCCTCTGCCAGTTCCATCATTGTTGCCATTTTTCTCGTCTCCTTTTTCTCTTGTATTTTCACTCTTTATCATAGTCATCTAAGAAATGATGCTTCACACCATTCTGCTTGTATGCGATCACCATACTCAGATTCACATTCTCCACACTCTTGAAGATGTTTCCTTCCACAAATGGATTCGTCTTCGCAAGCTCATGGATCAGTTTCTTCACTTCCAGACGTTTGGAATTACTCTGTCCATCCTTATCACATGAAGAACAGGTATCTGTAAATTTGCACGCACACTGGATAAAATGCAGATGGTTCGCATCGCGCCAAGCTTTGATATCGTCCTCACGCACGAGATACAGCGGACGAATCAGTTCCATGCCCTCGAAATTCGTGCTATGGAGTTTCGGCATCATCGTCTGCACCTGCGCCCCATATAACATTCCCATAAGGATTGTCTCAATCACGTCATCATAATGATGTCCTAAGGCAATCTTGTTACAGCCAAGTGCCTTCGCCTGACTGTACAGATGTCCGCGCCGCATACGCGCGCACAGATAACACGGCGATTTCTCGACATGAAAGACTGATTCAAATATATCCGACTCAAATATCGTGATCGGAATATTTAAGTTCTTCGCGTTCGTCTCGATCACCTGACGGTTCTCCGGACTGTAGCCCGGATCCATCACCAGAAACTGCACACCAAAAGGAAACTTATTATGCCTTTTCAGCTCCTGGAACAGCTTCGCCATCAACATTGAATCCTTGCCACCAGAGATACAGACTGCGATATTATCTCCCGGTTTCACAAGTTCATATTCATTGATTGCTTTCGTGAACCTGCACCAGATTTTCTTCCGGAACCGCTTCCGTATGCTCTCTTCCACATCCTTCGCAAAATCCGTATCCGGTTGATCTGCTGGTTCCTGCATGGCAAGCATCAGCCACGCCATATAGCCGCCGTCTAAGTTATAGGCTTCCACACCCTGTTCCCGTAACATCAGCACCGCATCCAGACTTGCCTCTCCACGTTTGCAGTAGATCAGTATCTTGCCTGCATCTTTCCACTCATCAATATACGTGGAAAGCTCTGCCTGTGGTACGGAAATCGCATCCGGCAGATGTCCATATGCATACGACATACTGTCCCGGATATCCACAATCGTATATGCCTTATAATCCTTTAATTCTTCTGGTGAAATATCGTACATGTCCTTATCCTCCGAGCTAAAATCCAGGTAACACGCTTCGAATCAAAACTGTTACCCCTTTTATGTCCGTACTTTTTCAGTTATCTGCATCCGCCACCCATAAACGTCAGAAATTCTACCACATCGCCGTCGTGCAATCTGGTATCTGCGAATTGTTCGCGTTCCACAAAATCATCATTCACTGCCACCTTCACATGCTCTGGCGTCTCTAACTGCTCCTGCGCAATCAGTTCTGCAACGGTGATTCCATCAGCAACTGTTTTATTTTTCCCAGATAATTCTATATTCATGCGGGGTTCCTCCCTGTATAAAAATCATAACTGTTTCCTATTACTTTCTTGCAGGTATACATCGTAGCATCTGCCCGCTGGTATACCTTTTCAAATACATGCTCCCTATCTGGCGCACAAAGTACTGCACCCAGACTGACAGAGATAGCATCCCCTTCCATCTGAGGGATTGCAATATTCCGAATCCGTTCAAAAAATGCCTGTATCATCGTTTCCGCCTGCATTTGTTCCGTTATCTCCGGTGCATATACCGCAAACTCGTCTCCACCAAGCCGCATACAGACACCCGCCTGTTCGAAGGTCTGCTTTAATGCATCTGCAACCTGTATCAAAACCTCATCACCAATACTATGTCCATATGTATCATTGATATGCTTAAACTTATCGACATCAAACAACAGGAACATACCATTTTTCTTCGCCTTTAACAACTTTTCAATCTGTGCTTCTCCATATCCGCGATTACAGATCTTTGTCAAAGCATCCATCCGGGACTGTACAAGCAGACGTTGTTCAAACTTTTTATTCTCTGTAATATTCATGACGCTTGTCAGACTGACACGATCTCCATTTGCCAGCGTAATCAGCTTTGTATGACAGAGCACAAACACATGCTCATCGCCGCGCATGACTTCATATTCCCGCACATACGGCTCCACAAGTGTATCGCGTACTGCCAGATACTTTTCCATCGCCTTTTTATCCACAAAATGGGACAGAAAATCCTCATGTGTAAGCTGTTTTTTCTTTGTCTCATCAATTCCAAGCATATCCAACAACGCACGGTTAATCACAAGAATCCGGTTCGTCTTGATTTCGACGGCAATCACACCGCCACTTTGCATCTGAAGCAGTTCTCCATAAATCTCATTCTGATTTGCCAATGCATGTTCGAGGGCTGCCTGATATTCGAGCTCCTTCTTTTTCTCATCATCAATCAACTGCACACCATAAATTACATTATTCAAATCACCATTTTCCAGTCGGTCAACGACGATAAAATTCGCACGGCACCACTTGTCTGTGGAGCTGTAAAACTCATGGCTGATATAGTCACAGTGCTTCATCCGCTCATTTAACGTTGTAAGCTCGGAAAATGCAAGTGTGCCACCCCAATACTGCGCATCTGTCATATGCTCCATCGCGGTACGCATCTGTTCTGAAGCATGCTCCGTCTGCTTGACATATTTTCGCACATCACTGTTACTGTTAAATTCTTTCTGTGTATCTGCCGGAATATTCACCAGATACATGGAAATATATATACGTGCCAGCGCATTGATCACACGCTGTTCCAGTGTGATTCGCTTCTGAATATCGTTTACGATCAGCGAAGCAACAGACCGGAGCAATGACAGTGTATAAGTGTTTTCGTTCGGATTATCCACACCGATAAATCCGATCAGCTTCGTCTCTGAATAAAGCGGTGCCACCATCAGACTCTCTACGCCCTGCATTTTAAGCAGCCGGTACTCCTCAGAGTTTTCATCCAGTTCTCCATCTCTGGAATTTAAGTACACCTCTCCCTGCTCCTCAAATAAAACCAACCACCGGTCGATCGTGGATATCTCAAGGTTCTGCAGCATATCTTTCTCTGGTGTGATTCCAGCCTTACAATATTCATAGGTGTTATCCATATGAATTTCATCTTCTGCAAACTCGAAAATGTACGCACGATCTGCATCGTGAAATTCCGCAATGATTTCCAGCAGATTTTGAATTGCGTGATCCATATCACTTCCCGCACGAAGTGTATGGATACACTGCATCAAAGCCTCATCAAATTGTTCATGCTCCATTTTTTCATCCCCTTTTTATTTACAGTTTCAAATCCCGGTATGTGTTCACAAGCTCTGTGATCATATCGGCATTTTCTGATTCTGCCGCCTCAGAAAGTGCCTGTAAAAACTCCAGATTATCTCCATCATAGCCATAGCTTTTCAGGCGATCCAGATGTGTTCTTACCTGTTCAAAATCCCCTGTCTTGGCAAATTCCGTCATCTTATCAAGCACCGCGATTGAAATTACCGTCAGATCCTGTGGTATCTGCATAGCTTCGTCGGATTCTGCCTGGTCAGCATCTTCATCTTCCACGACGGCTTCCTTTTCACTTTGCTGTGCCATCTTTGCCGCATACTCTTCATCCGTCATACCGGATACCTCATCAACAAACCGCTCATAATCCTCCAAGATCAAAAGCAGATATACAAGCTCGTCAATGAATCCTCGCAGATTCTGCCGCAGCTGGTCACGCTTTCCGACATTGATTGACGTCTCCATTCTTGCTGCATATCTTGCAAGCTCATATGCGCCAATGCTATTCGATAACGTACGAATCGAATGAATCTTCGTCTTAAATGCCCGGATATCCCGCGTTGACTTCTCTGCCAGGGTGTTCGCTACATCTTTGTTCTGTGAATAAAATGCCTGTATCAGCTTATTATACACTTCGATACTTCCACCGATACGTTGAATTGCTTCTTCCACATCCAGCGATTCCTGTAGGCGAAGCAGTCCTTCCCGGAACCGTGAGCCCTCGATCAAAAGGCGGATATCATCCGAACGCTCCTGTAACTTATCCTCTGGCAGACAATCCTTTAATATGGCTGCCACCCGTCGTGGTTCGATCGGTTTTACCATACTGTCTGTAAATCCAGCCGATATATGACTGCCACGATTTCCCTCAATAGCATCTGGATCAAGCGCAATAATCGGTAACATCGCATACCTGATATCATCCAGTTCCCGAATTTCCTTCATTGCATCAATACCATTCATGATCGGCATTGACAAATCCATAAAGACAACATCATACTCATGATTCAATACCATATCAATTGCGCTAAGTCCCGATGTCGCAACATCCAGCTTCATATCAAAGGATGTAAGCACTTTGCGGCTAACCTCAATGCTGACCTCATCATCATCGACCAGCAGTGCGGATACCTCCGGCAGCCACAGCTTCTCCGCATCCTCCTTGGATACGGTATCCTCGATCTTCGATACAACCTGTCCACTGCTCAGCTTTACAGCCGGCTTCTGGTTCAATGACAAAACAAAGGTCGAACCAGCGCCATATACACTTTCCACAGATAACTCCGCATCCAGAATATCCGCGTAACCCTTCGCAATTGCAAGTCCAACGCCATGTCCCGGATGGGTACTGTTTTTCATGCTGTCTCCACTCTCATACAGATCAAATATATTATCCAGCCGCTCTTCCTGAATTCCAATACCAGTATCTGCAATCGTAAATACAATATTTAACATATCCTGATGTGCATGATCCGTATACCCATAGCTGTCCACAGACAGGGTAATACTTCCCTGCTTCGTATAGCGAATCGCATTGTCCAGCAGACGCACCAGAATATTTCGGATCTTATCAACATCGCCGATCAGATTGTCTGTTACATTTTCACCAAGCTCTACAAAGAACTTTACAGACTTATCCTTATCGGCAAGCTCCTGCAATGCAAGCTCCGACATATCCGCTACCAGATCCGAGATTGCGTAATTACTCTCCTCCAACTCAAAACGTCCAGATTCCAGTTTGGCAAGCAATATAATATCATCGACACTCGCCAGGATATCATTTCCGATATCATAGATACCGCGGATATCCTTTCGATATGGAGAATCCTTATCTACCATATGCAGAAGTTCATCTGCCTTCACCATCATCGCATGAATTGGTGTCTTGATCTCATTACTCATGTTTGCTAAGTAATCGTTCTTCGCGGTACTTGTCTTGACCGCTTCTTCATGCTCTCTCGACAACTGCTCCAACGCAGAGGTCTTGGATTTCAGCATCCGTCTGACACGGATCACCGTGAGGACCAGAAGTAAAAATACAATTACCAGACTGAATATCAGGATAATACGTGCCATCGGACTTTCAAAGACACTCTTCTCCTTTTCAATCACGAACGAAAGTGGCTCTGCACACGCAGTTCCGTCGCCATTATACGCGTTCACAGTAAATGTGTAAACACCACCGTCCAGATTCGTATAAACGGCCTGCAGCACATCGTCACCGTGCAGTTCGGTCGGATTGGACTCAAATCCTTCCAACCGGTACTCCACCTTGATATTCGACCGGTTTGTATAGGAAAATACCGCAAAATCAATTGTCACCTTCGATGCATCACTTTTGATCACAAGACCATCATTCAGATCATCAAATTCATAGGAAGTTCCATCAATATCAATCCGTGTAACCTTAATAATCGGCTGCACTTCGTTGTACCAGATATGTTCCGTATCTAAAACTGAAATGCCCTCATTACAGCAAATATACAGTTTTCCATTTGTATCAATACATGCATTTCCGGTCGTATTGATCGTCTTCGTCAGACCGTCTCCCGTCGCAAAATACCGCCCCGATATTCCGTTACTTCCAAGCAGCTCATCTTCCGAAGAGCGAAGCACGCCCATCGAACCAATCAGCCAGACAGACCCACGCGCGATCTCGATATCATACACACTGTTTGAATATTCTACATTACTGATCATACGAAACGCTTCGCTATAGAAGCACAAACCACTGTCTGTCCCAATCCAGACACCCTGATCGCCCTGTGCAAAACAGGATACAACATCCGAATTTAAACCATCCTCGGTGCTGTAATGCAGTAAGGTATCCTTTCCAGCTTCCAATTCATAGATTCCTTCACCGTCCGTTCCTGCCAGTATATCGCCCTCCCGTGTCTCAAACAGCGACAATATATTAACCTCGGCAAGTTCCTCCCCGCTATGATAAACCTGTTCCACTTTTCCAGTCTCATCCAGAATTGCAAGTCCTTCTGTCGTAGCAACCGCAAGCCTGCCATCAGACAATGGCAGCGTACAATTCACCGCCATACCCGGCAATCCATCCGATCTTCCGTACACCGTGATCGTTCCGTCTGCCTGATATTTCACAACGCCATATTTTCGATTGGTCGATATCCACAATGTACCAGAATCGTCTGCAGTGATATGCCGTACACTAACATTCTTCAGAAGTTCTGTCAGATCATTGACTTCCTGCTCTTCCTTTGCATTGTAGATATAAAGTCCATCATCCGTTGCAATGTATTTCTTCCCACGATATTCATATACAGCATTTACCATGCTCTCAGCCATGCCACTTGCCATATTGTAATCAGAGAATTTGCTCTTCGTCAAAAGCAGCAGTCCAAGACGAGAAGATGCAATCCAATAATTCCCCTCGTAATCCTGAATCATATCGGAGATATACGTATCAATCTGGCTGTCATTGATGCGTACAAAATTTGACTGCTTATCAAAATATCCATACCCGTTATCTGCACACACCCACAGTCTGCCTTCTGCATCCTGCATGAAATTGTTAATGCCCTCAACACCGGCTGCCAGCGTCCGTTTGCTTGTTGCTGTCCGGTACGCACGGACTTCCCTGCCGCTGCTTCCTACATAGACATAATCCTGACAGGTCTGAATCGTGTTCCATTCTTCTCCCGACTCTTCCTGCTCTGTAATCTCGTGCAGCACACCTTCCTGATTAAATACATAGATTTTTCCACCTGCAGCAAGTCCCCAGATCTCATCGTCTTTTGCAGTCAGCCCACGGAATTCCATACTTGCAAGCACTGCATCCGAATACGCAGCGAGACAATACGCCGACGTATCTGAACGTTTATCCTGATCTGCCTGCGCAACCACAAACAAGCCACTTGTACATGCCACATAGATTGTCCCATCCTGTCCTTCCGTGATTGCAAGAATCGTTTTATTTCCATTGTAATATTCTTCCTGCAGATGATGGGTCTGTCCATCCTCGATATAAAACAATCCATAGTTGTCCGTGCCAATCCACATCCGTCCATCCTGATCCTGCATGATACAATTGATCGAATACAGATCCGTACGATCCGTATCCCACAGGTCAATGCTCTGAAATCCGGAACCATTGGAACGATAAAGTCCGCCATCGGTCCCTGCCCATATATATCCAGACGACGACTGAAACAAGCAATTTACCTCATTGCTGCCGATGCCTGATTTCTGATTATATACAGACTGCATATAACCAGCCAGAAAAGAATCCTTCGCATAGGACATAACCGGATTCCAAAAAGAAAACAGCAGAAAAAGGCATACCATAAGGAATGCCATACTTTCTGCTGCCAATTTATGATTGTTCCACTTATTCTTTATCATATTGGTATCAATCTTTATCTTTCATTTTTTATGCTTCTTTTAAGAAGACTTTATAGCACTTGTACGCCTCGTAAATATCTGCCTTGGATGTGATTTCCCAAGGTGCATGCATATTTAAAACCGCAACTCCACAGTCGATCACTTCCATGCCATACAATGACAGGATGTAGGCAATCGTTCCGCCACCACCGACATCGACCTTTCCAAGTTCTGCCGTCTGGAAGCAGACCTCATTTTTATCCATCATCTTACGAATACGCGCAATGTATTCTGCATTTGCATCGTTACTTCCAGATTTTCCTCTGGAACCGGTAAACTTGCTGAATACAACACCACGTCCAAAATAAGACGCGTTATTTTTCTCAAATGCATTTGCAAATAAAGGATCATACGCTGCATTTACATCGGATGAAAGCATGCTGGAGTTTGCCAGACATCTGCGCAACGATAACTCGCTGAATTCTCCCATTGCATCCATCAGCTCTGCCACGGAATTTTCGAAGAAACGGGACTGCATACCTGTCGCACCGACACTTCCGATCTCCTCTTTGTCTGTAAGCAGACAACAGGTTGTCTTTTCTACTTCCTCCACTTCCAGCATCGCTGCCAGAGATGTATATGCGCAGACACGGTCATCCTGTCCATAAGACATAACCATACTGTGATCCAGGCCTGCCTCCCGTGCATGTCCGGCTGGAACAACCTCGATCTCTGCAGACATGAAGTCCTCTTCTGTCATATCATATTTCTCTTTCAGAATCTCAAGGATACCTTCTTTCACTGCATCCTTTTCCTTTCCTTCCAAAGGCTTACTGCCTACGAGGACATCCAGGTTTTCTCCCTCGATTACCTTGTTTGCCTTTTTCTCCATCTGCTCACCAGCCAGATGGATCAACAGATCCGTCACACAGAAGACCGGATCATTCTTATCCTCACCGACATTGACTGTGATCACAGTTCCATCCTTCTTTACAACCACACCATGCAATGCAAGTGGCAATGTTACCCACTGATATTTCTTGATACCACCATAGTAATGTGTATCCAGATATGCAAACTCTTCGCTCTCATACAACGGATTCTGCTTTACGTCCATACGAGGCGAATCAATATGTGCACCTAAGATGTTCATACCCTTTTCAAGCTTCTTCTTTCCGATCTGGAACAGGGCAACTGTCTTGTCCATGCAGACGCTATATACTTTATCACCTGCCTTGAGTGCTTTCTTATCCTTTGTGATATCTGCCAGATTCACATAGCCTTTTTCTTCTGCCTGCTTTACAATCTGCTTTACACACTCACGTTCCGTCTTTCCTTTATCCAGAAACTTCAGATAGTTCTTACAAAGCTTCTCCAGCTCATCTAACTGCTTTTTATTGTACGTTGTCCATGCATTTTTACGTCTCATTGTCATAGCCTCCTGTCAAAAACACTTTACCTTCATTATACCAACTTTGATACAACCTTATGTAAAATTGCAAATGCTTCATCGCATTCTTTCTCTGTAATATTGAGTGGTGGAACCAGACGGATCACATTTGGTCGAACCGCTGTGATCAGAAGACCTTCGTCGGCAGACTGATACTTCACGTCAGTTGCAATATCCTTGTTGAACTCAACGCCAATCATAAGTCCACGTCCACGTACCTCTTTCACGCATGGAAGTTTCAATAGTTCCTCACGGAAATATGCACCGATCTTATCTGCATTTTCCGGAAGCTTCTGATCTATGATCTCTCCGATCTGTGCATAACTTGCCGCACAGGCAACCGGATTTCCTGCATAGGTGCTTCC
>OHYI01000389.1_pt1 | contig 13907 bp, 10 predicted proteins | sample 1580231 | NCBI WGS metagenome assembly OHYI01 (sample SAMEA3882555, study PRJEB24775) | human gut metagenome | biome: human-associated habitat; feature: intestine environment; material: feces | place: Netherlands | collected 2009/2010
AGGGAGCCGAACGGCGGCCTGCCTTCTTATTCGTTATTCTTTTTTAAGCCTCGGTGTTCGAACCACACCAGACCATAAATTCGGCAGAGCGCATCTTAAAAATGTCGCCTCTCGCAGGGCAAAACTGAAATTTTGAAAAATCGAGTTTTTGCAACTTTTCCATTCTAAAAGTAGTGCGTTATATGCGAAAACGCCGCACTTTCGTGCGGCGTTTTCGGCGTTGCATCTTTCATCAACACATTTTGGAGCTTGTGGCCGGACTCGAACCGGCGACCTGCGCATTACGCTGATCTCTCCGGACGGCGACGTGATCTTTGAGTCTGCCACCGATCAGCCCATGGAGAACCATCTTACCCGTCCGGAGATCGTGCAGGCGCTGCAGGGCAGCATCGGCAAGGACATCCGTGATTCCCAGACCATGGGATATGAGACCTATTATTATGCCGTGCAGCTGCCCGGCGGCAACATCCTGCGCGTGGCGCAGGACGCCGAGACCGTATGGTCTATCTACGACTCCACTATCCCGGCCATTGTACTGAGCTGTGTAGCGCTGATGCTGGCCGCTGCGGTGCTGGCTGCTCTGCTGACCAAGGCATTGGTACAGCCGGTGCTGAACATGACCGAAGATCTGGATCACATTCAGGAAAACGTGCCCTACCGGGAGCTGATCCCCTTTGCGGAGAGCATCCATTCTGACCGCATCCTGCGGGAAAACAACGAGAAAATGCGGCAGGAGTTTACTGCCAATGTCAGCCACGAGCTCAAGACCCCGCTGACCAGTATTTCCGGCTATGCAGAGCTGATCGAGACCGGCATTGCAAAGCCGGAGGATGTGCCGGATTTCGGCCGCAAGATCCACAGCGAGGCCACCCGCATGATCCAGCTGGTCAACGACATTTTGCAGCTTTCCAAACTGGATACCGTAAGCGAGACCGGGGACGCCCCGGTGATGGAAACGGTAGACCTTTTGGATGTTGCCAAGGAATGCGTGGAGCGCCAGAAACTGAATGCACGCCGCGCTTATATCTCCCTGACCTATCTGGGCGAGAGTGCCCCGGTGCTGGGCAGCCGTGCGCTGCTGGATGAACTGTGCCAGAACCTGTGCGACAACGCCATCCGCTACAACCGCCCGGGCGGCAAGGTGCAGATCATTACCGCTTGCAGCCGGGACGGGCACTGCTCCCTGACCGTAACAGATAACGGCATCGGCATCCCGCGGGAGGCACAGTCCAGCGTGTTCGAGCGCTTCTACCGGGTGGATAAGAGCCGCAGCAAGGCCACCGGCGGCACCGGGCTTGGGCTTGCCATCGTCAAGCACATTGCCCGCATCCACAATGCCCGCATCAAGCTGGAAAGTCAGGTAGACGTTGGAACCACCATCACCGTTACCTTCCCCACTGCCTCTTAATACAGCATGAAATGCACGTCTGTCCGCAATTGCGGGCAGACGTTTTTTGTTGGGTCAAAACTTGCGCCGCTGCCGTCTCGCAGCGCTGCCCGGGCTTGCAGGTGCAGCACATCCACGCCCTGCTGCCAGCAGCTTTGCAAAAGCACCGTGCACTGCGCCGCAAGCTGTTGCTGCTGCGCCTGCGTGGGCAGCGGGCTGTGGGCGGCACGCTGACAGTCCAGCCGCACAAGTACCTGCGCCTTTTGCAGGGTAACTGAAACGGTGCAGCGCCGGATGCCAATGCGCTCCCCTTCCAGCCAGAGCTGCCGGGTGCCGCCTTGTTCGGTAAGCAGACGGTACACCTCGGCCTGCTCCGGGGACAAAAGCGTATTACCCACCACAGTGTGCAGAACACCGCCCTTCTGTACGGTCACCTCTTCCGCGCTCCACCCGAGAACCGGCAGAAGTCCCGGTTCTGTGTGCTCATACAGCCGGGGCGCGGTGGGCGCTGCGGCCTTTAGCTGTGCCATCAGGGCGTCCGGTAAAGCGGCCTGTGCGGCAAGGCGGTCTATCTCCCCTTCGGCGCAAAGCAGCCTTGCCGCCGTGCGTCCGCAGCCGCGCCGCAGCACCAGCTGCTCGTACTCTGTTAGTAATGGCTCTTCCGCTTTTGGCAGCAGCAGATAATCACACAGGCGGTAGCTTGCGGTTTGGGGCAGTGCCTGCTCTGCCGCATCCAGTGCCCGCTCCATCGTTTGGCCCTCTGCCTGCACAAACTGCAATGCAGCAGTGGCATCGGCAGCATCGGCGGCGGCCTGCGGTGCCTGATAGAGCAGCCCTGCCTGATACCCCTGCCCTGTCTGTGAAAGATACACCGCCCGCACCATGCTTTTCTCGGTGCTTTCGCAGCGCAGGAATAAAAGGCACCATCCTGTTAGAAGCAAATACAGCATCGGTTTGCAAGATTTCTGTTTTCTCATGGTTGCACCTCGGCTTCCGGCTGCTGCCAGAGCAAGCGGATGGCGGCACACAGCATGGCCGCCCGGTAGACAGCGCACAGCAGCCACAGCAGCAAAAGCAGCGCATCCATGCGGGAAAAGCTGCCGCCGCTCCACGCCCGCAGCAGTTCCAACCGGGGGTATGTGCCGCTGCCAAACAGCAAAGCGCCGCCCAGCAAGGCCGCAGCCTGCACCGCAAAGCCCCATACCGGCAGCCAGACCGTGCGGCGAACAGACCGCGCACTGCACAGAAGGGCTCCGGCAAAATATTCTGCATAGACCGGTACGCCCCAGCCTGTTGCTGTCGGCTGTGTCGGAGCAAACAGCCGGTACCAGTGCAGCTGACCAGCAAGCCCAAGCAGGCAGATAACGCCGCCCACGGCAGCAAACCACCACAGCACCCGCGCCGAGGCGTTCCAGCTTGCGGGGCGGATACCCCACCCCGCCCAGAGCAGCAGCGGCAGAAAGCCCAGCAGCGCCATGGAGGAAAACTCTGCCGCGCACAGCCCTTGTGCCTGCACGATGATGTGTGCCAGCTCCATAAAAAGCCCGGCTGTCAGTGCCAGCCGTACCGCGAAGGAGGGTGCTTTATCCCGCAGCGCCGCCGCAGCCAGCGCTGAAAGAATACACAGGCACACCGTGCTGACTGCGCCCAGCCACAGTGCCCGGCGCACCGGGACACCCTGCGGGATGCCATCTGCCAGCGCTGCCGTGACCACGCTGAGGGTCAGCGCTGCTGGGGTAAAATATCCTGCTTGCTGCTTCATGTCTGCCGCTTCCCCCTCTCCCGCTTTTGCCAGATATTGAACCCGTGCCGGGACAGCTGCCGGTAGTTGCGGCGCAGAACGCCGTCCTCGGAAAGCGGCTGCTGCGGGAAGGGGTGCGGCGCAAGATACGGCACACCCAATGCTTCGGTGCTGACGAGGCTGAGCAGAAAGCCGAAAAATGCTGCGGCAAGTCCCACCGGCCCGGCGAGCCCTGCCAGCAGCACCGTGCCGATGCGCAAAAGGGTGGCGGGCTCATACAGTCCCGGGGTGACAAAGACCGCAATGGCCGTAATACTAGCCACAAAGATGACCGGGGTGCTCATAAGCCCGGTGGCAATGGCGGCGTCTCCGATGATGAGCGCCGACACCAGACTGACCGAGTGCCCCAGCGACTGCGGCATCCGCAGCCCCGCCTCCCGGATGATCTCTAAGATCAGGATCACCAGCAGCATCTCGGCAAAAAGGGGCAGCGGCGTAGCCTTTTCGGCTGCTTCGATCTTATACAGCAGCTGCGGGGGCAAAAGCTCCGGCAGATACACCGCCACGCACACAAAGACCCCCGGTAAGAACACCGTAAGGTAGAAGGAAAAATATTTCAGCACCCGCAGAAAAGAGGAAAACGCCGCCGTAGAAGCGTAATCATCCAGACACTCGAACTGTTCACTAAAGAGCGCCGGCAGCACCAGCGCTGAGGGGCTGCCGTTGACCAAAATTACCAGCTTGCCCTCGCAGAGCTTCGCGGCGGCGACCGCCGGGCGCTCGGTATAGTGTACCGGAGTGAACAGCCGCGCCTTGCCGGGCAGCAGCCACGGCACAAAATAGCTGGAATCCAGCAGCAGCTCCGGCCTTGCACTTTGCAAAATGGCGCGCACCCGGCGCACCATGGCGGGGTCGGCACGGTCCTTGCAGTAGCAAAGAGCGTACTCGGTATTGCAGCAAGTGTGCGCCTGTGCAGCCTCCTGCACAAGGGTGTCGGTGCGGACAAGACGGCGCAAAAGGCTCAGGTTCACCCGCAGCAGATCGGTAAAGCCTTCCCTGCTGCCGCGCAGATTGCCCTCGCCGGATGGCTCTTCCACAGAGCGGAACTTGAGCCCCTGCACTGAAAAAACAATACCACTGCTGCACCCCTCTAAAAGCAGCACCGCCATGCCCGCCGTCAGCCGCGCTACGAGCTGCGGCATATCCTGCACCGGGGTGCTCTCGGCCGGAAAAGCTGAGCCGTGCAGGATATGCGCATAGGCCTGTGTGCCGGTAAGCCGGACAGAAGCAGACTGCCGCCCGGCAGCGTCCAGCAACAACTCCCAGAGTGAATCCAAGCTCGCCATGCCGTCAAACATTACGATGCACCCCGGACAGCCGTACAAAACGATCTTCTTCGCATAATAATCTGCCGATTTGCCAAACCTAGCATCAAGCGCGGACAGGTTTTCCGCAAGGCTTTGCGAAAGCTGCTGCACATCTATCACTCCTTTGTGTGTGCAGTATGCCCGCTTTGCCGCAGCGGAATACGCCGCGCACACCGCACCGGGAGGGTTTGTGCATGAAACTGCTGCTTTGCCGCACCATTATCCTGTATCTCTGCGTTTTGTTTGCCATGCGGCTGATGGGCAAGCGTCAGCTGGGAGAGTTGCAGCCGGAGGAGCTGGTATCCACCATCCTTATCTCCAATCTGGCGTCCATCTCCATTGAATCGGAGGATGTGCCCATCACCGCCAGTCTCATCCCGCTGTTCCTCATTGCGGCGCTGGAACTGCTGGGTTCAGTGGTGAGCTTCCGCAGCCAGAAATTCTTCAATTTTCTCTCCGGGCGACCCAAAACGGTCATTCTGGATGGAAAGATCGATCAGAACGCTTTGCGGATGCTGCGGCTGACCACCGCTGACCTGATGGAGGCGCTGCGCGGCAAGGATATCTTTGACCCACGCAGGGTGTCTTACGCCGTCATTGAAACGAACGGCACATTGTCGGCGGCGCTTCGCCCGGAGCAGGAAGCAGCCACCCTGTCCGACTTGCAGCTGAAGGTGCAGCAGACACAGGCCACCATCCCCTTTGTGCTGGACGGACAGGTGCTGGAGGATAATCTGCGCTGGTGCGGCAAAGACCGTGCGTGGCTGGAACGCACCGCCACGGCAAACACGGTTTTGCCGCAGGAGATCTTACTGCTTATCGGCAACGAGACCGAGGACTATTTTCTGCTGAAAAAGGAAGGCCGTCAGCCGGGAGGAAAGCGATGAAGCGGATCTATGCGTGTATCCTGATCGTAGCTGCGCTGCTGGGGATATCTCTTTACAGCAGCGGACGGGTGCAGGGCTTTGCGCAGGACATCTCGGCTGACTTGGACTGTGCCCTTGAAGCTGTGCGGCAGAAGGATCTCCCCACTGCGCGGCAGGCGCTTGCCGAGGGCGCAGAGCTGTGCGACACCATGCGCCAGACCATGAGCCATCTGCTGCGCACTGCTGACTACACAGAGCTGGAAGCTGCACTGCGGGCGGCGGACGGATACCTTGAGCAGCAGGCCACCGAGGATGCGCTGGGCGAGCTGCGCCGCGCACAGGTAGAGGTGGAGCGGCTGGAATGGCTTGCCCGGCGGCTGGTGTAAGCGGCACGCAAAAAAGGAGAGCGGCTCCGAAGAACCGCCCTCCCACAATTCAGGCTATGCTATTGTAAATATGCTCGGGGACAGATGATCACAGAGCAGCCTTTGCTGCCTCGATCTGCTTGATCAGCTCGGGCACGACCTTGAACAGGTCGCCCACGATGCCGTAGTCAGCAACACCGAAGATGGGAGCACCCTCGTTCTTGTTGACGGCGATGATGCACTCAGAATCCTGCATACCGGCGGTGTGCTGGATGGCACCGGAAATACCCAGAGCCACATAGATCTTGGGGTGCACGGTCTTGCCGGTCTGACCGACCTGATGGTCAGCGGTCATCCAGCCTGCATCGGTGACGGCACGGGAAGCGCCCACGACACCGCCGCCCAGAGCGGCTGCCAGCTGCTCGGCCAGCTCGATGCCCTTGTTGACATCCTTGCTGATACCACGGCCCACGGAGACGATGACGTCTGCGCCGATCAGGTCGACCAGCTTCTCAGCGGCCTTCTCCACGCTCAGCACTTCGGTCTTGATGTCCTCAGCGGTCAGGCTGAAGGCGGGCTTGACGATCTGGCAGGCATCAGCCTTAGCCTGATCGAAGGGAGCCTTCTTCATAACACCGGGACGCACGGTGGACATCTGGGGACGGAAGCGGGGGCAGATGATGGTAGCCATCAGATGGCCGCCGAATGCGGGACGGGTCATCTTCAGGTTGCGGTCTTCCATATCGAACTTCTGCTTGGACAGGTCGATGGTGGAGCTCTCCTTCAGGAAGTCGATGTACTTTGCAGTGTCGATATCCAGATGGGTAGCATCGGCGGTCAGGCCGGTGTGCAGACGGGCTGCGCAGCGGGGGCCGAGGTCGCGGCCGATGTTGGTAGCGCCGATCAGCAGTACCTCAGGCTTGTACTCGTTGACCATATCGCACACGACCTTAGCGTATGCGTCGGTGGTGTAATTCTTCAGCAGGGGGCTGTCGCACACCAGAACCTTGTCGGCACCGTAGCCGCCCAGCTCCTTGGCAATGCCCTCCACGTTGTCGCCCAGCAGCAGGCCGGTGACCTCGCAGCCCAGCTCGTCGGCCAGCTTACGGGCCTCGCTTACCAGCTCGAAGTCAGTGGACATCAGTGCGCCCTGGCGCTGCTCGCAAAAGACCCATACGCCTTTGTATTCGTTAAAATCAGCCATTGTAATCCTATGCTCCTTTCATCAGATCAGGTGCTTCTTGGCCAGGATACCTGCCAGCTGTGCGGCGGTGTCGTCGCCAGTCAGCATGGTGCCTGCGCCCTTCTGCGGAGGAGTGAAGGACTTAAAGACGTTCGTCGGAGAACCCTTCAGACCGATGGTATCGACCTCGATCAGCGGATCGTCCTTCAGTGCGTTGTAGTCGAACACTTCCATGGGCTTGTCGTAGCAGGTAAAGATGCCGTTCACGCTCATGTAGCGGGGGTCGTTCAGCTCCTTGATGCAGGTCAGCAGGCAGGGAGTCTGCACCTTGACCATCATGTAGCCGTCTTCCAGCATACGCTTCACGGTCAGGGTGTTGCCATCCTTCTGGATGTCGGCAACGTAGGTGACCTGCGGCAGATGCAGCTTTTCAGCGATCTGGGGGCCGACCTGTGCGGTATCGCCATCGATTGCCTGACGGCCGCAGAACACAACGTCCTCGGGGCCAACGCCGATCTTATTGACAGCAGCAGCCAGGATCTGGCTGGTTGCAAAGGTATCGGAACCGCCGAACTCACGGCCGGAGACCAGAACAGCCTTATCAGCGCCGCGGGCCAGCAGCTCACGCAGCATACCCTCGGCCGGCGGGGGACCCATGGTGACAACAACGACTTCACAGCCGGTGGCGTCCTTCAGCTTCAGGGCGGCCTCCAGAGCGTTCAGGTCATCGGGGTTGGTGATGGTTGCCATGGATGCACGATCCAAAGTGCCATCGGGTTTGACGGACACCTTGCCGGAGGTATCAGGAACCTGCTTTACACAAACAATTGCTTTCATTGTAACTCTTGCCTCCCTTACTTCAGCAGCGCGCCGGAAATGACCATCATCTGCACTTCGCTGGTGCCCTCGTAGATCTCGGTGATCTTGGCATCACGCATCATGCGCTCGATGGGGTAGTCACGGGTGTAGCCGTAACCGCCGAACAGCTGCAGGCAGCGGCGGGTCACATCACTTGCGGTGCGGGCTGCGATCAGCTTAGCCTGAGCAGCCTCGACGCTGTAACGAACCTTTGCGCCATCCATAGCCTGCTGCTTCTTCAGAGCGGCAGCGTAGACCAGATACTTGGCAGCCTCAACGCGAGCCTTCATCTCAGCCAGCTCGAACTGGGTGTTCTGGAATGCAGAGATGCTGCGGCCAAACTGCTTGCGCTCCTTGACGTAAGCAACGGTCTCCTCCAGAGCGCCCTCGGCAATGCCCAGAGCCTGAGAAGCGATGCCGATACGGCCGCCGTCCAGCGTAGCCATAGCCAGCTGGAAGCCCTTGCCGCGCACGCCCAGCATACGATCCTTCGGGATACGGCAATCCTCAAAGATCAGCTCGCAGGTAGAAGAACCGCGGATACCCATCTTGTCCTCTGCCTTACCAACAGAGAAGCCCGGGTCGGTGCGCTCCACGATGAAGGCGGAGCAGAGCTTGGTGGGACGGCCGCGCTTATCCAGCACGTTATCGGTAACGGCGATGACGATGAACACATCAGCAAAGCCGGCGTTGGTGATGAAGATCTTGGAGCCGTTCAGCACCCAGTAATCGCCATCTTCCTTGGCAATGGTCTGCTGACCCTGCGCATCGGTACCAGCGCCCGGCTCGGTCAGGCCGAAAGCACCCAGCCACTCGCCGCTGCACAGCTTGGGCAGGTACTTTGCCTTCTGCTCGGGGGTGCCGTTCTCATAAATAGGAGCAGCACACAGGCTGGTGTGAGCGGAGACGATGACACCGGTGGTGCCGCAGACCTTGCTCAGCTCCTCCACGGCCATGACGTAGGACAGCACATCGCCGCCTGCACCGCCGACCTCAGTCGGGAAATAGATGCCCATCATGCCCAGCTTGCCCATCTTTTCGACGGTCTCCTTGGGGAAGTATTCCTCTGCGTCAACCTTCTTTGCCAGAGGCTTGACTTCGTTCTCAGCAAACTCGCGGTACATTTTCTGCACCATCTGCTGCTGCTTGGACAGAGTAAAATCCATCGCTATATCCTCCTAACAGGTCTTTTTCATTTACCGGAATAGCCCGGTGCAAACAAATTCCTCCCGACTGCTTTCCCCGCAGCCGGGAGAAATGTTTATCAGAACTTACAGCTGGTCAACCGGGGTCTTGGTGCGGTCTGCGTTGTAAACGTAGAAGCCCTTACCAGTCTTGCAGCCCAGATTGCCGCCGCGCACCATCTTGCGGATCAGCGGGCAGGCACGGTACTTGCTGTCGCCGGTCTCGTTGTACAGCACGTCCATGATGGCCAGGCAGATGTCCAGACCGATGAAGTCGCCCAGTTCCAGAGGTCCCATGGGGTGGTTAGCACCCAGCTTCATAGCGGTGTCGATGCCGGCGATATCAGAAACGCCCTCCATCTTGATGAAGGCAGCCTCATTGATCATGGGGATCAGGATGCGGTTGACCACAAAGCCGGCAGCCTCGTTGACCTGAACGGGGGTCTTGCCGATGGCAACGGAGATCTCCTTGATCTTCTCAACGGTCTCAACGGGGGTGTTGCAGCCGGCGATGACCTCGATCAGCTTCATGCGGTCTGCGGGGTTGAAGAAGTGCATACCGATCAGGGGACGGGTCAGACCCTTGCCGATCTCGGTAATGGACAGAGAAGAAGTGTTGGAAGCGAAGATGCACTCGGGCTTGCAGATCTTATCCAGCTCGCCGAAGGTGGTCTGCTTGACCTTCATATCCTCGAAAGCAGCCTCAACGACCAGATCGCAGTCTGCGCACAGATCTTCCTTCAGGCCCGGGGTGATGGCTGCAACGATCGCGTCAGCCTTCTCCTGAGTCATCTTTCCCTTAGCGACCAGCTTCTCGTAGCCCTTCTTGATCTTTGCCAGACCATTCTCGGCCCACTCCTGCTTGATGTCGCACAGAGCAACGGTGTTGCCCTCAACCTGTGCAAATGCCTTTGCGATGCCCTGACCCATAGTGCCAGCGCCGATAACACCGATCTTCATAGGAAATCTCTCCTTTAATATCAAAAATTATGTAATGGATTAGTTGTTGGTGAACACTGCCTTGGGCTTCGGTTTCTCACGGGACAGGAAGCAAGCCATGCCTTCCTGCTGGTCGTGGGTCTCGAAGCAATCGCCGAACAGCTTCTCCTCGACCTCAACAGCCTTCTCGATGGGCAGGCTGATGCCGTCGTTCATTGCCTTCTTGCAGTTGCGCACAGCAATGGGAGCGTTCTTTGCGATCTTGCCGGCCAGCTTCAGGACATTCTCCATCAGCTCAGCCTGCGGATACACGGCGTTGACCAGACCAATGCGGTAAGCCTCGTCAGCCTTGATGTTCAGAGCAGAGTAGACCAGCTGCTTTGCCATGCCCATGCCGACCAGACGAGCCAGACGCTGGGTGCCGCCGAAGCCCGGGGTGATGCCCAGACCGACTTCCGGCTGACCGAACACAGCGTTGTCAGAGCAGATGCGGATGTCGCAGCTCATAGCCAGCTCGTTGCCGCCGCCCAGTGCAAAGCCGTTGACGGCTGCGATGACGGGGATGGGGAAATGCTCGATCATCAGGAACACATCATTGCCCAGCTTGCCGAAAGCTTCGCCTTCTGCCTTGGTCATGGTGCTCATGGAGCCGATATCGGCACCGGCAACAAAGCTCTTGTCGCCTTCGCCGGTCAGAACAATGCAGCGGACAGTCTCCTGATCGACTGCCTCAAAAGCAGCCTTCAGGTCAGCCAGAACCTCGGGGTTCAGGGCGTTCAGTGCCTTGGGACGGTCGATGGTAATGATCTCAACAGCGCCCTGCACCTCGGTTTTTACAAATGCCATTGTGAAAACCTCCATTTCATACAGTTCAGTTTTTTCAAAACAGCCCCCGGAACGCGGGAGGGCTCTCCGGTTCCCTCCCGCGCTCCGGGTCTGTAGTTCAGTCAGGATTCAGAGAAAAAGTGCTTAGTCCATCTCAACGATGGTAGCGCAGCCCATGCCGCCGCCGATGCACAGGGTAGCCAGACCCTTGTGAGCACCACGGTGCTTCATAGCGTACAGCAGGGTGACCAGAATACGAGCGCCGGAAGCGCCGACCGGGTGACCCAGAGCGATTGCGCCGCCGTTGACGTTCAGCTTGTCCTTATCAAAGCCCAGAGCCTCGCCGACAGCGATGGACTGTGCTGCGAATGCTTCGTTGGCCTCGACCAGATCCATATCGGCAACGGTCATGCCGGTCTTGGCCATGACCTTCTTGGTAGCAGCGATGGGGCCCAGACCCATGACCTCGGGCTCAACGCCTGCCAGAGCACCGGCAACCCAAGTTGCCAGAGGCTTCACGCCCAGCTCCTTAGCCTTCTCCTCGCTCATGACGACCAGAGCAGCAGCGCCGTCGTTGATGGCGGAAGAGTTACCAGCGGTGACGATGCCGTCCTTGGTGAAGGCGGGCTTCAGCTTTGCCAGAACCTCGGGAGCGCTCAGACGGGGGCCCTCATCGGTATCGAACACGGTGTCACCCTTCTTGCCCTTGATGACAACAGGAACGATCTCGTCCTTGAAGGCACCGTCCTTGATGGCCTTGTCAGCCTTCAGCTGGCTGTTGTATGCGAACTCGTCCAGCATCTCGCGGGTGATGGGGCTGTAGCCGTACTTCTTCTGGTAGGTCTCGTTGGTGCAGACGTTCTCAGCGGTCATGCCCATGTGCTTGTTGAAGCCGCAGGCATCCCACAGTGCATCGTTGACCATGGTATCCACGATCTCGCTCTTGCCCATGGGAGCGCCCATGCGGTAGCCGTAACGAGCCTTCTGCAGTGCGAAGGGAGCCATGTCCATGTTCTCCATGCCGCCTGCGACCACGATATCAGCATCGCCTGCCTCGATCATCTGAGCAGCCATGTTCACGCAGTTCAGACCGGAACCGCAGACCACGTTGACGGTGACAGCGGGGGTCTCGATGGGCAGGCCAGCCTTCAGGGAAGCCTGACGGGCGACGTTCTGGCCCAGACCAGCCTGAATGACGCAGCCCATGTAAACATGATCGACCTGCTCGGGCTTGACGTTTGCACGGTCCAGAGCCTCCTTGATGACGATGGAGCCCAGCTCAGCAGCGGGAACGTTGGCCAGAGTGCCACCGAACTTGCCGATAGCGGTGCGGCATGCAGATGCGATAACGATCTTTTTCATGTGAATAGCCTCCTGAATTGTGTATGTGTGTTACTTATCGGTTACCCAGTTATCAAAACGCCCTGCGGCATTTTTGCGATATCAGGTCTCTTCCCTCTCCCGGAGCTGTGCGTATTTTTCGCTGACGGCTTTTTCCACATTGGGTGTGACGAACTTGCCGATGTCACTGCCGTAGTACGCTGCTTCCTTTACGATGGTGGAGGAAAGATAACTCCATTTGATGCTGGTGGCAAGGAACATGGTCTCGATGCCGGGCATCAGTGCGTGGTTGGTTTGCGCAAGCTGGATCTCGTTTTCAAAGTCCGTTACCGCCCGCAGCCCCCGCACCATAACGGATGCGTGACGCTTTTTTGCGAACTCCACGGTCAGGCCGTCGAAGCTTTCCACGGTCACATTGGGGATGTTCTTGCAGCATTCCTGCAGCATAGCCACCCGCTCCTCCACTGTGAACAGCGGATGCTTGGCGCTGTTGATCAGCACCGCCACGATGAGGTGGTCGTTGATCTTTGCTGCGCGCTTGATGATATCAAGATGTCCCTTGGTGACCGGATCGAACGACCCGGGATAAACTGCTGTTGCCATCGGTCAGTGTCCTCCTTGTGCGCTGTAATTACTAAGCGCGATGTGGTTCTGCCATGATAGCACTTTCCAGCTTTGGGTGCAACCTGAAACTGCTGCAGTGCGTTTTATCGTTAAATTTTAAACGAATTATCTCGCACTGCTCCGCAGTTGCTTCCCACGCTATTAGTAAAGCACATCGTCAAAATTTTATCAAGTCTTTTTCTCAACTTTTTTGTTTTTTGCGTACCAAACAATCCCCACATAAAGCTAAGAAAACTGTTCATTATGCTATACTGGCTGTTTTTTAGCCAAAACTATTGATTCTACACTTTGTTAATGTTATAACTAAGTTGAGCTGTTCTGCGCAGTGCGGAGCACACACTGCTGCCTTGTTTATAAGGTTACCATACAGATGTGGCAAAACGGTGTGCATTCCGCAAAACAGGCGTAAAGCGGCTGCATCATTTGTCCGCACAGAATTGTTTACAATTCTTTTATGTATTTTAAGAGAGGATGGTTTATAATGGATTGCAAGGAACTGTACGCACAGAAGCTTATGACTGCTGCGCAGGCTGCCGCTCTGGTCAAAAGCGGCGACTGGGTGGATTACGGCTGGGCTGTGAACACCCCTGTGGCCGTGGACGCAGAGTTGGCAAAGCGTCTGCCGGAACTGGAAGGGGTCAACTTCCGGGGCGGCATCCTGATGTGGGTGCCGGAGATCTTCCAGATTGACGACCCTGCTGCCCACATGACCTGGAACAGCTGGCACATGGGCGGCATTGAGCGCAAGGCCATTGCGCAGGGCTTCTCCTTCTACTCCCCCATCCGCTACTCTGAACTGCCCCGCTACTATCGCGACAGCTCTGACCCCGTGGATATGGCGGTGTTCCAGGTGACCCCCATGGACGAGCACGGCTACTTCAACTTCGGCCCCAGCGCTTCTCATCTGGGCGCTGTCTGCGAGAAGGCCAAGAAGATCGTCGTCGAAGTCAACACCAATATGCCCCGCTGCCTCGGCGGCATGGAGAACTGCGTCCACATCTCCCGGGTCACCGGCATCGTGGAGGGCAGCAACCCGCCCATTGGCCAGATGGCCGCTGCCGGCCCCGCTTCTGAGGTCGATCTGAAGGTCGCAAATCTCGTCGTGCCCCAGATCCCCAATGGTGCCTGCCTGCAGCTGGGCATCGGCGGTATGCCCAACGCCATCGGCAGCCTCATCGCCCAGAGCGACCTGAAGGACCTCGGCGTCCACACGGAGATGTACGTCGA
>OHYI01000394.1_pt1 | contig 13646 bp, 14 predicted proteins | sample 1580231 | NCBI WGS metagenome assembly OHYI01 (sample SAMEA3882555, study PRJEB24775) | human gut metagenome | biome: human-associated habitat; feature: intestine environment; material: feces | place: Netherlands | collected 2009/2010
CCGGCGGTCAGCAGCAGCGCGTGGCCATTGCCCGCAGTCTGGTCAACGAGCCGGAAATCTTGCTGCTGGACGAGCCGCTGGGTGCACTGGACCTGAAGCTGCGCAAGGAGATGCAGCTGGAACTCAAGCGGCTGCAGCGCGAGATGAACATTACCTTTATCTATGTCACCCACGATCAGGAGGAAGCGCTTACCATGTCCGATACCGTCGTGGTCATGAACGGCGGCAAGGTGCAGCAGATCGGCACCCCGGAGGATATCTACAACGAGCCGAAAAACGCCTTTGTGGCAGACTTTATCGGCGATTCCAACATCGTGGACGGCGTGATGCACAGGGACTTTCTGGTGTCCTTCTCCGGCGTGGATTTCCCCTGCGTGGACCGCGGCTTTGCCCGGGAGCAGAGCGTGCAGGTGGTGGTGCGCCCGGAGGATATCGAGGTGGTCTCCCCGGTGGAAGGCCAGCTTGTGGGTGTGGTGAACGATGTCATCTTCAAGGGCGTGCACTTTGAGATGCACGTGGAGTGCGAAGGCCGCGAGTGGCTGATCCACTCCACCCGTGCCTGCACCCCTGGCGAGACCATTGGTATGCGCATCGGCCCCAACGAGATCCATATCATGGCGCGGAGCGAGGGGTGATGTGCCATGAAGATCTATGATAAAAAGCTGGCCTATCCGTACTTTGTATGGATGGTGCTGTTTACCGTTGTGCCCTTGTTCATTGTGGTGTACTACGCCATGACGGATGCCGAGGGCAACTTTACCCTGAATAACCTTACCTCCATCAGCGGCTACGGCTCGGTGTTTGCCCGCAGCCTGCTGCTGGCGCTGATCGCTACGGTCATCTGCCTTATCATCGCCTTTCCGGTGGGATATTTTCTGTCCCGCCTGCGGGTGAACAAGCAGCACATCATGCTTATGCTGGTCATGCTGCCCATGTGGATGAACTTTTTGCTGCGTACCTACGCATGGATGGGTCTGCTCAGCGTCAACGGCCCGGTGAACACCCTGCTGGGCTTTATCGGCCTTGGCCCCTATACCATGCTCAACACCTCCGGTGCGGTGGTGCTGGGAATGGTGTATAACTATGTGCCCTACATGATCCTGCCGCTGTATACCAGCATGACCAAGATCGACCAGAGCCTTGTGGAAGCTGCGCAGGATCTTGGCGCGAATACCTCCAAGACCCTTGTGCGGGTGCTCATCCCCATGAGCGTGCCGGGCATCAGCACCGGCATCACCATGGTGTTCGTGCCGGCGGTGTCTACCTTTGTCATCAGCCGTATGCTGGGCGGCGGCTCCAACCTGCTGATTGGCGATTTGATCGAGATGCAGTTTTTGGGCAACAGCTACAACCTGAACGTCGGCTCTGCTATGAGTCTGGTGCTCATGATCATTGTGCTGCTGTGCATGAGCTTTACGTCCAGCTTTGACGAGGATGAAATGGAGGGCGTATCCTGATGAAAACAAAACATCTGCGCCTGATGCAGCGGGTCTACATCATCCTGTTCTTCTGCTTCATGTATCTGCCCATTGCCTACATGATCGTGTTCAGCTTCAACCAGAGCAAGGGCTATTCGCTGTTCACCGGCTTCACCCTCAAGTGGTACCGCAGCCTGTTCACGAATGCGTCCATCCTCCATGCGCTGTGGGTGTCCGTTGAGGTAGCCATCCTGTCTGCCATCATCGCCACAGTGCTGGGCACGGCAGCCAGCCTTGGCATTGCCTCCATGAGCCGCAAAAGCCGCCTGCTGGTGACCAACATCACCTATATCCCGGTGGTCAACCCGGAGATCATCACCGGCATCTCCCTGATGCTGCTGTTCGTGGCCTACCAGCGCTTTGCCGCGCAGTCCGCGTGGCTGCCGGATAACATCATGGGTCTGCCTACGCTGCTCATTGCGCATATCGCGTTTAACGTGCCCTACGTTATCTTTAACGTAAGCCCCAAACTCAAGCAGCTGGATATCAAACTGTACGAAGCAGCGCTGGATCTGGGCTGCGACCCCAGGCAGGCGTTCTTCAAAGTCATCCTGCCTGAGATCAGCCCGGCCATCCTGTCGGCCTTCCTCATCTGCCTGACCTACTCCATCGATGATTTTATGATCTCCTATTTCAACTGCGGCACGGTGGAGACCCTGCCCATTGCCATCTACTCCATGACCCGTAAAAAGGTCAGCCCGGAGATCTACGCGCTGTCCACCATCATGTTCGTGGTCATCCTCAGCGTCATTCTGGTGTCCAATGCCATGGAGAGCCGCAGCTACCGCAAGGATCAGAAAACGCTGCGAGGGGAGGGCGCATGATGAAACGCATTGCTGCATTGCTGCTGACGCTGGCTGTGGCGCTGTGCGCCGCATTGCCGGTGTTTGCCGCCGGTACCATCGAGGTGACCGAGGACGTCTCGGTGTCGGATGATTACAACTGGACTCGCTTCAAGGGGCAGAACGTCACCCTGAACGTCTACAACTGGGGCGAGTACATCTCCAACGGCTCGGATGACAGCGTGGACGTGGTGGCCGCCTTTGAAAAGCTGACTGGCATCAAGGTGAACTACACCACCTTCGACTCCAACGAGTCCCTGTACGCCAAGCTCAAGTCCGGCGCAGCCAACTACGATGTGATCATCCCCTCCGACTACATGGTGGCAAAGATGATCAACGAAGGGATGCTTGCACCCCTTGATTACGAGAATATCCCTAATTTCCAAAAGATCGATGCAGGCTACCGCAACCCGGACTATGACCCGCAGAACGCCTACACTGTGCCCTATATGCTGTGCACCACCGGCATCATCTACAACACTACCATGGTAGACGAAGCCCCCACCTGCTGGGCAGACCTGTGGGATGAGCAGTATGCGGGCAACATTCTGATGTTCAACAACAGCCGCGATGCCTACGCCATCGCTGCGTTCAAGAGCGGCCACAGCATCAACCCCGCCACCCCGGAAGAGGTGGACGAGGTGGTGGAGCAGCTCAAGGCACAGAAGCCGCTGGTGCAGGCCTACGTCATGGACGAGATCTTTGATAAGATGATCGGCGGCGAGGCTGCTATCGGCGTGTACTACTCCGGCGATGCCATTACCATGATCGATGATAACCCGGATCTTGCGTGGGTATTCCCGGAGGAGGGCAGTGTGCTTTCGGTGGACTGCATGGCTGTGCCTGCCGCCAGCGAGCACAAGGAAGCCGCCGAGATGTTCATCAACTTCATGTGCGAGACCGATATCGGCAAGGCCAACAGCGAGTATATCGGCTACACCACCCCCATGCACGATGTATGGGAGGTACTGGACGAGGATCTGAAAACCAGCGAGATTGCCTATCCGTCTGAGGAGGACGCCGCCCGCGAGAAGGTGTTCACCGCCCTGAGCGACGAGGTGAACAGCGAGCTGGACCTGAAGTGGAGCGAGATGAAGAGCTACGATGAAGGCGGCGGCAGCTACCTGTTTTTACTGCTGCTGCTGGCCATGCTGGCACTTGCCTGCTTCAATATCTGGCGCAAAGTGCGCAGAAAGACCCGCAATCAGTATTGAGCATTCAACCAAGGCTGCCGTCCCGGACGTGGTGCGGCGGCCTTTTTCCGATAGGAGGGAAAGACTATGGAACAGTTTTATTATGAAGGCACCGCCGTGGTAGAAAATGCCGATGCAGACTGCCACAGCCTGCTCAAGGCCAGCGCCCTGCTGCGCTATGTGGAGCAGATCTCCACCATGCACGCCCGCCACTTTGGCATGGACGATAAGTTCTTTGAGGATCACGGCGTAGCGTTTCTGGTGGGCAAGCAGGCGCTGCGGTTCAGCCGCGTGCCCCGCCGTGGCGAGACTTTGACCCTTTGCTCCCGCTCAGGAAAGGCTCTCCGCGGCTCTATCAAGCGCGTCACCACCCTTACGGACGAAGCCGGGCAGGAAGTAGCCATGGTGGACAGCCGCTGGATCATGTCCAGCCTTGAGGATGGGCACATCCTGCGCCAGCCGGGCTGGACGGTAGAGGGATACTGGAACGAGACGGTGAAAGAGGAGCTGCCCCTTTTGCTGCATAAGCGCCGGGACAGCCTGACCAGCGCCGGTCTGGTTACGGCGCGCTACTCCCAGTGCGACCTGCACTATCACATCAACAACGCTTTTTATCTGGATATCGTCTGTGACGCGCTGCCGCTGGAGATCATGCGCGATCACGTTGTAAAGTTCGCTTCCATCAACTATCACCGCGAAGTCCCCATGGGGCAGCAGGTGGAGGTGTTCTACGCGCCTTCGGATGATGGCTGGTACTTTATTGCCAAGCACGCAGACAAAACGGCTTTCGAGTGCTATCTGGAACTGGAGCCGGTCAAACAGTAAGTGCCCGGAGGAAAAATGCCTATGTCCAAGACCAAGGAACTTTTTTGCACCTTTTTCAAGATCGGTGCCTTTACTTTTGGCGGCGGCTATGCCATGGTGGCGCTGCTGGAGCACGAATTTGTGGAGGAAAAGCGCTGGCTCACCCGGGAGGAGTTTCTGGATATGGTCGCCATTGCTGAGTCCACCCCCGGCCCTGTGGCGGTAAACAGCGCCACCTACATCGGCTATAAGCTGGCCGGTGTTGCCGGTGCGGCAGCCTCTACCTTGGCGGTGTGCCTGCCGTCCTTTGCAGTCATTTATCTTATTTCGCTGTTTTTCGACCGCTTTTTGCAGCTGACGGTGGTAGCCAATGCCTTTAAAGGCATTCAGGCCTGCGTCATCTACCTGATTTTATCCGCAGGAATCAAGATGCTCAAAAACCTGCAGCGCACCCCTTTCAACACGGCAGTGGTGGCGGTGGTGCTGGCGGCCATGGTGGGGTGCTCTATGCTGGCGGTAAAGTTTTCCTCCATCTGCTGCATTTTGCTTTGCGGCGCAGCCGGGGTGCTGGCCTATGCGGTAGGGCAGGGGAAGAAAGGCGGCACAAAATGATCCTGCTGCAATTGTTCTGGAACTTCCTTGTCATCGGTGCGGTGTCCTTTGGCGGCGGCTACGGCATGATCTCGCTGGTGCGGGAAACGGTGCTGGGGCACGGCTGGCTGACCGAGAGCGAATTCCTCAGCTTTATCGCAGTGTCAGAGTCCACCCCCGGCCCGCTGGCGGTGAACATGGCCACCTTTATCGGCGCTTCGCAGGCGGGGCTGGCAGGCTCCTTTGCGGCAACGGTGGGGGTGGTGCTGCCCTCCTTTGTCATCATTCTGCTCATCGCGGCGGCGCTGCACAGCCTGATGAAGTACGCCGGGGTCAACGCCTTTTTGGCTGGGGTACGTCCCTGCGTGGTGGCTATGATCCTGGCCACCGCCTGCACCATGGGGCTTTCCACGCTGGGGGGCTTTACCACCGTTTCCGGCGGCTTTGCCCCGGATGTGCGTGCGCTGGCAGTGTTTGCCCTGCTGGGCATCCTGCATTTTGCCTATAAAAAGAAAACGCAGAAAGCGCCGTCCCCCATCGGGATGATCTTACTTTCTGCGGTGCTGGGCGCGGTGCTGTGGAGCATCTGACCCGGCAAGAAAGGATACTGCAATGAACATTACCGTGTATCTGGGCGCAAACCTTGGCAACGACCCTGCACTGCCACAGGCTGTGCAGCAGCTGGGGCGCTGGATCGGCGAAAGCGGCAATGCACTGGTGTACGGCGGCAGCAAAAGCGGCCTGATGGGTATTTTAGCCGACAGTGTACTGGCCACAGGCGGCAGGGTGACCGGCGTAGAGCCCAAGTGCTTTCTGGACGCAGAGTTGCAGCACGAGGGACTGACTGAGTTGATCGTGACCGAGGATATCCCTGCCCGCAAGACCAGAATGATCGAGCTGGGCGATGCCTTTATCGCGTTCCCCGGCGGCACCGGCACGCTGGAGGAGATCACCGAGGTCATCAGCAAGCTGTCGCTGGAGCAGTTGGACGCGCCCTGCATCCTCTACGACCTGAACGGCTACTACCAGCCTTTGCACCAGCTTTTGCAGCAGATGATCACCATGGGGCTTTCTACTCCGGCGCGGCAGCGGAACATCGCCTTTGCCGCCGACCTTGCCCAGATTCGTGCGATCCTTGAAAAATGATACTGGGAAGCTTACTTCTCAAACGCGAGGAGACTGCTGTACATGGCTTTGTGCGGCGGTCTTTTTTCATAAAATGGGATACCGGGGCGTACGCGGACGCCCCGGTATCCCGAAAAAGAAAAAATCATTCCGCTGGTTATGCCCATAGCGCACGCGGAGGGCATTTAAAATCTTTCTGCGCAACCAAAAAGGCCGCTGCACAAAACAATGTGCAGCGGCCTTTTGCTATCCTGTTATGTACGCTGTGCGCGTTAAACTCAGGCGGCAGTGGTGGAAGCAGCCTCAGAAGAAGCAGCCTCGCTGACAGCAGCCTCAGAGGAAGCGGCCTCGGAAGATGCAGCCTCAGAGGAAGCAGCCTCGCTGGAAGCAGCCTCAGAAGAAGCAGCCTCGGAAACAGCGGTGCTTGCGGAAGCAGCCTCAGAGGTGGAGGAAGCAGCAGCGCTAGAAGCAGAACCACCGCAAGCGGTCATGCCAGCAGCCAGAGCCAGAGCAACAACAGCGATGCAAATATTCTTGAGTTTCATATCAATGATCTCCTTGTTTTTCCTGTGTGTGTTTCGCAGCGGGCCTTCGGTAGCACCTCACTGCGATGCTATATTCTAATCCGTTTTTGAAAAAAATCAAGAGGATTTTGGTCGAAAGTTATAATCTGCGTAAAGAATCGGCATAGTTGTCATAAAGTTTCGCCAAAAGCCAAAGACTTTTTGGCAAAAATAAAGCGCGGGATAGAGCCTGTACCGCCGGGCGGGAAGTACAAAAACAGAAAAATTTGAAAAATACTCATAAAATCCTTTTTATTGTACTGTAAATGTGGATAATAGAGACACAACGAGGGACGGACATCCCCCGGAGGGCTGAACGAGAAAAATATTTGTGGAGGATACTACAATGAAAGACTTTGATTTTGGCTACTTTGGCACCGGCGACGAGGGCTATGCCCAGTACATGACCGCATTCGAGCGCAATTTCAGCACGGACAGCATCGACAGCTTTGCGTCCGATGACACAGACTGTGATGCAGACAGCTGCGACAGCAGCGAAGAGGATTTCTAAGGAGGTAAAACCATGAAGTATTATGTAACACTGACCGGCCTGAACTACCGCTACGGCACGATGCCCTTTGCAGTAGGGCAGAAGGTGCGTCTGGTCAAGGAGCCGGAGAATCAGGCCGACCGCGAAGCCATCCGGGCAGAGCTGCCGGGGCTGGGCAAGGTGGGCTATGTGGCCAACAGCACCCATACCGTAAAGGGGGACTGCTACAGTGCAGGCCGTCTGTACGATAAGATCGGCAACACCGCTGTGGCAAAGGTGAAGTACATCCTGTGCGATGCCGTGATCTGCAAGGTAAAGGCAGACACCGCAGCGGCCGTGCCGCCCATGAACCCCGACACCGGCCTGCCCTATGGCAGCGAAGAGGACGCTATCGCATTCTGAAACCGCACCTTTTTGCCCGTTTGTGCATACAAAGGGCAAAGGGGGAATGCGGCTTGAACCGGATCGTTTTCACACTTTGTGTCTGGCTGTTCCCGGCGGCGTGTACCGTGCTGGGAGCAGCAGGGGTGTTTTTGCTGCGCAGGCAGGCAAGACCGGCTACCCGGCGCATTTTGTGCGGCATGGCGGCGGGTATCATGCTGGCGGCCAGCGTATGGAGCCTGCTGCTGCCGGCCATAGCCCGGTCGCAGGGCAGGGCGGCATGGGTACCCCCGGCGCTGGGGCTTATTTTAGGTGCTGTGGGGCTTTTGCGACTGGAGGATGCCGCCGGGCAGCTGCTGGCGGGCGGCCCCGGGCATTGCGGGCGCATGGTGCTGGCGGTCACCCTGCACAACCTGCCGGAGGGCATGGTGGTGGGGCTTGCTGCGGCACTGGCGCTGCACGGGGACGCAGACGCCGTAAGCGGGGCGCTGGCGCTGAGCTTGGGCATCGGCTTGCAGAATATCCCGGAGGGTGCGGCGGTCAGTCTGCCGCTGACCCAGAGCGGGCGCACCCGGGGGCAGTCCTTTGCCGCAGGGGCGGCGTCCGGGCTGGTGGAGCCTTTGGGTGCGGTGTTGGCCTTTGTGCTGGCCGAGTGGGTAGGTGCAGCGCTGCCGTGGCTCATGAGTGCGGCGGCGGGCTGTATGGTGTGTGTGACCGCACAGGAGATGATTCCTGAGGCGGTGGAACCGGATGAAGTGGCCGGTGTCATCAGCATCGTGCTGGGGTTTGCGCTGATGATGGCACTGGATGTGGCCCTGTGAAAAAAGGACTGCTGCATCGTTTGACGCAGCAGTCCTTTTTGGTGAGAAGATTTCAAATGCCCTCCGCTTTGCTTTGGGCAACGTCAGAGGAAAAATATTTTTTATTTGCAGTTCCGAAACGCCTGCGGGCGTTTCGGAACTGCTTTTTCACGGGAAGAGTTATAACCGAAAGGGCGCTGCTTTGTTCGAAATTGATTATGCCGCCTGTGTCTGCTGCTGGTTCTGACGCAGATGCCGCCGCACTACCAGCAGACAGCCGAGATGCACCAGTGCGGTCAGCGTCCAGCTGATGGGGTAGCTGATGTACAGCATAAAGGGGGTGCGGTTCAGCTGGAAAATGGTGGCGATCCACACCAGCCGCAGTGCGCATACGCCCACAAGGCTTACCACCATGGGCAGCACGCTGTAACCCAGCCCGCGCAGGCTGCTGGCCAGCACGTCCATGATGCCGCACAGCAGATAGGAGCCGCAGATGATCCTTAACCGCTCGATGCCGGTAGCAATGACCGCGGTGTCCGAGGAGTAGAAGCGCAGCAGCTGGTTCCCTGCCAGCGCTGCGCCGCCGCCCAGCACAAGGCCGGTCACCACGACACACAGCAGACAATTGCGGATCACCCGGTCAAGGTTGTGGTACTTGCGTGCGCCGATGTTCTGGCTGGTAAAGGTGACAGCGGCCTGCGCAAAGGCGTTCATGGCGGTATACACAAAGCCCTCCAGATTAGAGGAGGCAGAGTTGCCCGCCACCACCATGGAGCCGAAGGAGTTGATGGAGGACTGGATGACCACGTTGGAAAGGCTGAACACCGTGCTTTGCAGCCCGGCAGGCAGACCGATGAGCAAGATCTGCTTCAGCGTCCCGGCGTGGAAGGCCAGCCGCCGCAGGTCCAGCCGCAGCGCACCCTCCTCCCGGACGAGCATCCCGGTCACCAGCAGCGCGGACACGGTCTGGCTGATGATGGTGGCCAGTGCCACGCCTGCCACGCTCATGGAAAAGCCGATGACAAAGACCAGATTCAGCACCACGTTGATGACGCCGGCAGCGGCCAGACAGTACAGCGGGCGCTTGGTGTCGCCTACGGCCCGCAGCAGCGCACTGCTGAAGTTGTACAGCATGGTCATGGGCATTCCGATAAAATAGATCTTCAGGTACAGGGCGGAAAGACCGATCACATCCTCCGGGCAGCTCATCAGCTCCAGCAGGCCACGCGCGGTGCAAAAGCCCACCACCGCCAGCAGCACGCCGCTGACCAAGCCCAGCGCCACGGCGGTATGTACCGTATCCTGCACGCCTTTTTCGTCCCGGGCACCAAAGCACCGGGCTGCCACCACGTTGGCACCCAGCGAAAGCCCGACGAACAGGTTGACCAGCAGATTGATCAGCGCACCGTTGGAGCCAACAGCGGCCAGCGCCGTGCTGCCCGCAAAGCGCCCCACCACCACAACGTCGGCGGCGTTGAACAGCAATTGCAGAATGCTGGATGCCGCCAGCGGCACAGAAAACAAAATGATCTTTTGCAGCATGGGCCCGCTGGTCAGGTCTGCGGAACGGCTGGTCGTAGCCATGAGTTATCTACCTCCTATAATAAACCTGAATTGACATAGCAATTGCCTATTATAGCGCGATATTAGGTAAAAAACAAGAGGTAAAGCGTCCACTTCCTCCAAAATCGCCAAATATCAGCCGCCGGGCACAGCCTGCAATTGAAAAATGCTGCCCATACTGCTATAATAAAGCGGTACACCCGTAGAAAACGGAGGAAGTTTTATTTATGTATCGAAATCGGATCAAACGGCTGCTGGATATTTTGCTGTCGGCCTGCGGCATCCTGTGCCTTTCGTGGCTGCTGCTGCTTTTGGCTGTTGCCATCAAGCTGGACTCGCCCGGGCCGGTGTTTTTCCGGCAGAAGCGGGTAGGCATCGGCAAGCGGCATTTCCAGATCCTCAAGTTCCGCACCATGCGCATCGACACCCCGCACGATATGCCTACCCATCTGCTGCACGACCCGGAGCAGTATATCACCCGCATGGGGCGCTTTCTGCGCAAGACCAGTCTGGACGAGCTGCCGCAGCTGTGGAACATCCTTGTGGGGGATATGGCAGTCATCGGGCCGCGCCCGGCGCTGTGGAACCAGTACGACCTGTTGGCTGAGCGGGACAAGTACGGCGCAAACGATGTGCGCCCGGGGCTGACTGGATGGGCGCAGATCCACGGCCGGGACGAACTGGAAATTGCCGAAAAGGCAAAGCTGGACGGCTGGTATGTGGAGCATATCAGCTTTGGGCTGGATGTAAAGTGCTTCTTTGGCACCATTACCGCCGTGCTCAAGCATGACGGCGTGGTGGAGGGCGGCACCGGCACTTTGCACGATGAAAAATAAGGCGCACTGCCGCCGTGCCACGCCTTTGCGCTGCGGAAAAATCGTTTGTGACAGATAGAGCAAGCCCGGAAGGTCTGCGGATCTTCCGGGCTTCCATTTTTACGGGAAGGGACTGAAGCGGAAAGCGGCATCTGCGAAAGCTCTGTTATTTTCGCCCTTTTCTGCGCATAATAAATCCGAAAAATGCGCAGGGAGGCCGTAAAATGTCCAAGCACAGCATCGTCAGGTGGATAAAGATTATAGGGGCTTATCTGCTGGTGGCAGCCGTGGCGGCGCTGGGCTGGCTGTGGTGCGCCCTGCCGGAGCAGGTTTATCTGGAACCGGAACAGCCGCTCATGCTGCCGCGCTTTGGCTGGGTGGAACCGCTGCGCGGGCACGGCAGCCGCAATGTGGCCAGCACCCGGGCAGCGGGCAGCTATCAGACTACGCTGGCGCTGGGCGGCTGGCTGCCGGTCAAGACCATCCGCGCCACCGTGATGCAGCGCCCCACGGTTACGGTATGCGGCACGCCTTTTGGGGTGAAGATGTTCTCAGAGGGGGCGCTTGTCGTGGGCTTTTCTGAAGTGCATACCGCCGCCGGTACGGTGAACCCTGCAAAGCAGGCGGGGCTGCGGCTGGGCGACCGGGTCATCCGCATGGGGAACACCGTCACCGAGACCAACGAGCAGGTCCATGCCGCGCTGGAAGCCGCTGCCGGTGCGGCGGTGGAGGTGGTCTACGTCCGCAAGGGCGAGCAGCGGCAGACCACCCTTTTGCCGGTGTGGGATACCCAGAACGCCCAGTGGCGGGCAGGAATGTGGGTGCGGGATTCCTCCGCCGGGGTGGGTACGCTGACCTTTGTGGACGCGCAGGCCGGGGTGTTTGCCGGGCTGGGTCACCCCATCAGCGACAGTGACACCGGCGAGCAGGTCGCCCTGCGCAGCGGCGAGATCGTGGCCTGCCAGATCGTGGGCTGCACCGGCGGCACCGCCGGCAGCCCCGGGGAGCTGAAGGGCAAATTTATCAGCGACCACGCCCTTGGCAGGATCTGCATCAACGGCGAAAACGGCGTCTACGGCACGGTAAGCACCGCCATTGCCGGGCAGCAGACGGAGCTTGCCTTTGCGCAGGAGGTGCTGCCCGGCGCGGCAGAGATATTGACCACTACCAACGGCGAAACGCCCCGCAGCTACCGCGTCTATATTGAAAAGGTGAACGATGCCGACCCGCGCCGCAATATGGTGCTGCGCGTTACCGACCCGGCACTGCTGGCGCAGACCGGCGGCATCGTGCAGGGGATGAGCGGCAGTCCCATCCTGCAAAACGGGCGGCTGGTGGGTGCGGTGACCCATGTGCTGGTCAATGACCCGACACGAGGCTACGGCATTTTTGCGCAAACCATGCTGGAACAGGCACATTCCGTGTCCGGAACGGATGCGGCAGCATAAAAAAGTAGGACATTCGAGCGGAATTTCCATAATTTCCCAAAATAAACCGTTGAACTGTCTGGAAAATTATGGTAAAATCCATGGTATTAAAGGAACTGCACACATTGGAGGAAACAACCATGGATAAAGTGAGATTCTTGATGTCGGATACCGGTGCTCAGATCACAGAAGCCTGCCGCGAGGCGCTGGAGCAAAAGGGCGTGGAAGTGACCGTTGTGGAAAAGGATGGAAATAAGGTTTTACAGAAGATGCTGGCCGTTCGCCCGCAGGTGGTGCTGCTGGATGCCTTTATGCCCGGGCTGGATGCGCTGGCGGTCAAGCAGCGCTACAACGCTGCAGGGGAGCGCCACACCTCGTTTTTCGTTACCGGCGCGTTTCAGAGCGAGGAAATGGTACAGGAACTGCTGGACGAGGGCTTTGCCTACTATTTTGTCAAGCCCTTTGACGAAAGCGTCCTTGCCGCCCGGGTGCTCAAGGCAGCCAGCGGACAGGAAAAGCACCTGCTCCACACCAGTGTGGACAGTGACGAACTGACCGTCACCGAAATTTTGCACCAAATTGGCGTGCCGGCGCACATTAAGGGCTACCACTATTTGCGGGAGGCCATTTTGCGAACCGTAAAAAGCCCGGAGCTCATTAATTCGGTTACCAAGCTTTTGTACCCCACGGTGGCCAAGGCCTACCAAACAACCGCCAGCCGGGTAGAGCGGGCTATTCGCCACGCCATTGAGGTTGCCTGGGACCGTGGCGATTTAGATGTACTAAACGCTTATTTTGGCTACACCATTCAAAACTCGCGCGGAAAGCCTACCAACAGTGAATTTATTGCCATGATAGCCGATAAGCTTAGCCTGCGGCTAAAGCGCTGCTCGTAAGGGTTTAAACGCTTATTAAAATTTTAACACCCGGGCACCCTGCCGGCAAAGGCTGCAACAGCTCAGCGCTCGTTTTAAAAACGGGCGCTGCTTTTTAAAATGACCTTAAAAAATTGGCTTTTTTGCAAAAAAGGCCTTGCAAAGCAATCGGCAGTGTGGTATAATACTAAAGCTGCCTGTTAGACGGTACATTTTTTGTTGCCCGCAGGCGCACAAAATTCACACACGCTTACTGCTGGACGGGCAGGTGGCAGGTAACTGTTATCCCGCCGAGTTTTTGGTAAGTGTGGAGGTTTTAACCTTAGGAGGAAAATAAAATGGCTGAATCCATGAAAGGCCTGAAGAGAACCTGCCGCTGTGCGGAAGTCACAAAAGCAGATATCGGAAAAAAAGTAACCCTGATGGGCTGGGTACAGAAGAGCCGTAATAAAGGCGGAATTATTTTCGTCGATCTGCGTGACAGAAGCGGTATTATGCAGATTATCTTTGAGAACGGCCCGATCAGTGAGGAAGGTTTTGAGAAAGCAGCAAAACTGCGCAGCGAGTTCGTCATCGCCGTAGAAGGTGAAGTTATGGCCCGCTCCGGTGCTGTCAATGAAAATCTGGCAACAGGAGAGCTCGAAGTAAAGGCTGAGTCCTTACGCATTCTTTCCGAGGCAGAAACCCCGCCGTTCCCGA
>OHYI01000407.1_pt1 | contig 13207 bp, 20 predicted proteins | sample 1580231 | NCBI WGS metagenome assembly OHYI01 (sample SAMEA3882555, study PRJEB24775) | human gut metagenome | biome: human-associated habitat; feature: intestine environment; material: feces | place: Netherlands | collected 2009/2010
GAATGTATTCATTTACTGAAAGCCCGCTGTTTGTCGCTCTCTTCTTTACCCGCTCGTATAAGCTGGGCTGTAGAACGAGCTGTAAGCGGCGGCTTTTGGTTTCTACATAAAGCGGATTGACTTTGTACCCGTCCGGGGCTTTACCTGTCGGCTTTTCCCTCTCCGGTTCCGCCCGCTCTTCTTCCGCTGACGATATGAATTGTAAAGCCGGATTATCCTTAAAGCTTTTCTTTGCCATGATGATAGCTCCTCTCCTTTGATTGGTTTAAGGCGAAAGCCTTAGTTGTGTACCGTTTGCCATTGTGGGAGTACAAACGGTCTGCTCGCTAAGATCGTGCAGATCAGCTTATAAGCTCGTCAATGAGGGCGGTATAGTCCTCTGTTACTTTGGCTTTCGGCGCATAGCTGTATAAGCTTTGCTGGCTAATCTGCGCTTCTTTCACTGCGATTGCTTCCCGGATCGTAGCTTTGAAAAGCTTAGTGTTAAGCTTAGCCGCAAGCTGTTCTGCAAGCTCCGCCACTTCTCGACTAAGAACAGAACGGGGGCTATACCGTGTAAGAAGAATGCCCTCTATCCTCAAAGACGGGTTGCAATACTTCTTTACAGGCTTCATAGTTTCCGCAAGCTGTTCTATCCCTTGTAAGCTGTAAATATCCGCTTGAGCGGGAATTATAACGCTGTCGCAAGCGGTAAGGGCGTTCACGGTCAGAATACCCAGAGCGGGGGGAGTGTCCACGATGATATAATCATACTGCCCCTTTATACTCTCCAGAGCTTCTTTAAGCCTGTACTCCTTGCCGGTGTCCGCTATAAAAGCATCCGCCCCGGCGAGTGCTTTATTGGCGGCTATCACATCTCCGCAAGCGGTGTGCTGTATGGCATCTTCCGCTTTCACTTCTCCGGTAAGAACGCCTAAAGCCGTTGCTCCCGTTGTCTTTGCTCCTGTGGTGTATGTAAGGTTTGCTTGTGCGTCAAGATCGATTGCGAGCGTCTTATAGCCTTTAATAGAAAGTCCTGCGGCGAGGTTTTCGGCGGTCGTTGACTTTCCTACCCCGCCTTTCTGGTTTATAACCGCTATACACTTTGTCATAGCTATGCCCCCTTATATGTCGGCTCTGCTGTTCAGAGCATCTTTGAGAGCTGTTGCTTCTTCATCGGTCAGGGTAAGCCCTTTAAGAAGCTTCTCTTCCCCGCCCTCTCGCTTCCAGCTCCGCAAGTCATACTTTGCCGGGCTTCCGTTGTATGCTACCCGGTTAAGCTCTTTCGTTGTACCGCCGTTTTCGCTCAGCGTGGCGATATGCTCGACAATCTCATAGTTAAAGGCTGTATTCGCCATTGTGTAAGCCCCTTTCTGCTTGTGTATTTGTGTATGATGAATTGTGTATGTGCTTATCCGAAAATAGCTTTAGCTACCCGCTCTTCGCTGTTGTTCTTTGCCCGATCCAGCGCATGAGAGTAAATAAGCGTGGTGTTTATATTGGTGTGGCGTAGAAGCTGTTGTGTTTCTTCTACTGTGCCGCCGTTCAACAGGTTAAGCGTGGCGGTCGTGTGTCTCAGGCTGTGAGCGGTAAGCCGGTCGCTTTCAAGCCCTGCGGCTATCAAGTGTTCCTTTGCTATTCTGCTTATGCTTCTGGTGGTCATCCGTCCGCCGCTGTTTCTGTTGGCAATAGAACCGAATAGCGGCTCTTTAGCATCTTTCTCTCCCCGTGCTTTTAGGTAATCCCGCACGGCTTCTTCTACAGGCTCGGCAAGCTTCACATAGTCGGTCTTTTCTTCGTGTCCCTTGCCTTGAATGTAAAGGGCTGTGAAGTCCGCCACCGTCCGCATATCTTCTATGTTGGCTCTTGATACCTCAATATCACGCAAGCCGCTTGTGACCATCAGCGCAAGGATAGCATAATCTCTCAAGCCTTTAAGGGTGGAGCGGTCTACCGTGTTCAGCAGTCTTGTTACCTGCTTCGGCGTGAGATAGTCTTTCTTGTGGTCGCTGTCCAGCTTAGCACCCTTTACCCGCTCCGCCACATTCGGATATATCCGCTCTTGCGCTGTCCATTGGAAGAACAGCTTCACCGCCATTAGATAGCTCTGTACCGTAGTCGGTTTGTGGCTCTGCTTCAGGTGATCCCGATAGGCTATAATATCCTCTCTCTGCGGCTGTCTGATTCCGTTCTCTGAGAGATACAAGAAGAACTGCTTTATAGCCTTGCTGTATGTCTCTATGGTCTTTGGCTTTGCGTCTATATAGGAAGTCCAGCGGGCGAATAGATCAGCGTTGATTGTCTGCTGTTCTACTATTTCTGTGCCGCCTGCTATGGTAAGCTCGTTCACTCTTCCCGCTCCTTTCTGTAATTGTGTATGTGTAATTGTGTATACACCTTTTCCATTGTCCTTATTATAGCATATTTGCGGTTGGATGTCAACCTCTTTTTCATAGTTTTTCATAGTTTTGCAGAATTGCATAATCAGAGTGGGAACGGGAAAAATAATTAGAAAATAGCGAATTTGCTATTGACTTTTAATAGCGAATATGCTATACTGTAATCACAGTAAAGGAGATGAGCAAATGCCGACAATTTCAATGTTCCGGGGCATCAAGGTTTGTATCTATTGGAGAGATCACATGCCGCCCCACTTCCACGCATTCTATGGCGGGTCTGAAATCCTCGTTTCTATTGAGGAACTGGAAGTCTTGGAAGGAACGATGCCTTCCAAACAGTTAAAAATGCTCTTGGGCTGGGCAGCTTTTCATCAAGAAGAGCTGCGGGAAAACTGGGAGCTTGCAAGAGAACAGCAAGAGCTATTCGCAATCGAGCCGCTGAAATAAGCGGCTCTTCCCGGAGGTGAGAACATGGCGAACACAGTAGAATATTATCTTTCCAAAGGTTTTGACCGCAAGACGGCGGAATACTTCGCCGCCGGTAAGAAGAGAATTACCGGGGTCGTGCCAAACAACGACTTCACATTGACGATCAGCTTTGACAACGGCGAAAAGCGGCTTTACGATATGCGCCCGCTCCTTAAGAAAGGCACGGTATTTGAGCCGTTTATCAAGCTGGAGAACTTCCGCCGGGTCTATGTGGATGATACCCATTGCATAGCGTGGGACATCGACCCGAACATTGACAGCGACAAGGTATGGAGCAATAAGGTTGACCTTTGCCCGGACGGTTGCTATATTGATAGCGTTCCTGTAGGGGGTGCGCTCGGTGCCTGAGAACTGCGCTAATATCATTGATCTGCTGATTGAACAGCGGCATAATCAGGGCATGACGCAAAAGGAATTAGCGCAAGCCGCTTGCCTTACGCAGTCCGTTATTGCCCGGCTGGAGAGCAAGAAAGCCACGCCCCAGCTTGATACCCTCTTAAAGGTTGCCGCCGCTCTTGGCTGTGATCTGGCGGTTGTACCCGCTTCCAGATAAGAATAAACCCGCTCCGGAGCTTATCACTCTTGAGCGGGTCTTTCTTTATTCGTTCTCTTTCCAGCTGGCAAACTCTTTGCCGATCCGCAAGCCCTGAGCAAATGCGCCTTGCTCTCCGTCCTGCACCTGCTGAATGATTAGAGCTATAAGCCTGTCGTTCTCTTCCCGGCTGATGAGGAGAGCGGCTATAAAGTCGCTCAGCTCCCTTGCCGTGCTGTAAAAGTTATCTGTCCGTTCCACGGCTAAAGCCGGTTCCCGCTCGTTTCTGAGCTGTCCGAAGTCAATAATTTTACCCATTATAACGCTCCTTTCGCTTGGCTCTTTCTTCTCTCATGCCCTGCACTCTCCCAGTGTCGTAAATGAAAGATAACAGGCTCATCATGTCCCATAGGCTGTCGCTGTGTCTCCCTTTCTGCGCCCTGTAGAAGTCGTGCAGGTCTTTTGCTATGCGCATCTCCTGAACACCGGCATACCTGAACAGCTCCATAGCTTCAGCCGGTGCAATAAGCTGTTGAATGGGGGCTTTCCCTGTCATACTCTAAGCCCCCTCTCACGCTCTACAAGGCTCTGTATCAGCCTGTAAGGAATTAGGGCTACTGTGTACCCCCCCCCCCCCCCCCCCCGATAAAATCGGCTACAAACGCCCTCATAGCGTCATTTAGGGTATCTACAGCGGACATATACCCGAAGATATAAGCACCCCTCACGGCGTAGATAATGCGATCCAGCCGGGATACTTTTTCCCGTTCTTCCGGCTGAATGGGGAAAGCGTTCATTACCCTTTCCATAAGCTCTACAGAAGTATCATAGTCGAGCCGGTCGCTCTGCTGTCTCTTGGCGAAGTCCACAGCGGCAAAGCCGAAAAGCTCCGTTGCCGCTTGCTCCGGCACACCGTCAGCCCGCCCGAATAACACGGCGTTTTCTGCGAAAAGCTGAGCGGCTTTCGCCTTGCTGATTGTCTCTTGCTTCATAGCGGTTAGCTCCTTTCTGTTACAGGGAGAGGGAGCGGGGAGCTTGTCCCCGGCTCCGTCCCGTATTGCCTTTAAGCGATAGTGAAGCGGCGGCTCTCCGTCTGCTTCGTGAACTGTGCGTGAAGCTCCGGCATAGCCTTTTTGAATGCGGAGCTATCAAAGCGGTTGCTCAGTACCTTAGTCCAGCGGATTTTGTAGACATCCACCGTCATTTCATCAGTGTTTCTCACCGTCATTTCGGCTTTGATGCAGTCCTCAATAGCGGTGATCTCTGCCGCCAGCTCCTCAGCCATCGCCTTAAGCTCCTTAAGCTCTCTGATTTTGATTGTCATTTCGTTAGTGCTCATTGTGTAAGCCCCTTTCTTTTCGTCGCGGGCTGTGCTATAATAAGCATAAGCCCTTTGTGGTTTCCTCTCTCGTTTGCTTCCTACGGCGTGGCGGGAGAGGTTTTTTATTTGGTCTTGGGAAGCCCGGCGGCGGGTGGCGTTAAGCATCTATGCTCTCTCGCAGTCTCAATCTCCCTTATCCGTTCCCGCTCTTATGTGGCGTTCTTGGTTCCCTTTCGGTACTTCGTCCGCTTTCGCTCTGGGCTTTGTTCCCCTTGACTGTGACTATAGTATACACTAAAAAGTTGATGTTGTCAAGCCCTATTTGATGATATTTTCAAATATTTTTGATTTTCTCCCGTCCATATTGACATTATCAATTTTATAGTGTACAATATAATCATCTTAGAAAGGATGGTTATTTACAATGGCTTTGAGCGACAGAATCAGGATTTTGCTTATTAAGCGGGGTAATATCTCAGAAGCGGAACTTGCCCGCCGTCTTGGTATCAGCCCGCAGAATCTAAACAATAAAATGAAGCGAGACAACTTCACGGAAAAAGACTTGAGCGACATTGCCGCCGCTCTGGATTGCACTTTCTCCGTTTCATTCAAGCTTAACGACACCGGCGAAGAGGTATAAACGCCTATAAGAAGAACGCCCCTGCCTGTCTCATACCATAGCAAGCAGGGAAATTGTGTGCCAATTTCCGGGAAGCACTTACCCGCCCTCTGGGTGGTGAGTAAGTGCGCTCTTCGGAGAATATAAGAAAAGCGGGGAGCTGTTACGGCTCTCCGCTCTTGCTTTATATGCTGTTGTTTGCCCGGTCTATCTTCCCTTGAAGCTGGGCTATTTTTGCTTCGTGCGCTTGTATGGCTCTGCCGATCCGCTCCCGGCTGTCGTGCTCCAGCTCTTCCGCCTGCGCTTCTCTCAACCTTTCAAGCCGCTTCTGCACCTCTGCAAGCTCACATTTGAGCGGGGCTTGCTCCTGTAGTCCCTCGCCGTATATCGCCCGTGTATCGGCTTCTATTTGGCTGTAGAACAGGCTGTTAGAGGTCATAAGGGAAATAGCCTTGACTGCCTTTAAGAAGAGGTTGTAGACGTTCTCACCGGCTTTCACGCCCTTTAATATCTCCGTTTGCAGTTGCCCGCTCCGCTTGATGTTCTCTTGGTACTCCCGGAAAATATCAAGCGTTCTTTGCTTCTCGGCGGCTTCTCGCTTGGCTTGCAGATATAGTCCTTTTGCCTGTTGCCCTTCTAAGCCCTCTGGCGGCGCTTCTGCGGGCTTTTTAGGCTCGGTAATGGTTTTATACTGCCCACCCTCTAAAATCGTCTCTAATGGCGTTTTGGAGGGTCTTTTCTGCTCTACGCTGTCACCAAACAGACCGGCAAAGTCAAGCACGATTCCGCTATCTGTAGTTACCCTCTGATTTGCTCCAGCTTCCATTATTGCCCCCCTCTCCGCTCGGCACGGTGAAGTAGTTGAACATTGGGTAGAAGTCTAAGAGGGTATCCCCCTTGCTTCCGTTTCGGTTCTTGAGTATCTTTACTTGGATTTTCTGCAGCTTGCCGTTCTTCCCGTCTGCTATAACGCTCTTCATCAGCTCTCTAAGCCGCTTCTCTCTTGCTTTATCGGCTTCGCTCTCTTGGTAGTCCATGCCGGAATACTGTAAGCCGATCAGCACATCAGAGCTATATTCAATTGCGCCGCTCTCTTTGAAGCTTGCCAGATTAACAGGGGCGGTATAGTTATCTCGGTTGAAGCTGGAAATGCCTATAACAGGAATACCATAGTCCCGGCTTAGGCGCTTCAGCTCCAGAACGGCTTTATCTGTGTTCTGCTTGTCTGTTGCCCGCATATCCGCCGGGGCGATGATCTGGAGATAGTCAATCAGGACAACGGGAGCTTTTCCGGTGATCTTGATATGCTTTTGCACCTTATCCCGAATATCTTCTACCCCGACATTGCCCATCCCTTCGGTTATGTAGATGTTCTTTGCATAGTTGCCGTAGGCGGTCACAGAAGCTTGTATAAGGCTCTTTTCCGTCTGGCTATAGTCTGCATACCGTGTGCCGGTCATAATGCCCCTTGTGGTCTTTGCGTGGGCTGTACTGCCGTTCTGGCGCATATCCTCAAGCAAGGTAAGGCGGCTCACGCTCTTTGCTATAAGCTCGTCCCTTGCCATTTCCAGCGAGAATATAAGCACATCCTGCCCGCTCTGGGCGATTTGGTCGGCTATCTGCAAACAGAATGTTGTCTTGCCTAAAGAGCTGATAGCCCCCACCACATAAAGCCCGGCATATAACCCGCCGTCTAACAGATCATCAAGGGAGCTAAAGCCTGTCGGGATGAAAGAAGCTCTCTTGCTCTGCTCGATCTTCTTGATGAAGTCCGGCAAGGAATAAACCGCCGCTTCCCTTCTGAGCTGTTCCCGCTCGGCTTCCAGCGTCTCCGCTTCGATGTTTTCCGCCTGCTCTACTACCGCTCTGAATGCGTCTCTGTCGGCGTTCAGAGCTTCGTTAGCGTCCTTGTATGGCTGGGATATATCAAGCCTATAAAAAGGGATTCTGAGCCGTTCTAAGCCCTCTGCAAGCTCTCTGTTCGCCTTGCTCCCGGCTTCGTCATTATCCATAGCAATAATAAGCGGCTGAGCGGGTTTCTCGTTCTCCAGCATGGCAATTAAAGCCCTCTTGTTTGCGGTGCTTCCCAGCGCCACGGCTTCACCGCCAACATCAATAATGCTGAGTGCGTCTATTTCTCCCTCAACAATGAAGATCGGCTTTTTCGCTTCCCGCAATGCCCGGCTATTGAATATCCGCACTTTCCCTACTTTGCTTTTGCTGTATTTCTTCTGCTCTTCGGTAAGCTCCGCTCTGGTGTCCCGTGCTAAGTAGCTCTGCTTGCTGGTCGGGATAATCAGACGGGGAGAAGCTGGCGCATTCGGGGCTTTCGGGTGTCTCCATTCCGCCACATAGCCCACCTTGAAGCGGGAGAGGGTGGCGGGGCTGATTCCCCTATGGTAATCCGTGTCCCCTATACGCTCTGCCGCCTGTAGGAAGAAAGCGGTATAGTCCGGTTCTGTTGTGTATTGTGTATTGTGTATGTCTTGTTGTGTATATCGTGCATTTCCGGCTTGATTCTGGTACAGCTCTTTGAAGTCCTCCGCCGCACTGCTCCGGCTATATCCGCTCTCTACTGTGATACCGAACAGCTCGGCGGCTTTCTGAAGCTTGCTGTTGTAGTCGGTAAGCTGGTACTCCCTGCCGATAATATCTATAATGTCCTCATTCGTGAAGCACCCTGCCCAGCAGGTGAAATGCACATTGTCTTTCGTGGTTATGCCTGTCCCGTTCTTGCCGCTCCCGCTCCCACAGATCGGGCAGATAAAGCCCTTCCGGCTATTGTCCGGCTGGAGATGGTCAGCGGCTCTTTCCTGTATGTATTGCCTTGCTTCTTCTCGGTTCATTCTCGGTTCCCTCTCCGGGGTTATATTCCCCTTTTGATTTTGCGCTCGTTTGCGTGGCGCTCCGCTTTGTTGTCCGTCTCAGGTGGCGGCGGAGATTTCAAGCCCCCCATGCCGTCCGCTTCTCGCTCATAATGAAGCTTGCACCCACCGTCAAACAAGCTCGGCTCATAGCTCCAATTACAGCCCCTACAGCTTCCCGCTTCCGGGTGTACGCACTCCGCTACTCTATCTGTCATTGCAATAGACCTCTCTTTCTGCCTGTAAGAAGAAAGCCCCGGCGGGTTCTTCTCTATAGGCTCCCCATAGATATTATAGCATAGCCGCCGCCGTAGGCATCGGCGGCGAATGCGGCTTGATTATCAATTGATTATCTATTGATAATATATTGGGATTTTCGGAGAGCCGAAAAAGCCAGTGATAGCAAGGCTTTTCAGATTTTCGCTTCCCCGTAAAATGTCCTCTTTCCCCCGTAAAATGTCCACATCGCCCCGTGGAATGTCACTTCTCCCCCGTGGAATGTCACTTTCGAGCGGGGTTGACAAGCTTCCTTTTTACAGGCAAATACCACAGATAGAGCGGGCGCACGGTGCAGAAAACAAGATACTGTTTCCCCGTAAAATGTCCCTCTTGGTTTTCGGTGTGGGTACTCACCGGATTTGCTTGCTGTCCCACCGCTCTAAACCGGGTAAATTCGCAATGTGTATCTACACTTGCTGTGCTTGCTATTCTTCAAAAACAAAGAGGAGCGAGAGCATAAGCCCTCGCTCCAAAGCTTTATTCAGCCCATGCTATATCATCAATAATGCAGACTGCGCCGGAAGCAGAGCCTATCCGCTTTCCCGTTGGGGTATGTACGGCTTCAACCTCTGCTACTGCCTTTTGCGCTTCTTCCAGAGTATCAAACTCCATTGTAAGCCGCTCGGTTTTGCCGCCGAATTTCCCGTCCCAAAGATCGGCGTACACTTCCTATTTTCCGCTTTCAGTCCGTTTGCCGATGAGGGCAACGGCTAACTGCATTTCGTCAAGGCGTTGCGCTTCCTGTATCTTAAGTAAAAGCCTGTCCACTCTACGCATTTTCCCCGCCTCCTTCCTCAAGCTTCTTTGCTGTATTGATTGCTATGGCTTTCTCTGCAATCCGATCCCGCCGCTTCTGTGCTGTCTCGATTTGCTTTGCCGTCTCTTTGCTAATTGCTATAAAGGTAGTTGCAAAAGCTCCGCTAAGGGAAACTTTGAGATAGCCGTTGTCCAGATAGTCCGCTATCGGTGCGGCATCGTCATAGACGGGAAGAAGCGCAAACTCCATATTGTGATATAGTCCGCTGTGCTCTATTTCGATTTGCTCTATAGCGTTCTCTATCGGCTCTCTGATGTCCCGGAGCGGGTTATTAAGCCCCTTCTCGCTGGGAAGCTGTAGCCGGTGCTGAATTGCCCGGAAGCTGATAGTGAAGTAGCCTTGTGTCTCTATGTCCCGTGTATGCTGTCTTGCAAGGAAGAAAATATAATAAAGCAGATCGCTTGCACGGTTGGAGAGCTTGAAATAGTAGCGTGGTAGAATGGTGAAATACTGCGCTATGAAGCTCCAGTTGATTCGGTTATTGAAGAAAACGGTACACTGTCCTTTTTCTATTCTTGCGCCGGTAAAGAGAACTTCAAGAGCCGCTATAGAACTCTCCCGCTTCTTTGTCTGCTGGATTTGTCCTTTCACCTTAAGGCTGGTGAGCGTGTCCATACCGGAATTAAAGCCCGTCCGTGCGCTTCGGAGAGACTTATAAAAGCCGATGTCTACAAGCTCCTGAAGCGGGAAGCTGATATAATCCTTCGTGAGCTGACCGTTATAGATGGCTTGCTCATTCGCCTTTATCAGGGCGAGAACAAACAGTTTTTTAGCCGGTTTGTTACTGCCTGCAAGCTTGTCGATGTCTGCAAGCTCTATAGTGACCTGTGCTTTCTCGTTTACAAGGGAGATTTGCCGCTTGCGCCCGTCCTCCAGCACTTCTATAGAGGTATTGTGGTTTATCTGTCGCTTCCGTGCTGGCAAGTCCGCTATGCTGTCCCCGGCTCCCATGACCTCTAAAATGAGGTTTGACGCTGTGCTATTCGGGACATTGTAGAAATTGTTTTCTTCCGGTCTGAATGGGGCTATCGGCTGAACATTCGGTAAGGCTGTAAGCTTGGTTTTATTCATCCGCATCGCCCCCTTCTTCGTCATCAGACGGGGCTTTCCTGTAGAACATAAGATCAGATATGCTTTCCTCTCCCTTAAAGGCTTGGAAGTCCTCAAAGAGCTGTTTTACCCGGTCTATATTTTCTTGCGGGATAGCAAGGCTCTTATAATCCAGCGGCGGGAAGAAGTCTTTCAGCACCTGAAGCTTCCGCTCCTTTAGTTCTTGATCCTCATACTGAGTGTCTTTGATCCGCATATAGAGCATAGGAACTATGCTATTGAGAGCGTCTATTTTTGTCGTGATTCCCTCAAGGTTAAGCTTGAATGCTGACAGCTCCGGCACTTCGTAGTAGCTCGCTATCATATCGATAGCGGTATTGTAGCCCATAATGAAATAGTAGCTGTCAAGCAGAGCTTCCCGCCCCTCTTCGATCTCGTCCGCTCGGTCGGCGTATCCGTCCGCATCCGAAAAGAAAGCTTCCAGACTGTGTTCGTTCAGCGTTTTTCTTATCTGTGGCGGAACATAGTAGCCGTTTTCGTCAAGCCGCTTTTCGCTGAATGCGGTAGGCTTAAGAATGGCTATACCGTTCGTTTGCGCCCGCCAATTGCCGTCCCATATAATGTCCGTTCGGTCGGTTTCTGCTCTAAATCCGTAAAAGTCTTTTTCATAGAGCTGTTCCCAGTCAAATACAGTGGTTTCCCACTTCTCTACAGGAAGAGCGGATAGCCCCGGCTTGCCCTTAAAGAATTTGCTGTCAATGTCCTTAAGCAAAAGCTCTACAAGCTCCTTGAACTCGGCTATAAAGTCCTCTGTTTCGGCTATATATTCGTCCGGCGTTTCTGCCATACCGCCCAGAGAAGAGCTATAGACTTCGTAGACGGCGCAACTGTCAGAAAGAAAGTCCCATTTTGTAAGGTCTGCGGGCGGCTCATCGTATAGCACAAATTTAGCGGGCATAGCAAGCCCGACTTCATAGTCCTTCTTTTCCTGTGCCTTGTCTGCGTCCCAATTTGTGCCGCCGTTAATAATATTGGCTCTGTCAATAAGCCGTTGTGCGGCTATTTCCTCTGCCGTGATACCCATAAAGCCCGGCTGGATCAGATCGGCTTCGTGCATTTCTTTTAATGCCTGCCCCATTTTCGGAGTGGTTACAGCTTCTTCCCATTCCTCATCGGTCATTTGGTCGCTTCTGCGCCCGTCCTCTAAGACATAATAGCCGTTCTCCGTGGCTTCATTGAAGCGGGAGAGAATAAGAGGGCTTTTCACGGTCTGGGACAGGTATTTCTTTCTTATAGGCTTTAGCGGGTTTGCTTTGGCTGGCTCCTTCTCCAGCTTTTCGGCGTAATACTCAAACGCCCGGAAAATGAGAGCTAAAACGCTGTCCCCTCTGGGTGTACCGTCCTCTTCTTTCAGCCATTGCCGCCGCCCCGCTTCTACTGCTTCGTTGTACTGCTTTTCGGTCATAATAACCGGCAGGCTTTCAATATAGCTATAGGTATCTTCTGCTATACTCGCTTCGATGATATAGGAAGAGAGAGACTTAAAGCGGAGCTGTGCTTGCTGTTCATTGGTAAGGGCGATGTTATAGAACAGGGAAAGCCATTCGTGGATAGAGATATAGCCGTTGTAGATTCTCCCCTGTGTGCTGTCCGTGATCGAACTAAGCATTTTTTGAAACTGCCCCTTAGTCACTAACGGCGTGGGGTTTTGGTTTCCGCTTATTCTCTGGCGGAAGAGGGTAGCCATGTTAGTAAGCTCAAGAATACCCAGCTCTTTACCCGTCCAGCCTTTCTTATTCAAGAGCCGCTTTATATCCGCCATTATTGCCTACCTCCTATAATCGCTTCCAGTTCGTCAAGCTTAGCTTTTACCTCTACTGTGTCATAAGCCTTTAAGAGGTTAGCCAGCACGGCACTTTCCCGGCTTGCCTGTTCGTCTGTTACTTCACCGGCACGAACACGGTTAAGCAGATCGCCCAGGGCGGTAACAATGTCTTGTGCGTTGATGTTTGCGCCCAGCTCGGCGGCGGGCTTTGTGCCGATGTATTCGCCTTTTAGGGCTTCTGTATATTTAAGCTTGAAATCTAAGAGCTTTGCCGGGTCTACTGTGCTAAAGTCTGCTTTGGCTATAGCGTCCTCTATCTTCTCCAGCGTGTCCCCCAGTTTCTTAATACGGGCTTCTTTTGTCATGCCGTAGCTTTCGCAAAGCTCCTGAAACTCAGCCCGCTTCAGCTCGTTTATCTGAGCGGACAATTCCCGCTCCCATTTCGTGCAGGTTGATTTAGAGATGTGGAGCTGTTCAGCTATAACGCTGTAGCTTTTACCCTCTGCCCGTAACCTCACATATTCTTTTTTGATTTCCTGTGGCTTCAAGTGGTAGCCCCCTCTCTGATGTTGTGTAATAGCGGTTGTGTATTTGTGTATACTGATAGCCACATACTCCTATACAGGCAACGGCTAAAAGGTGGTCTGTGGTTTCATAGTTTTATTGTCCGCTAATAGTAATTTTCGGACAATGGGCAATAAAGACGGCTGAAATAATCAAGCCTTTAAGATGGACGCTATCAGCCTTCCCCATTGATAAACTTCCTCAGGTTTTCCCCGCTGACCTTCCATTTTCCGCCGATCTTCACGCCCTTAAGCCGTCCGTCTTTGATATAGGTTAAAAGCGTCCTGTGCGTCACGCCTAAGATTGGCTCAATTTCAGTGAGGGTATAAACCTTAAGCTCTTCAAGCTCTTTCACTCTCGCTTCATTCGCCATTGTCTATTACTCCTCTCTTGTCGCTTCGTCTAAAATCTGATGAATGTATTCATTTACTGAAAGCCCGCTGTTTGTCGCTCTCTTCTTTACCCGCTC
>OHYI01000421.1_pt1 | contig 12819 bp, 10 predicted proteins | sample 1580231 | NCBI WGS metagenome assembly OHYI01 (sample SAMEA3882555, study PRJEB24775) | human gut metagenome | biome: human-associated habitat; feature: intestine environment; material: feces | place: Netherlands | collected 2009/2010
TTGCCAGCGTGGTGTTGCGGAAGCCGTCGCCATAGGTCAGGTAGTAGTCGCCGTCCGCATACTGCGCCGATTCCATTACCAGCAAGATCAGCACGCCGTTATTCTGGGAGGACGAACCGATGCCCCAAGCGTTGAAAGCCTGTGTGGCGTAATCCTCTGTGGAATCATTACCCGTGTATTCTACTGTCAGTACACCGATCTGTGCGCCGCTGCAGCTGGATTCCAGCTGGGCGTTCAGTTCGGTGATAGTCTGCACGGTGCTGCTGCTCAGCACACCGGCATCGTCCACCACACACTCGCCCTTGGGCAGGCTGGGCAGCTGGGCAGCAAAGGCCGCCGGGCACAGCACCGCCGCACTGACCACCACGGCCAGCACCAGTGCGCTGATGCGTTTTGCAAAGTTTTTCATGCGAAGGGCTCAACCTCCTTCACGCCGGACAAAGTTCCCAGTACACTGGCCGGGAAGCCGCCGACATCCTTTTGATATTCATACACCGCTGTATTATACTGCAAGGTGCCGATGATGGTGGCTGCTCTGTTGAACTGACCGTACTGCCCCTGCACCGCGCCCATCTTCATGGGGTCTGCGGCCTGCTCCTGCAACTTTGCATACAGCTGGTCGATGGCGGTGCCCAAAGTCTCGTTGTCCTCATAGAGGGCATGGAGCCGGGTCTTGCCTGCCTTCACGCCGTCCAGGTCGTTGCTGAACGCCGTCAGTGCATCCTGTGCAGTCAATACTTCAGCATTATCTGCCCCCAGCGTATTGCTGGCGGTGGTGATAACGTTGGCCGCTGTATTCATGCGGGTGGTCAGCTCCTCGCTCAGGTTATAGCCGTTGTCGGCGGCGACCCCTGCGGTGAACCACTGGCGGGCGGTGTTGTATTTGCCGCGCAGCTTGGCGCTGCCAAAGCCGAAAAAGGCGGCCAGCATTACCACTACACTCAAAGCCAGCGCCGCTGCCCGGGTGGAAAGCGCTGCGGGCAGCTTTGCTTCCAGTGCGGCCAGCTTCTGCTGGCGGGGCGTCAGCCTTACGGCCTGCTCCGGCTTTGCTTTTTCGCGGTAGCTGCCCGCGTCAAAACCGCCGGGAGCGGTTTGTTTGTTCTGAGAAAAATCAGCGTTTGCCATTTCAGCTCCGGATCTCCATCATTTTGGTTTTCAACTCGTCCTCGATGCGGGTCAGTTCCTGCTCGGCGGCAACGCGCTTTGCGCGGCCCTCGCTCTGGATCTTGTTCAGCTCGTCCAGCGTCTCGATCAGGCTCTTATTGGTCTGCTGCAAGGTCTCGATATCCACGATGCCGCGCTGGCTCTCCTTGGCGGTCTCGATGGTGCCCATCTTCAGCGCCTCGGCGTTCTTCTTCAGCAGGTCGTTGGTCATGTTGGTCACGGCGCGCTCGGCCTGCATGGCCTGCTGGCTGTGTGCCAGACCCAGTGCCAGCACCATCTGGTTCTTCCACAGCGGGATGGTGTTCACGATGGTGGACTGGATCTTTTCCGCCATCATGGTGTTGTTGTTTTGCAGCAGACGGATCTGGGGGCCCATCTGCAGGCTGATATTGCGGGTCAGCTCCAGATCATACAGCTTTTTCTCAAAACGCTCGCACTGGTCGGCAAGGTCGCGGGCGGCCTGTGCGTCCTCCGGCAGACCGGAGACCTTGGCCTTGTCCATAGCCTGCTGCAATTCGTTGGCACGCACATCTGCCAGCTTTTTCTTGCCGGCAAGGATATACATACTCAGCTCCTTGAAGTAGGCCATGTTCAACTCGTACATCTTGTCCAGCATGGCGATATCCTTGAGCAGCTGCACCTGATGGGCTTCCAGCATGGACTGGATCTTTTCCACGTTGGTCTCGGTCTTGTCGTACTTGGTCTTGAGGGCATCCAGCTGGCTGGTTTTCTTCTTGAAGAAGCCCATAATGCCCTTCTGCTGCTCCTCGTTGGCGTCAAAACTCTTCAGCTCGCCGATGAGGTCGGTGATCATATCGCCCACCTCGCCCAGATCCTTGGTGGACACCTTGGAGAGGGCTGCTTCGGAGAAATCGCCGATCTTCTTCTGGCAGGCAGAGCCGTACTGCAGCACCTGCTGGCTGTTGGTGATATCGATCTTCTGGGCAAACTGATCCACCATAGCCTGCTCCTCGGGGGTCAGGTTCACCTGTGCTTCCGGGGCAGGGGCAGCGGCGGGCTTTTCCTCCTGCGGCACAGCGGCGGGGGTGGGGTCCAGCGTCAGGGTGGGCACTGCGGGGGCATCCAGATCAAAGTTCAGGGTATTGTCAGCCATAAGTGATTCCTTCCTTTCAAAATCCCGAGGGGATATTCTGATTTTACTTGCTCAGACCCTGCCCTTTCAGCATATTCTGCAAAACGGTCAGGTCTGCGGACAGGTCCATGCTCTCTGCCGCGTACAGGGCATCCAGCTGGTTTTCAAAAGCGGTGGCAATGGAGGCGGCGTTGTGCTCCACCTCGGCGCGGATGGCGGCGGCGTTCTCGCCCCGCACACCCTGCTTTGCAAGCTTTGCGTACTGCTGCAAAACGTTTACGGCGTCCGGCAGATAGTAGTTGGCAAACCGGCGCACCTGCTTTGCCTTGGCGGGGTTTGCTTCCACGGTTTCCACGATGGAGCGTCCTGCCTTTTCCATGCGGGTCATAGCGGCGGACAGCTGCGGGTCGGGCAGTGTCTCGTTCAGCGCGTGCAGGGTGTCCAGCTTCTGCTGGATATCGGTCAGCATCTGATCCACATCCTCCACACCGGTGTGGAAGGGTACTTCCCGCTCCACCACCCGGGGCGGGCAGGTCTTTTGTGCCACGCCAAAGGCCACGGCGGCACCGCCCAGCGCCACCAGCAGCGCCCATAATTTATACACCGGCAGCACTGCGCACAGCACCACGAACACCAGCGCCATGGCGTAAAAAGGCAGCACGCTGGGCTTTTGGGTGCGGATGATCTTGCTCATGGTCATTTCTCCTTGTCCGGGGCAGTGCGCCCCTTATGATATCCATAATACAACGTCCGCAAAAAAACGCAAGTATCCCGCAAAAGAATTTACAGCCTTGTCATCATTTTACGATCCAGTCCGCCAGCGCAGCGCCCCAAAGCTCCTCCAGCCGGGCGGGGCTGCAGGCGGCGTTGGCGGGGCTTGTGCTCGGCAGACGGACAGCCGGGATGCCGGTAAGCGGCTGCTGATATTTTGTGTAGATACGGTAGGCTGTAGCACCGTTGCAGAACACCGCCCGGATGGGCGCTTTGCGCAGCAGCCCGGCGATATCGTTGGGCACCACATCCCGGATGGAAGCATCCGACGCGCCAGTGATGGTGCAGCTTTCCAGCGTATCCCACAGCGCCAGCCCGCGGCGCAAAAGCAGCTGCTTTTTGGCGGCGATATCCTCCCGCACGGGCAGCGGCTCCCCGGTCAGCGCCGCCAGCAGCGGCCAGAACCGATTTTGCGGATGACCGTAGTAAAAGGCCATCTCCCGGCTTTTGGGGCTGGGCCATGTGCCCAAGATCAGTGCCCTGCTGCGGTCATCGTATACCGGCGCAAAGCTCATAAGCTGCCGCCTGCGCTTTCAATATTGCCCCATGCAGAGCCAAAGTCCCTGCCAGAGGGCTCCGCGCGGGGGCCGTCGAACCACAGCTCCTCGATCAGCGCCGCCACGCCGTCCTCCCGCACGTCCCCGATGATCCGGTCGGCAGCGGCCTTGGCGTCCGGGGTGCCGTTCGCCATGCAGGCGCTCAGACCCGCAGCTTTCAGCATCCCCACATCGTTGGCAGAATCGCCCACAGCCACGGCATCCGCCAGCGTAAGCCCCATCTGTGCACACAGGTCGGCAAGCCCTACGCCCTTATCCATGCCGCCGCGCACGATATCGTAGTAGCAGTAACCGTCCGCGTTCTGCGCGCCCGTCTGCATCCAGTGCAGGCCAAGGTAGCCGTATTTTTCGTGGAAGCGCTCCACTTCCTGCGGCGGCATGGCGGCAAAGGCGGCGTGGGGCATATCCAAAAGATGTCTGTCCTGATCCTCGCCGTCCACGCAGTCCAGCCCGGGACTGTTCATCATCTGATAGCCGGTGTGCAGATACTCGTACTCGCAGTAGGCGTAATAGGCATCCCGGAAGTTGAATTGCAGCGGGTAGTTATAATCCTCGCAAAAATCCACCAGCACATACATTTCCTCGCTGGTAAGCGGATGCTCGGCTATTACGTTGCCCTGCCTGTCCACCACGCAGGCACCGTTGCAGGTAATGGCGTAGTCATACCGGATGCCGCCCAGCTGGTTCTTATCCCGGATGCCGGGGTAGGAGCGGCCGGTGCTGAGCACGAATTTGCCCCCGGCGGCTTGCAGCTTTTTTACCGCCTTTACCACCGCCGGGCGGGGCTTTGCCTCGCCAAAGGGCATCAGCGTGTTGTCGTAATCGCTTGCCAGAATCTTATATTGCATGGTCATCTCTCCTGTGTGCATCGTTTTCTCCCAGTATAACACATTTCAAAGTCCAGCGGGAGAGGGGGAATATTAAAAATGCCCTCCGCTTACGCTCTGGGCAAATATAGCGGAAACTTCTTTTGATATAGAGCGTTTGTCGCAGAAAGGGGCCGTAACCGAAAACGGCAGCTGCCACTGCTGGTTTCCTACGGAAACATTCGCGTGGCATGGAACGTCCTCGCCCTCTCCGTCACGGCTTACGCCGTGCCACCTCTCCCAAAGTGAGAGGCCTTGGCATAGCGGGGAAGTTACTGGGCAAACTGCAAAAGTTTACGGTTTCGCCAGTGGCTCCCCCTTTGGGGGAGCTGGCGCGTTAGCGCCTGAGAGGGCGAGGACGCTTTCGGGGGAGATGCCCCTTGTCCCAAGGCGGGGTTTGTGCTATGCTAAGGGGTATAAGCGATTTTTTGCGCTGAGAGGAGGAGCCCCATGGCCGCCGTAAAAACACGGAATACCGCTACCCTTATGACCGAGGGCAGCATTGTAAAAAGCCTGCTGCTGTTTGCCCTGCCGCTGATCTTCGGCAACCTGCTGCAGCAGATGTATAATACCGCCGACAGTATCATCGTGGGCAATTTTGTGGGCAGTAATGCCCTTGCCGCTGTGGGCTCCAGTGGGTCGCCCATCTACCTGCTCATCGGCTTCAGTCAGGGACTTGCCGTGGGTGCGGGCGTGGTGGTGTCGCAGTATCTGGGCGCGGGCGACCACAGGGAGACCCGCGAGGCGGTGCACACCGCCCTTGCCATTGCAGTGGTCATGGGGCTTTTGCTGACCGTGGGCGGCGTTGCCTGCGGGCGCGCTTTGCTGGTGGCCATGAACACCCCCGCCGAGGTGCTGGCGGACGCTGTGACCTATATCCGCATCTACTTTGGCGGGGTGCTGTTCAGCGTGGTGTATAACATGACCGCCGGCATCCTGAACGCCGCCGGCAACTCCCGGCGCTCGCTGGTGTATCTGGCATGGGCGTCGGTGACCAACATCGTGCTGGACCTTGTGTTCATCGTAGGGCTGCGGATGGGGGTGGCAGGCGCTGCCATCGCCACAGACCTGAGCCAGCTGGTGTCCTGCGTGCTGAGCCTGCGCTTTCTGATGAAAAGCGAGGACGCCTGCCGGGTGGAGCTTTCTGCCATCCGGCTGCACCGCAAAATGGCAGGCCGCATTATCCGGGTGGGTCTGCCCACCGGCATCCAGAACATGGTCATCTCCTTTTCCAACGTGCTGGTGCAGGCCAGCGTGAACAGCTACGGTGCCGCCGCCATGGCGGGCTTTGCAGCCTACATGAAGATCGATGGTTTCAACATTCTGCCGGTCAGCAGCATCAGCATGGCCGCCACCACCTTTGTGGGGCAGAACTACGGTGCGGGGCGTCTGGACCGGGTAAAGCGCTCGGTGTGGGTCACCCTTGCCATCGGGGTCATCTACACCCTTTGCACCGGCGCTGCCCTTCTGGCCGGGCAGGATGCCATCCTGCACCTGTTCACCGCCGACGAGGCCGTGGTCACCTACGGCAAGCTGGCCATGCGGTGGTTCTGCCCGTTCTACTTCCTGCTCAGCATCCTGCACGGCCTTGCCGGTGCCGTGCGCGGCACGGGTGCCAGCATCCCGCCCATGGTGGTGCTGCTGGTCTCGCTGTGCCTGTTCCGGGTGGTGTGGATCCAGTTTCTGCTGCCCTTCTTCTCCGGCATCGAGGGCGTGTTCATCCTCTACCCCGTCAGCTGGGGTCTGGGCGCATTGCTCATGATCCTGTATGCGTGGAAGGGCAAGTGGATGGAGTATCATACATAACATTTTTACAAACAACGACCCGCCGCACTGAAAGAGATGCGGCGGGTCGTTGTTTTTCAGGTACTTCTGTCGGGGCAGCTTACCATGCAAAGCCCACGGAGTCCATGTCGATCTTCTTTTCCACCAGACCCAGACGGCTCTCGATAAAGTTCACCGCCATATCCGGCCACTGGGCGATCTGGGTGTAGTAATCCACATAGCCCTTGGTGCCAGTGCCCAAGCCCACACCGTGGGGCGCATCGGGTGCCAGATAGAAGCTGAAATCCTTGAAGGTATTCGCGCACTCCGGCAGAGAGGGCAGCATCATAGCGCTCAGGCCGTCCTTCTGCCCCACAACACCAAAGACCGGGGGCAGGTTGGGGTTCTTCGTGAAGTCCAGACCGGTGACGAACAGTCCGTAGATGGGGATCGCCACATTCAGGTCAGCGCTCTCATAGTCCACAGCATCGCAGACGTAGCTGGGGTAGACCTTATCCGGGGTATTCGTAGTGCCGAACTGGTCGGCCACCACCTGCATCACATTCATGCCGCCAGCAGAGAAGCCCACAGCGATCATGATATCGGTCTTGCCGATGTGTTTTTCAGAGGCGTTGTGGCGGATGTAGCGGATAGCGCGTGCCAGATCCAGCCGCTGATCCACAGCGGCATAAGGGTTGACGCGGCGCTGCAGCACAAAGGCGTTGTAGCCGTTCTTGTTGAAGAACTCGGCCACAGGGTAGCCTTCCACCACGTTGTTGCGGTGGGTGCTGCCGCCGCCTGCAATAATGATCACGTTGCCCTTCACCTTGCCCTGATCTCGCAGCAGGTACGGGTTCAGGAAGGGACGGAAGCCCTCGTTATCGTAGCAATTTTCCCAGTTGGTGGGCAGCGGAGATTCCACGGCCATCTGATCTCCCCAAATTTCCCAAACGGTGCTCTTGGGGTCCTTGATCTGGCGCAGCGCCTTGCGGGCATTGGTCAGAGCAACACACATATCGTAGTGAGAAGCATTGATGCCGGGCGCAGCTGCACCGTCCACCTTCTCGTACTGAGCGCGGGACAGCTTGTGGAACAACACATAGAACTTGTCAAAATCGCCCCGGAAAGCAGCCGGATAAAAGGCCACCTCGCGGGAGAGACGGAGTTCCTCTGCCACCATGGCCTGCACCTCAGCATCGGTGTGCACGCCAGCGTTTTCAGCAAAGGATGCGGGCGCCATGCCAGCCACTGCGCCCATGGTCACGGCAGAAGCGGCGGAAAGCTTCATAAAGTCTCTTCTGTTCATCATCATTTCTCCTTTTAAATGCAGACGGCTCATTTGTGCAGAACAAAGCCGCCCGAAGCTGTACAGCAAACGCCCTGCTGCCGGGCCCAACGGACATTTCGACAGTATCGCGCCGTCGGAATCTGTGCAAAGCGTATCACAAATCCGATGGATTGTAAATAGATTTCATCGCTTTTGAGCAAAATTGATATATTAGTATGCCAGTTCTTGTGAAAATCGACAGGCGTTGGACGGGCACAAAAAAGGACTGCCGTGCAGCGCACGGCAGTCCTTTTTTGTATTATTACAGCTTTTCAAACACCAGAAAGCGGAAGGCGATGGTGGTGGTGAGCTGCGGCAGAGCCGCAAGGCGGGCGGCACCGTCGCGGGGCGTTTTCCAGTAGTAGGGGGTCATGGCGAACAGGGCTTCCAGCTGGGCGGCGGGCACGGTGATGGTGCCCTGCACCTCCCGCTCGTCGATGGCGCGGAAACCCGGGTACTCTACCTGCTGCACCGGGTTCTTGTAGGGTTTTTCGTAGAGCACGGCCTTCATCTGGTACAGATGCTCTGCCCCCGGCACAACATAGATCATGCGCCCGCCCGGGCGCAGCACCCGGCTGAACTCCTCCTGTGCAAAGGGCGAAAAGCAGTTCAGCAGCACATCTGCCCAGCCGGTGCGCACCGGCTGGCTGAAGCTGGACGCCACCGCATACTGCGCGGCAGGCAGCGCCTTTGCAGCCAGCCGCACGGCGGGCTTTGCGATATCGAACCCCGCCAGCTGCAGCGGCTTTTCTGCCGCCGCGAACTGCTGCGCGATGCAGCGGTCGTACCAGCCCTCGCCGCAGCCTGCATCCAGCAGATGCAGCGGGGCGTCCTTCGCGGCGGGCACGCCGTGGGCAAGGCACAGCTCCCCCAGCGCCTGCCCGAAAATGCCGTAGTATCCGGCGTTCAGGAAGGCGCGGCGGGCGGCTACCATCTCCTTGCTGTCCCCGGGGGCTTTGGTGCGCATACTCTGCACCGGCAAAAGATGCCAGTAGCCCTCCCGGGCACGGTCAAAGCAGTGGCCTTTTTCACATTTCAGGTCATTCTCCCCTTGCAGCGCACCGCCGCACAGGGGGCACTGCCACGGGGCAAAGGCTTCGTTCCGGCTCATACTTCTTCGCTGTGATCCTCAATGGGTGCGGTAGCACCGCCGTGGGCGTCCATATACTCCTCAAAGCTGGTGTACTTCTGCTGGGGCGGACGGCGGCTGATGAGCATCAGCCCCGGGTCCTCGTCCCGGGCGGCGGCACTGCGGCCACGGCGGGCAGGCTCGGCCTTGGGAGCGCGGGGTGCGCTGCCGGTGCGGTTCTGATTGCCTGCGCTGCCGCGCTCGTTACGGGCAGGGCGGGCGTTATTGCTCTGGACTGCGGGGCGGGCATTGCGCTGTTCACCCCGGTCGTTGCGGTCGTTGCGGCGGCTGCCGCTGCGGTTTGCGTTCTGGTTATTCTGGAGCTCCTGTGCGCTGCGGATGGCGGGTGCTGCCGGGGCGGCAGGAGTCTTGCGTGCCGGGCGCAGCGGGGTGGCCTCCGGGGCGCTCACAAAATGCGGGTCAAACTTGGGCTGCGCATTGCTGCCGCGGGCAGGAGCATTCTGCTCCCGGCGCGGGCGGCTGTTATTATTGGAACGGCGGTCATTGCTGCGCCCGCCGGAAGTACGCTTGGGATCATCCATGGTTCGTTCCTCTTTTTCCAGTTTTACGGGCTGCTTTGCCTGCGCTTTGGGCACGGCAGCAGCCTTTTTTTCAGGCTTTGCAGGGGCGGCCGCCTTCGCGGGCTTTGCCTGCTGTTCCGGCTGCTTCCCGGCCTGTTCGGGGGCAGCTTTGGGCTTTTTGCCGCGCACGGGCGGCTCCGGGCGCACCGGGGCGGGCACGCCGTCCCACGGGTGGCCGGATACCACCGGGATCTTGCGGCGGTTCAGCTTTTCGATGCCTGCCAGATACTCCTGCTCCTCCGGGGCGCAGAAGCTGACGGCGGTGCCGTCCGCACCGGCGCGGGCAGTGCGCCCAATGCGGTGCACATAGGTCTCCGGCACCTCGGGCAGGTCGTAGTTGAACACATGGGAAAGCTCGCTGATATCAATGCCGCGGGCGGCGATGTCGGTCGCCACCAGCACCCGGGTCTTGCCGGATTTGAAATCCTCCAGCGCGGTGACGCGGGCGGTCTGGCTCTTGTTGCCGTGGATGGCGGCGGCGGGGATGCCCTGCTTTGTCAGATCCTTTGCGATCTTATCCGCGCCGTGCTTAGTGCGGCTGAACACCAGTGCGTTGACCACCGGCGGCTGCAAATTTTTGATGAGCCACGGCAGCAAGAGCTTTTTGTTGCCCTTTTCCACATAGTAAAGGCTCTGCTGGATGCGGTCGACCGTGCTGGACACCGGGTCCACCTTGACAAAGGCGGGGTCGTGCAGGATGCCGGCGGCCAGCTGCTCGATCTCGGCGGGCATGGTGGCGCTGAACATCAGGTTCTGGCGCTGGGCGGGCAGCTTTGCAATGACCTTTTTCACGTCATGGACAAAGCCCATGTCCAGCATCCGGTCGGCCTCGTCCAGCACAAAGATCTCCAAAGCGGACAGGTCGATAAAGCCCTGCCCGATCAAGTCGTTCAGCCGTCCCGGACAGGCGATAAGGATGTCCACGCCCTTTTTCAGCGCTTCCACCTGCGGTGCCTGTCCCACGCCGCCAAAGATGACGGTGCTGCGCAATTTCAGATACTTGCCGTAGGCTTCAAAGCTTTCGCCGATCTGCAAAGCCAGCTCCCGGGTGGGGGTCAAAATCAGGGCGCGGACAGCGCCCTTGCGGCGGGGTGCGTTGGCGGTGAGCCGGTCCAGCATGGGCAGCGCAAAAGCCGCCGTCTTGCCGGTGCCGGTCTGGGCGCAGCCCATCAGATCCCGGCCAGCCAGCACCGGCGGGATCGCCGCCGCCTGAATGGGCGAGGGGGTCTCGTAGCCCGCTTCCTGCACAGCGTGCAGTAGCGGGGCGGACAGATTCAGTTCTTTAAATGTCATGGTTCTCCTATTATTCTGTGATCTTCCGGCACTCGATGTAGTAGCGCTTTTCCTCCGCGTGTCCCATGCTGAAGGTCTTGCGGGGCAGCACACCGCCCATCACAACGCCGCGGAACAGGTCGCTCTTGGCGAAGGGCGGCATCAAAAACGCCACGGCGCCCTGCTTGCACAAAGCGCGCACAGCCGGTTCGTCATGCACATAGTCCACCTTTGCTTCCGGGTGGCGCTCGATATAATCCGAAATAAAATCGTCGATGGTGCCCACGGTCAGCGGCTCGGTGGGGTCCTCAAAGCTGAGCACATTGGCCATGTGGGGGCCCGCCAGCGTAAAGGGCTGCTTTTTGCTGCCGCCAAAGCAGCAGCCGACCATGTTGGCATCGCTCCATGTAATCAGGCTCAGCAGTACGGTGGCGCAGTCCACGTTGAACAGTACCCGGTGGATGGGCTCGATCTCGATAGCCGGGGAGTGCACGTTGCACACCTCTGCCAGACACCAGCGGGCAGGGTGGTTTTCTGCCTGCTCCGGGGTCAGGGTCTTTTTCAGCTCCTCCCAGCAGGCTTTTGCGGTAGCCAGCGAGTGGTTGCCGTCGCCCACGGCCAGCGTCAGCGGGTCGCGGCGGGTGGCATCGGGGTATTTCTTGTCAAATTCTTCCTGACTGCCCAGCACGGTCAGCGCATTTTCGATCTGTGCGATGAGGGCGGGGTCCTCCACCGCCCAGCCTGCCACATGGCCGCCGCCCAGCATCAGCTCACCCTCGTACACCTTGGGCAGGCTGTCCTTGTGGGCGGCAATGGGCTCGATGAGGGTGCAGTCCGGGTCATCCGCCAGCATCATGATGTGGGGCGTTTCCAGCGCAGCGCCGGTGCGCACCTTCATGCGGGGCGGGATGCGGCTTTCCACGGTGCACTCGCTGGGACGCACGGTGCATTTTTCGCCACGGCGGTAGCTGTAAGCTTCCAGGTCCACACGCCCCACAAGACCCTGCCGCACCCGGCCGCTCTGCTCGGTGCGCTCTACATAGATAAAGCCGTTCACCGCCCGGGTGAGCACGTTCTGGGCGTAATCCTGCATGGTGGCGTGGATCTTTTCCACCCGCGCGTCAGCGTCTCCGTCCTCCAGATACACCTCCGGCAGGATCAGGTTCAGGGTGCTGGGCGCACCCGCAGCGGTCTTTTCTGCCCGCTGCCAGTAGCTGCGGTCGCTGGTAAACTGGTCACAGGCCACACAGCCCCACTTTTCCAGAGGGATGTCCTCTCTGGGCAGCAGGATGTGGGCCGGGCCAAAGCAGGATGCAGGTTTCATGGTTACATTCCTCACTCTCTATACGATCACCGGCAGCGAAACAGGCCGCGTGATCTTCTTACCGGAACAGCCCCGCAGCGTCGTCCCAGAACACGGTGTGCTCCACGCCGGAGGCTGCCAGAGCGTCGCTCAGCGCATTGCGGGCGGCTTCGTCCATCGTCTGCTTGGCGGGCACCTCGACGACGAGATTCTTAACGCCCAGTGCATCGGCCTTGCCGCCCACGGTGGCAGCGCCGTCCGTCACCTGCGCCAGCGAGTAGCCGTACCACAGGGTAACGCTGCCGCCGAAGCGGGCGTCCCACAGGGCGATGTCCGCCGCCAGCTGGGCGCTGCGGTCGCGTCCGCCGGTGGAGCCGAAGTCCTGCTTGCCGTTCTGGGCCAGCGGGAACTGGACATTTTCCAGCAGGACATGGTCGAAGCCCATGCTCTGCACCTCGCCGATGAGGTCGCCGATGAACTGCACAGCCTCGTCGGAATAGGGGTTCAGCCACGGGTTGCCGCCGGCCGAGGCCTTATTGTCCAGCCAGAGGTATTCCTGCCCGGTGTAGCCGATGGCCATGCCGCGGTTGGCGCGGGCGGCGGCGGGGTCGCGGAAGGCAGCCAGCTTGGCCACCGGCACAAGGCCGTTCTCCTTCAGCACCGAGGCGATGAGGGACGGGTCGAGGGATGCGCCCTCGATGCTGCCCGCCGCAGCGGGGAGGGCGGAGGGGTACAGGATCTGCCCGCTGCTGTCCTTCAGGGTCACGACGGCATACGCTGCACCCTGCCGGGCCAGCTCCTGCGCCGCTGCCCGCAGCGAAGCTTCATCCTGCGCCGCAGCGGTGTCCAGAACGCCCCAGCTGCCCTCGATGATGACGCCTGCGGGTGCAGCCGGTTCCGATTCCGGCTCCGAGTCCGCCCGCACCTCCGAGGAAGCGGCAGGCTCTGCCGTCACTTCCACCTCTCGCTGCAATCCGGCTGCGACCGGACGC
>OHYI01000428.1_pt1 | contig 12671 bp, 11 predicted proteins | sample 1580231 | NCBI WGS metagenome assembly OHYI01 (sample SAMEA3882555, study PRJEB24775) | human gut metagenome | biome: human-associated habitat; feature: intestine environment; material: feces | place: Netherlands | collected 2009/2010
AGTTTTACCTTCACCAGTTCTCATCTCTGCGATACGTCCCTGATGCAGGATGATACCACCGATCAGCTGTACACGGTAATGTTTTAAACCGATCGCACGGCTGCTGGCTTCTCTTACTGTTGCATATGCTTCTGGTAACAGATCATCTAATGTCTCTCCATTTGCAAGTCTTTCTTTAAATTCAACGGTCTTATGTCTTAGTTCCTCATCTGACAATTTCTGCATGGACTCATCGAGTGCTTCGATCTTGTCAACCGTCTTGCTGATTCGTTTTAGTTCCTTATCACTGTGAGAACCAAATACTTTATCAAATAAACCCATAAATAATCTCCTAAGTTTCTTTTTATGATTGTTCCATCTTGTGATCGTTCTGTCTCTGACATCTGATATCAAGATAGTCTTATATCTATTATATAGTCTTTGCTATTGTAACACTTAACATTATAAGGTGCAAGTTAACTAATTGTAAAAATTCTCAATAAATTTTGAATTTTTTATAAAAAAAAGTATGAAAAAAGGAGATCCTTGTCATAAGGATCTCCTCCATCTTCCGATCTTCTAAAATTCAGGTTCGATCAGTCCGTATGTATTTCCTTTTCTCTTGTATACAACATTGACTTCAAATGTATCAGCATTGCGGAATACAAAGAAATCATGTCCTAATAATTCCATCTGTACACAAGCTTCTTCTACATCCATTGGTTTGATAGCAAACTTCTTGCTTCGGATGATTCTGATCTCATCATCTTCCACATCGTCTTCCTGCTCCATAAATTCCTGTTTGAAGCTTGTTCCATCATATTTCTGATTCATAAGTCTTGTTTTATATCTGCGGATCTGGCGTTCGATCACATCTACTACCAGGTCAATAGATACATACATGTCTTCACTGCCTTCTTCAGCACGGATAATGTGCCCTTTCATAGGAATGGTAACTTCTATCTTCTGTCTTCCCTTCTGAACACTTAAAGTTACATTCACGATCGTATCGTCTACTAAATATTTGTCGAGACGTCCGAGTTTCTCTTCAATTGCTGCTTTGATACCTTCTGTAACTTCAATGTTCTTTCCACTAATAATGAATTTCATGGCTCCCATCTCCTTTACCTTTTTTGTATGAATTCATTATAACATATAATTCTGATTAAGAAAACAAAATCTTTTTATAAATAGTAAACAAAACATATGTTTCTTTTTGAAGTTATCCACAGTTATTATTTGTCGAATTGTGGATGTGGATAATGTGGATAACTCTGTGGGTAACTCATTTTTGGCTAAAATATGCCATTTCTGTATGTTGATAACTTTGTGGGTATTTTGTTAGCAATATGTGTGTAATTTTTCCATAAAAAAATCAACCTGCTTTTTGTTATACAACTAGCACAAATCGACAAAAAGCGGTTGATTTTTAATTTATGAGTCACTATATAAAAATAGCTTAAATTGTCTGAAAATTAGGCATTTTGAAGATATCGCTCGACTGAATACACACAGTTGGCACCATCTGACACCGCCGTTACCACCTGACGAAGATTTTTGCTTCTTCCATCCCCTGCAGCAAAGATTCCCGGAATATTTGTAACACCGTCTTCTCCTGCGATAATATATCCTTTTTCGTCTGTTGATAACTTTCCAGATAAAAGCTCGGAAGCTGGTTTTGTCCCCACAGCGATAAAAATTCCATCAACATCTAGTAACTTATCCACATGGTTATCTACATCTTGTATATGAAGTCTCTCCACAACCTCATCTCCATCGATTTTTGTCACGATCGTGTTCCATAAGATTTCAATCTTGTCGTTCTTCTTTACTTCATCCTGAAGAATCTTTGCACCACGAAATTCATCTCTTCGATGGATCAGATAAACTTTTTTACACATACGGCTTAAGAATATTGCATCTTCCAATGCAACATTTCCACCACCAACAACTGCTGTTACCTTATTTCTAAAAAATGCTCCATCACATGTTGCACAATAAGATACTCCCATTCCCTTTAATTTTTCTTCTCCTTCTATTCCCAAAGTCTGATGAACTGCTCCTGTTGCAAGAATGATCGTCCTTGTTTTTAATGTATCTCCATTCTTAAGCATGATCTCTTTGATTTCTTCGTCTGCATAGATTTCTTTAACTTCTGCTGTAATACTTTTAGCACCAAGTTCTTTCGCATGCTCTGAAAATTTTAATCCAAGATCCATTCCATTTGTCTTTGGAATTCCAGGATAATTATCAACTTCATAAGTCTGTACAACCTGTCCTCCTGGCATATATTCTTTCTCGATCATAACAAAATCAAGCATTGCTCTCTGTGCATAGATTGCTGCAGACATTCCAGCTGGTCCGGAACCTATAATTACTAAATCGTATATTTTCATGATATTATCTCCTTTTACTCAAAGTTTCTACCTTATTCTTTCTTCGTTAGTTTTAATAAAACTCCACTGTATCTTGGAAGTGTGATCGTAAGCTCACTGTCTTTTCCTTTTTTCTTTAGATGAATATTTTCTTTACGTTTCTTCATCGTTCCACCATACTGTTCCCATTCAGTATGTAACAATGTTCTTCTCGTATGGTGTCCTTTGATCGTTAATTTATAATCTTTCTGCTCTTTGTCAGAGAAATTAAAGATTCCAACGATCATGTGATCTGCCGTTTTTCTTCCGATCGCATAAATACATCGTTCTTCCTGATGACAGTCCAGCCATTCAAAGTTTTCTCTATGATAATCATAATGGAAAGCTTTTTCTTTCTTGTAAATGTCATTTAATTTGACCATATATTTATGGAAAGCATCATGAATCGGATATTTTAAGATCATCCAATCTTGTTCTTGTGCCTCGCTCCATTCCCTGATCTGTCCAAATTCATTCCCCATAAAGTTCAGATAACCGCCGTTAATGGTAGATGCTGTTAATAAACGGATCATCTTATGCAGAGCAATACCGCGATGTACGTTATAATTCTCGTCTCCTTTCTGGAAATGCCAATACATGTCAGCATCTATCAGACGGAAAATTATAGTCTTATCGCCCACCAATGCCTGGTCATGGCTTTCGGCATACGAAATAGTCTTCTCGTCCTTGCGTCTGTTGGTCACTTCCCAGAACATGCTGCTCGGTTTCCAGTCTTCATCAATCTTCTCCTTGATTGTTTTAATCCAATAATCCGGAATATTCATGGCCATACGGTAATCAAACCCATATCCACCATCTTGAATCGGTGCTGCCAACCCGGGCATACCCGAAACTTCTTCCGCAATGGTAATCGCTTTGGAATTTACCTGATGAATCAACTTGTTGGCCAATGTCAAATAACAAATCGCATTATCATCCTGATTCCCGTTAAAGTAATCCCCATAATTACAGAACGCCTCTCCCAAGCCGTGGCTATAATACAACATCGATGTCACACCGTCAAAACGAAAACCGTCAAAACGGAACTCATCCATCCAATACTTACAATTGGACAGCAAGAAATGAATCACCTCATTCTTACCATAATCAAAGCATAAGGAATCCCATGCCGGATGTTCACGCCGCCCGCCCGGATAGAAGTATTGATTAGGATCACCGGCAAAATTGCCAAGTCCCTCCACTTCATTCTTCACGGCATGAGAGTGAACAATATCCATAATGACGGCAATTCCCATTCTATGTGCCGTATCAATCAATTCCTTCAATTCATCCGGTGTACCGAAACGGGATGACGGAGCAAAGAAACTGGAAACATGATACCCGAAACTCCCATAATAAGGATGCTCCTGAATAGCCATAATCTGAATACAGTTATATCCGGCTTCCGCTATACGCGGCAATATTTTCTCACGGAACTCATTATAAGTCCCTACCCTTTCTTCTTCCTGAGCCATACCGATATGACATTCATAAATCATCAAAGGATCAGTCTTTGCACGGAACACCTTCTTTCTGAACCGGTAAGGATTCTCCGGTTCCCAGACCTGTGCACTGAATATCTTTGTCTGCTCATCCTGTACCACACGGTTGGCCCATGCCGGTATGCGTTCTCCTTCACCGCCATTCCAACGGACTTTCAGTTTATACAAATCACCATGCTTTATAGCACCGCTTTGTAATTCCACCTCCCATACACCAGGAGAGTTCTTTACATGGTACATCCTATAATCGCCATGTTCTTTCCAGTCGTTGAAATCTCCGATAAGATAAATTTCCTTCGCATTCGGAGCCCATTCGGAACACCCACCCTCTTCTGGTACGATGCAAGCCGAAATATAAATATCCGGTGGCAAAGTCCGATAAAGTTCCTTTGCCTCCGGTCAGTTCCAATTCTTTGTCTAGTGCATGCTGATGGCGTCCTTCAATCGCTGCCGAATACGGTTCCAGCCAAGGATCACTTTCTATTATGCCTAATTTAGGAGTGGTATTTTCCATAATATGATTACTTGTTAGTTATTCTCTTTCAAACCAAAACTTTAACGATCACTTTTTTCACACCGTCAGGAGACACTCCCGGAGCGTGAGCATCCTGTGGAAAAAAGATGGCAAACATTCCCGGCTTTACAGGAATATAGCTTTCGGCAAGTCCCGGATAGAACGAGATATCCTTATCTGCATCATAGTCTGCTTCGGGAAGATCTTCACGGGCCGTATAACCCATCACTTCCACCCCTGACAGAGGAATCTGTATATCAATAAACTGATTATGAGTTTCTAATTTTGCTTCTTCTTTAGTTTTAGGCTTGGTCTGAGAAAAGTTTACTACCAGATCATCACCCTGTAATTTTACTTTTCCTAATTCCTGAGCGTTCAAGTCTGTAGTCTTCAGATATTCCATTGCTTTAGCGAACAAAGGATTCAATGAAGCGTACTTTTCTAAGTTTTCTAATCTGTCTACTACCATAATTATTTCATTTTAATGGTTAAAATATTGCTTTTATCATTCAAAGTCGTCTATTGTGAAATTTGTAAAATCAGCAAAACGCTTCAGTTGCTTGAAAACATCCTCTACTTTGTCCAACAGGTCAGGGGCAAGGAAAAACGCATCAGGCACCATATAAGCACAGGTATAATCCTTACATTTTAAATAATCAATATATTCAAAATCTTTCGGAAATCCTTTGGGAGCCGTTTTTAAGTGATTTTCTCCGATAACAGGAAAGTATTGCTTGAACGCAGGATCTTCCACAATTTCCCTGTATTCGTCTATGTTGTCATAAACGGACTGGCGGACAGCTTTCAGCACTTTAGGTTCCAGGCACCAGCTTCCACCAGCAAGCATACAGTTATCAGGCTCTATATGAACATAATATCCACAATGTTCCGATTTCTTTCCACGAGCGTTGATATAGCCGCCCAAGTGTATCTTATAAGGAGTCTTATCACTGGAAAAACGCGTGTCGCGATAAATTCGGTATGTACAGTCCTTGGCTTGAATACCGACAATACTTTCGTCAAACAACGAAATGCGGGCGATGATTGCTGTCAGTAATTCCTCAAACTCTTTTTGAGCTTTCAGATATTCATCCTTATGCCCCTGAAACCACTCCCGGTTATTGTTTGCGGCCAGGTCTTTTAAAAATTGAAAGATAACAGATACATCCATGTTACATTATGTTCATGTGTTCACTTGACAAACTTACAAAATATATTTGTAACGAACTAGAAAAAAGCGAAGTATTTATTTTTTTCCCAAGACCTTGAGAAACTCATCATGCAACTTTCCATTAGTAGCCAACACTTCACGACCGGAATAAAAGTCTCCCCCTCCGCTGTAATCTGTCACTTTTCCACCGGCATTCATCAAGATTATCGAACCGGCAGCAATATCCCACGGTCCCAGCAGCCCTTCTATACGGGCTTCAAAGCGACCGGCAGCTACATAGCAAAGTTCTGCCGCAGCGGCTCCTTGCAGGCGCATGCCTCCCACATTTCCATATAACTCGTGCACGATATGCTCCGCCAAAGGCTTATACTTTTGCGAATCGTATGGAAAGCCTAACGCCACAAACGCTTCGTCCATATCAGAAACATCTGATACATGTATTTCTTTGTTGTTCAGATAAGAAGGCGCTCCTTTATAAGTCCAGTAAAGTTCATCGCGGCATACCTCATACACCACCCCAACCAGCAGTTCTTCTTTATTGCGAAGGGCGATACTCACACAATAAGGAGCATTATTATGGATAAAATTGGTGGTTCCGTCCAGCGGATCTACCAGCCAGCAATAGTTTTCCGTAGTCAGGCTGCCCGAACCTTCTTCGGCAATGAATCCTGCTTCGGGAAGCAATTCCCGAAGTTGGGCCACAATACGGCGTTCCGATTCCTTATCTACATACGACACATAGTCGTGAGCATTTTTCTTCTCTACCTTGCTACGGTCAAAACCGCTACGCTCATTACGAAGAAAAGCACCCGCCCGGAGTGCTATTTCACGTACATTCAACGTTATCTTCTCTAAATCCAACATTATATTCTTATTTTTGTTCCGCATCCAGCGTTCCAAACTTATAAACACCTTTACGGATTACATTTCCATTCTTATCAGTCTCCACAAAAGCGCCGTGTTTCTTCCCTTGTTTGAAAAATCCGTCATAGCGTACTCCGTTCTTATCTTCAAGCACACCTTTGCCGTCTTCCTTTCCTTTTACGAAATGCCCCTTGTATTTGGTTCCGTCAGCCGTGCGCAGAGTGCCTTCACCGTCAGCCATATTGTTTTTCCATTCACCTTCATAGTCATCGCCGTTCGCCCAGATATAGTGTCCTTTACCGCTGCGCTGGTTATTCACCCACTGCCCTTCATACACAGCACCGTTGGCCCATGTAAAGGTTCCGGTCCCATGCTGCTCGCCGTTCTTGAACTGCCCTACATACTTGTCGCCATTCTTATGTATATAAATACCCTGCCCGGTACGTTCACCGTTCACGTAGTCACCTTCGTAACGGTCACCGCTATGAAAGTAATAAATGCCTTTACCGTGCTGCACGTCATCCTTCCAGTCACCCACATACTTGTCACCGTTGACATAGTAAAACGTCCCCTTTCCGTCACGTGCGTCATCTTTCCACTCGCCTTCATATTTTGACTGGTCGGGCCATACCATAACACCCTGTCCGTTTTTCTTGTCTTCTTTCCATTCGCCCTCATATTTGGCTCCTGCTTTCCAGGTATAAGTACCCTTTCCGCTACGTTTGTCCTGAAACCAGTTACCTATATAAACATCTCCGTTATAATAATACATAGTGCCTTCACCCTGCTGATAGTCGGCAAACCACATACCCTCATACCGGTTGTTATTCATAAAATAATAGGTTCCGCTGCCGTGTTGCTGGTCCTGGAACCATTGCCCCACATACTTTTCTCCATCGTGAAACGTATATGTCCCGTTCCCCTCGCGTTTACCTTTTATATATTCCCCTTCGTAGGTATTTCCGTTCTTGTAGATTGTTTTTCCTTTACCGTTTGGTTTTCTGCCTTTCAGTTCTCCGGTATATTCGCCCCCGTCTTTAAAAGTATAATTCCCGATTTTTATCTGGGCGGTGGCCAATGTACTGACCGATGCCAAAAGCAATAATATATATACGTATTTCTTCATTGGTTCGTTACTTATAATAGATAAGATTATGCCAAAGATACGATTTTCTATCTTTGGACATGATAGGTTATTACACTTTTTTACCCGCAATGACCTCTATTAAGTTTTCTTTGCAGAAATACTTTTGAGCCAATATGCGTATTTCTTCTCTGGTGATTCCCCGGATGGCATCCAGCGAACGGATAAAGAAGCGTTCGTCCAGCCCTGCCGTTTCTATATAAATCCAGGCATCAGACAAAGAAAAAGGTCCCTCGTACGACCGGCATAAATCGCCCAGCATATAGTTCTTCACCATTTCCAATTCTTCTTGAGGAACGAGATCATTACACAATTTGTCCATCTCCCGATAAACTTCTGTTATGATAGAATCCACATATTCATTGGCCGCCTCGGTACTGACAGTCAGTATTCCCGTTCCCGGATAGGACACAATGCCTGCGCCGATACCGTATGTATATCCCTTGTCTTCACGGATATTGGACATCAGACGGCTCCCGAAATACCCTCCGAACAAAGTGACCATGACACGTGCCTTCAAAAAGTCCGGATGATGACGGTCCATTACGAAACATCCCATTTTCAAGGAACTTTGAAGTGCATCCTCACGTTCTATAAAGATACGCTTTTCTTTGGTGGTAACCGGAGGAACAAGCGTTGTCTTTGCTTTTTCCGTCACTTCCCCCCATTGTCCACTTCCCAAGTTATCTTCTATACAACGGATAATTTCCGATGTGACCTTTCCCGAAATATATACCGAACAATTGCCCGAATGATAATATTTCCGATAAAACGAACGGAGCACCTCCGGGGTAATCCGGTCATAATCCTCCGCTACCGCATAGCGCCCGAAAGGATGCTCCGGACCGAACAAGGCTGTATTCAGCTGCTTTCGGGCGATCATTTCCACCCGGGTGCTGTTCACCAGGAATTGCTGTTTGTTCGTATCGGCCACCACGGAAAGTTCCTTTGCCGGAAACGTAGGAGCCTTTATCATCTCGGATATGACGGCCAGCGTGCGGGCAAAATATTTATTCAGAGAGTAAAGTGTTATGAATCCATAGTTCACGGAAGAAGATAACTCCAGCCAGGCTCCATAATAATCCAATCGCTCCGCAATCTGTGAAGACGTTAAATTCCCAGCTCCCTCACGCAGCATCCTGTTGGCAAACATAGCCTGCAACGGCTGTTCCTGATTCCATTGTCCGCCTCCTATCAGAAGATCGAAACGTACAACATCCTCGGTTCCCGCATGAATGATATTCAAAGGCATCCCGTTCTTCATCGTCCTCCTGTCGGGACGGGTTATACTGAATTCGCTTAGTTGGCGGATTGGCGGTGGGGTGGTTCTGTCCAGCATTTACTCCCCCTCCCTTTGTTTTAAAAATGCTTCGGCACGTGCCAGATCCTGAGGCGTATCAATGCCTATTGTCTCCACTTCACTGATTCCCACCTTAATAGTATAACCATTTTCCAGCCAACGAAGCTGCTCCAACGATTCAGCCAGCTCCAGCGAAGATTGTGGAAGCGAAGTTATTTCTTTCAGTACATCGGCCCGATAAGCATACAGACCGATATGTTTATAGTAAGTATGCCCTTTCAGCCAGCCTTCCTTCTCCACATTACGCTGGAAAGGAATGATGGAACGGCTGAAATACAAAGCATTCATATTCTTACCGACTACTACTTTGGGAGAGTTTACATTTTCCAAGGCTTCAAGCCCGTCATCCGGGATGAAAGGTTTCACTAAAGTCGCAATCTGTGTGGCAGGATCTTCAAAGCAAGCTTTCACGGCTTCAAGCTGTGATTTTTGAATAAAAGGTTCATCACCCTGGATATTTACAACCACATCATATCCTCGTCCTACTTTGGTATACGCTTCATAGCAACGGTCTGTGCCGCTTTTATGGTGAACGGAGGTCATGACCACTTTTCCGCCAAAAGCTTTTACAGCGGATTCAATGCGTTCATCGTCCGTCGCTACATATGCTTCATCCAATATGCCGGACACTTGTTCATAGACTCTCTGAATCACAGGCTTGCCTCCCAAGACGGCCAGAGGTTTGGCAGGAAAACGTGTAGAGGCATATCTTGCAGGAATAATTCCAATAAATTTCATGGTAGCATTTCTTTTATATATTCATGCAAAAGTAACAAAAACATTTCATACATTTGCACCATTAATGCAATAAATGTTATGGACGAACACCATTGTTTGCTTTGTATGGGCTCTAATACCAACCGTTACGCACAACTCTCGGTTGCACGGGAAGCATTGCGCACCACGTTTCCCGACATTCATTTCGGCGAGATGATGGAAACGGAAGCTGTTGGCAGCGGCTTTCACTCCCCTTTCAGCAATCAACTGGCAAAATTCAGCACTACGCTTTCACCCGATTCCGTTCGTGATTTGTTTAAAGAATTGGAACGACGCAGCGGACGGATTCCCGAAGACAAGGCTCAAGGGGTGGTAAAACTGGATATTGACCTGCTGGTCTTTGACAATAAGATATTGAAACCGGAAGATATGGAAAGAGAATATATCCGCCGTGGAATGTCTGTGCTCTTTTAGAGCTTATACCTTATTATATACTAATCATTATCACCTTGTGATACCCCGCCTCCATCCCCCCCTATGGCAAACGATAGTGTTACTGAGAGGCCCAACCTGACAGGTGGGAAAACAGCTAAGTATTTTCATTGGCAGACCTAAGGCTTTCTACCAAGAAGGCTAAGGCTTTCCGGCCGTTCTATTTCTATCTCCATAGGCTTTGGAGTTATCTCCATAACCTTTGGAGTTATCTCCGCAGCCTTTGGAGTTAACTCCAAAGCCTATGGAGATAGAACACAACAGAAAGAAAAGCCTTAACCTGCCTCAAAAAAGAGATTAGCTTTCCTTGAAAAAAACATTTCATAAGAACAGAAAGCACATTTTTTATCTCATCTGTTTGTTGTTTCCAATGATTCCTTATACATTTGCGTTTACTAACAATCCTGTTAAACAAGACTGCTAATCCCGAACTACCTTTATTTATATACAGGGAGATTCTGACCAATGAATGCGGAAAAGAAGCAAGGATCAATACCAAGCTACGTTGCAACTGGACCAAGTGGTATGGGACGGTGGTAACATCCGGGCACGGAAAGAGGTAACCCGTGCCACATCCGAAGTAGACAAACAGAAACTGGAAGTGGACATGTATGCCATCAACGAACGGGTAAACCAACTTTTTTTTGGCATCCTGTTATTGAAAGAGCAATTGAAGCAAAACCAGCTTATGCAGGAAGAATTACAAAGGAATTATGACAATGTTGCAGCATATGTAAAGAATGGCATTGCCAATCAAGCCGATTTGGATGCTGTAAAAGTGGAACAATTGAACAACATACAGCAACGTCATACTCTGGAAGCCACCTATCGTGCTTACGGCGAGATGTTGAAGATCATGATTAACCACCCTACTCCTTTAACCGAAAACACACTAAAGAAACCAGATGTAAATACCTTATTATATAAAGGAGAAGTCTATTCTACAGAATTCATCCGACGTCCGGAACTTAACTTGTTCGCTGCACAGAACCAGCAACTGGAAGCGCAACGTAAACAACTTACCGCCAAGAACCTCCCCCGATTAGACTTATTCGTGCAAGGCGCATACGGCAACCCGGGACTGAATATGCTGAAAAATGAATTTTCGGCCTATTACGTAGCAGGCGTACGCCTTTCCTGGAACTTCGGCAACCTATATACTCGTAAGAATGAATCTCGCCAATTAATACTGAATCAACAGGATGTGAACGTACAGAAAGAAACGTTCTTGTTTAACACTCATCTGGAAATCACTCAAAACAACAGTGAAATTAAGAAACTGACGGAACTGATGAAGAACGATGAGGAGATTATCACCCTACGTAACAACATTAAAAAATCAGCCCAAGCAAAAGTTGCCAACGGAACACTGACCGTTACAGAAATGTTGCGTGAAGTAACAGCCGAGAACATTGCCATGCAGGATAAAATCATGCATGAAATTCAGTTATTGTCAGCCATTTACGAATTAAAATATACAACAAACCAATATGAGAACAAATAAATATATCTTACTTGCCGCCACTCTGCTCGGTTTATCCTCTTGCGGAAACAAGAGAGGCGACTATGATGCATCAGGTACATTTGAAGCTACCGAAGTAATTGTATCCTCCGAAGCCAATGGCAAGATCATGCAATTCAACATAAAAGAAGGACAGTTATTAAAGGCCGGGGAAGAAGTGGGGTGCATAGATACCTTACAACTCTATTTGAAAAAGATGCAGTTACTGGCCAGCGGTAAAGCGATAGCCAGCAAAAGCACGGACATCAATAAACAGATAGCTGCCACAAAAGAACAAATCGGCAAAGCCGAATATGAAAGAAAACGCACAGAAAACTTGCTGAAGGAAAATGCCGCCACCCAAAAACAAATAGATGATATTGACTCCCAGATTGCCGTTCTGAAAAAACAGTTGGAAGCACAGATCTCTACGCTTCAGCGCGGCAATGCCAGTATCACAGAAGAAAGCTCGGCCTACGAAATACAAGTAGCCCAACTGGATGACCAGCTTCGCAAATGTCACATTACCAGTCCGATTTGCGGAACAGTACTGGCCAAATATGCCGAAGCCGGGGAACTGGCCACGCAAGGAAAACCTTTATTTAAAGTGGCGGATGTACAACATCTTTTTTTACGCGCCTATATCACCGCCGATCAATTATCCCAACTGAAATTAGGAGATAAAGTAAAAGTGTTTTCTGATTTAGGGAAAGATGACCGCCGGGAATACGAAGGGACAATCACCTGGATTTCAGACAAATCGGAATTCACCCCTAAAACAATCCAGACACGTGACGAACGCGCCAATCTGGTATACGCCACAAAGATAGCAGTAAAGAATGACGGATACATCAAGATAGGCATGTACGGAGAAATGAAGAAATAAATAGGACAATGGATTATATCGTTTCTGTCAAAGGAGTTAGCAAAAGCTACGGTGAAGTTCAAGCCCTGAAAGATGTATGCTTTGAGGTGAAACCGGGAGAAATCTTCGGGCTTATCGGACCGGACGG
>OHYI01000436.1_pt1 | contig 12595 bp, 9 predicted proteins | sample 1580231 | NCBI WGS metagenome assembly OHYI01 (sample SAMEA3882555, study PRJEB24775) | human gut metagenome | biome: human-associated habitat; feature: intestine environment; material: feces | place: Netherlands | collected 2009/2010
TCTGTTTGGAAATATCACGCGCAAGCAATACCATATCGGCATCGCTGATCTGCTCCGGAACAACCATGATTCGAATCTCCCTGCCCGCCTGAATAGCGAAGGATTTTTCTACACCCTTAAATCCGTTAGAAATATCTTCTAACTGTTTCAATCTGTTTGAATATGTTTCCAGTGTCTCTCTTCTGGCACCTGGTCTTGCTGCACTAATTGTATCTGCAGCCTGAATGATACATGCAATTAATGACTCCGGTTCTACATCACCATGATGCGCTTCTACCGCATTGATAATAATTGGTGACTCTTTGTATTTTCTACATAAATCCACACCGATCTTAATATGGGAACCTTCCATATCATGATCCACAGATTTACCAATATCATGTAACAATCCTGCACGTTTTGCAGTTCTTACATCTACACCGATTTCAGCAGCCAGTAATCCGGAAAGCTGTGCTACTTCAATGGAATGTTTGAGAGCATTTTGTCCGTAGCTCGTCCGGAATTTCATCCGGCCTAAAAGACGCACAAGCTCCGGATGGATTCCGTGAACACCAACCTCTAAGGTTGCTGCCTCACCTTCCTCACGAATCATTGTCTCGACTTCTTTCTGAGCCTTCTCAACCATTTCCTCGATTCTTGCTGGATGGATACGACCATCCACAATCAGTTTTTCCAAAGCAATTCTGGCAACTTCACGACGAATCGGATCAAAACCGGATAAAATCACTGCCTCCGGCGTATCATCAATGATCAGATCCACACCGGTAAGTGTCTCAAGTGTACGGATGTTACGGCCTTCACGACCGATGATCCTTCCTTTCATCTCATCGTTTGGAAGCTGTACCAGCGAAATCGTTGTCTCTGCCACATGATCAACTGCACACTTCTGAATTGCAGTTACCACATATTCCTTGGCTTTCTTTCGGGCATCTTCTTTCGCTCTTGTCTCCATTTCTTTGACATACATTGCTGTCTCGTGTTTCACATCTTCTTTTACTGCTGATAATAATTGCTCTTTTGCCTGATCAGAGGTCAACCCAGAAATTCTTTCCAGTTCCTGTAGATGTTTTGCCTGCAGTTCCTGCAACTGAGCTTTCTCTGTATCGATGTTCTTTTCTTTGGCTGTTAATGACTGTTCTTTGCGTTCCAACACGGTTGCTTTCTTCTCGACAGTCTCTTCCTTAGAAAGAACTCTCTGCTCATACTTCTGCAGTTCTGCCCTGCGTTCTTTTGTCTCTTTTTCGAAGTCATGTCTCGCTTTTATAGTTTCTTCTTTTACTTCCAAAGAAGCTTCACGTTTCTTCGCATCTGCTGCTTTGATTGCTTCATCTATAATCTCTCTTGCTTTATCTTCTGCATTCCCGATCGTAATTTCCATTGCCTTCTTGCTTCTTGTATTCGCTACATAGGCAGATACCGGAACTGCGATAACCAGAGTTGCGATAATGGCTATAATAATACCAACCACAGGTTTCCTCCTTATTCAATTTTTTGTGTATTCACACTCATTTAATTTTATATGTTTTTAACATAAAAGTCAAGGAAGGGATACCTCTTCTGTTCGAATTATCATTGCTGTTTTTCCTTGGATCGTAAGTCCCCCTCCAAAATCAACGGAATCTCCTGTGATCAGATCAATCCCGCATCCTGCCTGAGCATCAAAATGTGCTGTAAATTCGCCATCACCACAGTTCATTGCAAAAATGATACGGTCTTCATTCGTTCTTCTCTGGAATACAAGAACATCTGGTGCGATCGCTAATTGTAAGTAATCACCGTATTTTAAAGCTGGTGATCCAGCTCTTACTTTTGCCAATTGTGCGATATAGTTTGTTAATTCATTTTCTACTAAATCTTCTTTATGGATTCTTGGACGCAGGCTGTCATCACTTCCCTGTTCTTTCTTTCCTTCCATTCCCCATTCACTTCCATAGTAAACACCCGGAACTCCTGGCATCGCAAATTCCATTGCATAGATCAATGGTAAATGCTCTTTATCCTCTAACTGACTTGCGATTCTCTCCACATCATGGTTATCTACAAAATTATATAATGGAAGTCCTTTGTACAACGTCCATTCTTCTGGTCCAAACTGACGGTTTAGGGAATATCCGATCTCATGCATATTGTGTGTATTGAAACTTGAATACAAACCTTTATAACATTCATAATTTGTCACAGAATCCAACAGCTCTGGATTCACAAGCTGTGTGTAATCACCATGAAGCATTTCTCCGATCATCAAAAATTCTGGTTTCTTGCTGTGAACAAAGTCAACCAACACTTTCATGAAATTGCGGTTTAACATATAAGCAACATCCAGTCTTAATCCATCAATCCCTAATTTATCGATCCATATTCCGACAGATTCTAATAAATAATTTCTAACCTGTTCGTTGTCAAGATTTAATTTGACCAGTTCAAAATGTCCTTCCCATCCTTCGTACCAGAATCCATCATCATAGCAGCTATTCCCATCAAAATTAATATAGAACCAATCTTTATATGGAGAATCCCATTTCTTTTCTCTCACATCTTCAAATGCAAAGAACTCTCTTCCGACATGATTAAATACCCCGTCTAAGATCACCTGGATTCCTTCTTCATGCATGGCATCACACATCTTTTTAAAGTCTTCATTGGTTCCAAGTCTCTCATCGATCTTCTGATAATCTTTTGTATCATATCCATGATCACTGGATGAAAATACAGGTGAAAAATATACTGCATTCATTCCTAATTTTTTAATATGTGGAATCCAGTCTATCATCTCGAGAATTCCATGAGATGGCTGCCCATCTGTTAATGCTCTTAGTGGAAACACTTGATAAATCATTAATTCGTTCATTTTCATAGTCTCTTTTCCTTTCTGTCACTCTGTGCTTTTTAACGATTCAACCATATCGATCTTCTTCAATTGGAAATACACGAAGGCATTTACAAGAATCGAAAAAGCGATTGTTAGTAAAATACTGTAAATATAGCTTTGCACATAAATCTGCCTTCCAAACATGATCAAGTCAACTTCTGTTGTGAAGATTACGTATTTGTGTAAAATAATTCCTAAAATAATTCCTGCGATCGTTCCAAGGATCGTTAAAAGGATATTCTCTCGATACACATACGCTCCGACTTCACCGTCATAGAATCCAAGAACTTTGATCGTTGCAAGTTCCATTCTACGCTCGGAAATGTTAATGTTATTTAAGTTATATAATACCACAAATGCAAGAAGTCCTGCAGATACGATCAGAACAATCACCACAATATTTAAGTTATTGACCATATCTGACATTGTCTTCTCATCGTCGGCACAAAAATGCAGTGTTGAGGCTTCATCTCTTGCAAGAATCTGTTTTCCATTTTCCTGCATCTTTTTCTTAGATATATTCTTTTCAATACAATATATACCTGTCGTTTGTGCTTTTTTATGATACAGTTTCTCATAAAGTTTTGGTGTCATGTAGACTTTATGCTGCATGTAATTTTCTGTGATCTGACTTATTTTTGCTGTAATCTGTTTATCTCCAGACCGTTGGATCTTGATCGAATCTCCTTTTTTCACACCAAGCAGGGACGCTGCCTTTTCTGTTAAGATGATCCCATCATCATCTAACTGATACTTTGTTTTACTCTTTCGATCCTGAAGGCTGATATAGCCATTCAGATCTTTTTTGGACATTGGCTGGATCATCGTTGCATCCTGTTTTTTCCCATTAGCACGGATCGTCACTGCAGATTCGCTTACTTCTATCAAATCTGTCATATGTTCTTGTTTCTTTGCATACTGGATCAGATCTTCTTTCTTTGTCTCGCTGATCCCGTCTTTGTGTGTGATCGAGAAATCATAAGTAATGATCTCCCCATACTGCTTTTCTGAGATTGCTGAAATCGAATCTTTGATTCCAAATCCTAAGAGTAATAATGCCATACATCCGCCGATTCCAAAGATCGTCATAAAGAATCTCTTCTTGTAGCGGAAGAGGTTTCGCATCGTTGCTTTCCAGATAAAACTTAATCGTTTCCAGATAAATGGAATCCGTTCTAACAAAATCCTTTTTCCTTCTTTTGGAGCAACTGGACGCATCAGCTGTGCAGGTTTTTCTCTTAATTCTTTATAACATGCAGATAATACTGCTAAAACAACAACTCCAACCGCCAGTCCACCTGCCATCACAGAATATTCGATCTCTAATGGCGTATAGACATCTCCCAGTCCTGTATACATCATTTTATAAGCGTTAATGATGATCCATGGAAGCAGTTTTTCACCGATCACTGCCCCTAGAATACTTCCACTAAGCGTTGCTGCGAGGGCATAGGTCACATATTTCATTGCAATATGAACTCCACTGTATCCCAATGCTTTCATCATACCGATCTGTGTTCTCTGCTCTTCGACCATACGTGTCATCGCTGTTAAGCTTACCAGTGCTGCAACTAAGAAAAAGATGACCGGTACCACTCGTCCTAACGCTGCAATTCTGTCTGCTTCCTGTCCGTATTCCACATAAGACTGCATCTTCTCACGGTTTAAGACATACCATTTCCCTTTCTTGATATCCTTAACATCCTGTCTAGCATCTGCAATCTTCTGCTCGGCTTCCTTGAATTTCTTTTCTGCTTTCTTTCTTGATCTCTTTAATTTTTTCTCCCCGGATGAAAGTTTTGATTCTGCTTTTGCAATCTTTTTTTCTCCGGAGGTGATCTGTTTTCTTGCTGATACTAATTTTGCTTCATTTGTTTTGATCGTTTGCTTTGCTTTCTTTAGCTGGCTGCTTTTTTGATCCAAGGTTGTTTCAGCCTTTGCAATCTTTGTCTTTGCCCTGCTGATCTGTTTTTTCCCTGCATTGATCTTGCTTCTTGCTGTCTTGATCTGTTCTTTTCCTGCATTAATCTGTGCTAAGGAAGCTTTCGCTTCTTCCTGTGAGATCATTCCAGCCTGCATGGCACCCTGAATCTGCTGTTCTTTTGTCTGTAAGTTCTTCTCCTGTGTCTTTAGCTTTGCCTCCTGTGTTTTTAATTCTTTGCTTTTTGACCGAATTGTTTGTTTCTGTGTCTTTAACTGCTTTCTGGCATTCTGAATCTGTCTGATTCCTGACTGATACTGAGCTTTTGCATTCTTGATCTGCTGCTCTCCATCAGAGATCTCTTTCTTGCTTTTCGCTAATTTTACTTTGGAATCTTTGATCTTTTGTCTGGACTTCTTTAGCTTTTTCTCGGCCTGATCTAGTTTCTTATATGCTTTTTTTCGTTCTTTTTTGAATTTCTTTTCTTTCTTGTCGATCTTCTCTTCGGCTTCTTTCTGAACAGATCTTAACCGTTTCTCATTTTCTATTTTGGAAATATCTTTGATCTCTTCTTCCAGCTGTTTTACTTTGTTTTTGTAAGCATCACTGTAAGCTCTCTCTTGCTTCGCTCCCTTCGCAATCAGATAAACTTCTGTATAGATATCTGAGGAAAATTCTGATGGTTGCACCACAATAAAGCCTGACAACGTTCCCGTTCCAATGCCAGTGCTTCCTCTGGATCTTGAAAGATATTCTGATGAACTTCCGATTCCTGTGATCTTATAGGTTGTATCTTTCAGAGTATCCTTAAGATCATCTTCATTTCCAGAAGATAAATTTAAAACATCCCCTGTTTTCAAATCATTTTGCTGGGCATACCATTCATCTACCAGACATTCTCCCGATGCTTGTGGAAGTTTTCCATCTATGATCGTTATCTGGTTTAATTTATCAGTCTTCCCCATAACTTTGATCGCATGTTCTTCGTCACTTCCCTGCTTCCTTGCGATCACATCTACAGAATGTCCTCCTTCGACCGACTGCACATTTTTTAACTTCCGAAGGGCTGTCAGATTCTCTTCTGAAATCCCAAGTGTTCCCATGACTTTAACATCCATCAGCCGACTTCCATCAAACTGGTGGTCTGCTGTGATATGCATATCTTTTTGTGTCACACGAATTCCTGAATAGAATGCAACGCCCAGTACAACGATAAAAAAGATTGATAAAAATCTCGGAAGGGTTCCTGTGATCGTTCTGTATATATCTTTATGTAATGCCGTTTTCTTCATACGCATTTCCTACCATTCAATCGTCTCCACCGGCTGAGGGTGTTCGTTTATCGTAATGTTGCTGATCTTTCCGTTCTTCATCTCGATCACACGGTCTGCCATCGGTGCGATCGCAAGGTTATGTGTGATCACAACCACTGTTTTTCCTTTCTTGTGACAGGTATCCTGCAATAATTTTAAAATAGATTTTCCTGTCTGATAATCCAGGGCACCAGTTGGCTCATCACAGAGCAAGATCTTTGGATTCTTTGCCAATGCACGTGCAATAGAAACTCTCTGCTGTTCCCCACCAGATAACTGCGCAGGAAAATTATTCAGACGGTGTCCAAGTCCCACATCTTTTAATACTTCTTCTGCTTTCAGAGGATTCTTACTGATCTGAAGTGCCAATTCTACATTCTCTGTTGCAGTAAGATTGGGCACCAGATTGTAAAACTGAAATACAAATCCTATGTCATCTCTTCGATATCCTGTCAGTTGTTTTTTATTCCATTTGGAGATATCTTCTCCATCAATATAAACAGCGCCACTGGTCGCAGTATCCATACCTCCTAAAATGTTCAAAACGGTAGTTTTTCCTGCACCACTGGCGCCAATGATCAAGGCGAACTCACCCTGATCCACCGTAAAATCGATCCCATCTACGGCTTTGGTGATCACCTCTCCTGTCTGATATATTTTCTTTACATTTTCTAACCGAATCAACTCCATAAATATGTTCTCCTTTACGTACAATTTTAACATATTTTCATTGATTCGACTAGTCTGCTACTTAAACTGATTTAATGATTCATCATATTCGTATCCGATCATGGAAAGCTTTTGTTTTACTTCATTTTGATCGAGATCTAGTGACTTACACAGGTCTTCGTATGAATCGTAAAAATCTCGTAATTGTGTATTGATGTAGCTTAATAACATCACTGGGTCTTTTGGTATCATGTCTGTCTCCTAATGTCTTTGTCTTTATAAAATGTTATTTAAAAAATTGGTTGTAGACCCGCCATTGTTGATCAGTGATGATAAAACAAACTCTTTCAAAACAAAATATGATATGAATGTTGCGACCAATATAGTGATCAACACAACATATGCGATCATATCTTTCTTCGTATTCGGATAGCTCATCATTGCAACGATCATATAGATCATCCCAAGGACTCCTCCAACTACAATGATCAGAATCGCGAACTGATACATTCCTAAAAACAATCCTAAAATTCCAAGGATCCATCCTAGACTTAATCCCAAAGATCTCATTCCTGCGATCTGACAGCTTTGAAACCAATTGATATCCGCTTCTGCCATCGCTTTCATTAATCCCATGACAAGTGCTGCGATCACAAGTGATACGATGATCGCGATAATTCATTTTTCTTCATTCTTTTCTCCTCTTCTCTCATAATACCGGTCAACACCATCTGCAATTCCTTCTGCAAGCATTGATTGATAATGATTGTCCGATAACTTCTGGTCTTCCTCTTGGTTTGACATAAATCCCATCTCAACGATCGTCACTGGAATCTTACTCCAGTTGATCCCTGTCATCTCATCTGTCTGCGTTACACCGCGGTTCACTGCCCCGGTCCTTCTGCATAATGTACTTACCACACATTCTGAAAGTTCCTGACTATCTGCAGCGATCGATCTGCAATATGGATTCGATAATGTCGGACTCATTGTCAACGCCCCATTTGCAGACTGAGAATCTGCACTATTGCAATGAATCCTTAATAAAATATCTGAACCACTTTCATTTGCCATAAGAGCACGCTTTTTATTGCTGAGTGACACATCATTCGTCTCACGGATCATATATACGTCATATCCTCTCGCGATCAATGCACTTTTTAGCTTTAACGAAACTTCCAAATTCACCTGATATTCTGTTCGTTTTGTGACAATACCTTCGGTTCCTGAGGATACCATCGGTTTTGTCTTATCAGAACCAGGTCCGATCGCTTCTTTTTCACTCATCTGTTTCCTTTGGTGTCCTGCATCGATTGCAATCTTTATACGATCTTCCTGTTGTTTTGATTGTTCCTGATCAACCGTTACTTCATTCTTTTTTTGTGTTGTCTTTTGCTTGATGATCTCTGTTCTTTTTTCTGTCGTTGGTTTTGGATGATCTTCACTGATCATTTCATCATCATTGCTGCATCCAGCACAGAAAAAACAAAGGATCATACATAAGATCATGATCTTCCATATCTTTTTCATACCTTTTATCCCTCTCATTTATAATGCTGCAGTTGTTCTATGGCTCTACAACATGAAGCTCTCCTGTCACAGAATCCATAACATATCCAGATATCTTCACATCTTTTGGGATCAATGGATGTTTTCTCAACATTTCCACAGAATCTTTTACAGAACTTTCCACACAGTCAAATCCTTCCAGCCATGTATCAAAATCAATACCACAATGACGGATCAGCTCAATCTTCTCCTCATCGACTCCTCGATCCATCATATGTTTTATCATCATATCACTATTAATATGCTGTACTCCACAATCAGTGTGTCCAATGACCATGACTTCTTCAATCCCAAGTTCAAAGATTCCGACTAAAACACTTCGTACCACACTTCCGAAGGCATGACTTACTACCCCACCAGCATTCTTGATGATCTTCACATCTCCATTCCTGATCCCAAGGGCTGCCGGCAAAAGTTCTGTCAACCTTGTATCCATACAAGTGATGATTGCGATCTTCTTGTCTGGATATTTGCTTGTCTTGTATTGTTCATACTTCTTTTCTTCTACAAATTCTTTGTTATATTTTAAGATTTCATCTATCATAACTTCTACTCCCTACCTCAATGTAATATCTGCCGTTTTTCCCTTGCAGGCTTTTAAATAATCTTCGGTCGTAAGTTCAATCTGGATTCCATTTTTACCGCCGCTTACAATGATCTTCTCCTGTGCATTGGCGCTTTCATCGAGCACTGTTGGATAGTCTTTCTTCATCCCGATCGCCGTGCATCCACCACGGATATATCCCGTGATCTTGTTGATATCCTTGACATGGATCATCTCCACAGACTTCTCACCTGCTGCCTTCGCTGCTTTCTTAAGATCTAATTCCTGATCGATCGGAATGACAAATACAAAATACCCTCCACCTTTTCCTTCAGTCACGAGGGTTTTAAATACTCTTTCATATGGTTCATTTAACATATCTGCGATGGTAATTCCATCAATAAATTCTTTACATTCATAACGATGTACTTCAAATGGGATCTTTGCTCTCTCAAGCATCCGCATTGCATTTGTTTTTGGTTCTTTCTTTGCCATCTTATAATGTCCTCCTTACTGATCGTTTTATCTGGCAAAATTTACTTTTGACATTCTCATCATATTTTACCTTGCAAATACTCCATAGATCAAAGAAACATAACATGCAAAATCTCCGATTCTTTTTCTTTGATATCCAAGTTCTTCTCTCCATTTTGCTTCTTTGCCATGCTCTTTTGTATATGCTGCCAATTCATCTAAAGAATGGATCACGCTATCGTGCATCACTGTCCTATCATCATTGCTTCTGTCTGTCTTCGGTGTGATCTTCCAATGTGCGCGGAGGCTTCCATAATCGATCATACAATGAAGTGCATGATCCCATAACTTGTCATAGATCTCATCTTCTTCAAGATTCTCTTCTAACAGTTCTTCATAAACCTTCATCGCCTGCTCAAATTCAAGATCATCTGGCATTTTTAGATAATTCTCATATATAAAATCTTTCTGCATAATGGCCTCCTTTATTTCTTTGGCATACATTTTTACACTACTTGTGCACATTATATCATATTTTCTCATATAGTGAGAGTAAAAGATCTTCCGAGGATATTTTTATGCCAGAAATACAAACTAACAATCTTGTCGATCATGGACAGTTAAAAATACAGGTAACTTCAAGACAAAGAGCCGTCCCGATCCCTAACGCTACGATCGAGATTTCTTATACTGGTGATCCTGATTCTGTTCTTGAGACTGTATCTACTGATGAAAATGGGCAGACACCTGTCGTTGACCTCCCTGCTCCTCCCGTGGAATACAGCATGTCTCCGAGTGAAAATCAGCCTTATTCTGAATATAATCTAAAAATACATTCTGATGAATATAAACCTGTCACGATCTCAGGTGCACAGATTCTTTCTGGTGTGGAAGGCCTGCAGCCTGTTTCCATGATTCCTGAAGAAACCCACACTCCAACAGAAGAACACCCGATCGTGATCGGTCCGCATACCTTATGGGGTAATTACCCTCCCAAGATTGCGGAATCTGAGATCAAGCCAGTCAACGAAAGTGGTGAGATCGTTTTAAGCAGGGTTGTGATCCCTGAATATATTATTGTTCATGATGGTCCTGTCGGTGATAAAACTGCGCAAAATTATTATGTCCGCTATAAAGATTACATCAAAAATGTTGCTGCCTGTGAGATTTATTCCACTTGGCCAAGGGCAACGCTTGAAGCAAATATTCTTGCGATCATGTCATTTACTTTGAATCGTGTGTATACAGAATGGTATAGAAATAAAGGGCATGATTTTACGATCACATCTTCTACAGCTTATGATCATAAATTCATTCCTGGAAAGACAACTTATAATTCTATTAATACGATCGTTGATGAGATTTTTGCGGATTATCTGTCACGTCCAAATGTGAGACAGCCGATCCTTACTCAGTATTGTGATGGGAAGAAGGTGTCTTGTCCGGAATGGATGACGCAGTGGGGTTCTAAATACTTAGGCGATCAGGGATATGCTCCGATTGAAATCCTGAGATATTATTATGGAGAGAGTATGTACATCAATACCGCAGAACAGATTTCAGGAATTCCTTCTTCCTGGCCGGGATATGATCTGACGATCGGCAGCAGAGGAGATAAGGTTCGACAAATACAACAACAATTGAATCGTATTGCTAAAGATTATCCTTCTCTGCCTACGATTGCTGTGGATGGTGTTTATGGAGAATCTACTGCGAATGCTGTTCGGAAATTCCAGAATGTTTTTGGACTGCCACAGACTGGGATTGTTGATTACCCTACTTGGTATAAGATCAGTGAGATCTATGTTGGAGTTAGCCGGATTGCGGAGTTGAATTGAAATCTTAGATACAACAAAAGCCCCACAAAGTTCATCCTTGTGGAGCTTTTTTTCATTTCTTATTCTATTTACTCTTCACCAAACACCGCTTTTTATAAAAAGCAATTCCATAACACAATACTTCCTCATAAGCATCTTCAAACTCTTTTGCATACATCTTTGTGTTGATCTGATCTAACGCCTTTTGACAGTCTTTTTCCAAATCTTCTAATTTCCTTGAATACTTTGCTTCAAATACTGCAACTTGTCCTGTTACATCATTGTAGATTACAATATCACTTCGTCCTTCTCCATGCTCTCTATTCGACTCTACACTATAACCTGCTCCTGCAAAGATTCCTGCAAGAAATGCATGATAGAAATTTTCTCGGTAATCATAATAACTGATCGTCATTCGCAGTAATGTGCTGATTTCTTTTGTTGCCTTATCCGCATCTTTGTTCCACACTGCATCAAATAAATCTTTCCGATTCGTAACTCTTGCACTGTCTTCAAACCATTTCCTTACGGTTGATTCGAAAATTTCTTTTACTTCTTTGTTTGGAATTCTTAATTCTATCTGACCATCCTTATCACGTTCTCCGACTTTTGTAAGATATCCAGTAAGATAGAGAATACTCCATAAATTATCTTCTGATGAATGTAGATAATCATATGTGAGGTCTTCTTCTATTTTCTGGCAGATGCTTCCACCTGCGATCAATACTTCTAGTTTTTTTCGTATAGCAGCTCCCGTATAATCAATAAATGAACGGATGATCGCATTATCACTGGTATTCTTCCAGTAACTGACTGGTCTTGCATTCAGATCATTTTGAAGATCTCTTAGATAATTCATGACATCCCATGGACAATAAACTTCAAACTCTCCAAAATTATACCCATCATACCATTCTTTAATCAGATCCGCTTTCTCTTCAATCTCCGCATCTGCTAAAAGCTTATCTACATCCTGTTGTGTAAATCCATAATATTCATTGTATCTTGTGGATGAAATCGTATCTGATACAAAGTTATTTGTTCCAGTGAAGATACTCTCTTTTGCAATCTTTAGGCATCCTGTGATGACTGCAAACTTTAATGAGGAATTGTCTTTTAAGGCTGTACTAAGCAAACCTTTCATAATTTCTAACATCTCTTTGTAGTAACCATTACTACTTGCTTTTGCAATTGGAACATCATATTCATCAATTAAAAGGATCACTGGCTTTTTATAATAACTTTTCAGCATATTGGTAATTCTTAATATACAACTTTGAATTTCCATCATACTTGCACTACAAGTCTTTAATTTTTGAAATACCAGTTTATCCCCTTCCGTGTGAAGGGCAACCGCTTGTCCCAGTCTGGCAGCATTATTTTCTATGGTGAGGTTTTTGAAGGTAATATTGTTTCCCT
>OHYI01000438.1_pt1 | contig 12575 bp, 10 predicted proteins | sample 1580231 | NCBI WGS metagenome assembly OHYI01 (sample SAMEA3882555, study PRJEB24775) | human gut metagenome | biome: human-associated habitat; feature: intestine environment; material: feces | place: Netherlands | collected 2009/2010
TGATCCGTTCGCGTGTTCTTTGCCCTCCCTATGATATGTTCTGCCCATATCTTAGGACTATCGGTCAATTTTTGTGTCGTTACAAGATTAGTTGTAATAATACATTCTTCCGGAACCTTGTCAGATATGATACATGGCAGGCCTGCTGCCTGTGCTTCGACCATAGTAACCGGCAATCCTTCATACAAAGATGGAAATACAAATACATCCATTGCTTGTAATAAATTCGGCACATCATTTCTGACTCCCAACATTTTTACAGCTGTTCCTAGATTTAACTTTTGTATCTTTTCCCGTATCTTATCTTCATCTTCCCCCTGACCTATCATCCATAGAATTGCTTCGGGTTTTTTCTTCAACACACTAGCAAAAATATCCAATAAAAATAATTGATTCTTTTGGAATTGCAATCTTCCTACGTTACCAATTACAAATTTATCCTCAACACCATATTTCTTTCTGTATGCTATTCTTATATCTTCATCATATTTGTATTGCGATATATCAATTGCATTCTTTATTTCTTTATAATTTGCACCTTGCATAATTTGTTTTGAATAAAACCATTCTCCAGCCTCTTTGGAACAGGCCCAAAAATCTGTTGCATATTTATCAATATGCCTCTTATTGTATGCATGCAACAATCCTCTAAGTTTGCTATCCATATTCATAGAATTATGACTGTGAATAATTCTTCGTTTTATTCCATATTTTTTTGCATACTTTAGATAATCAATATTTGCCAGACTACATACATTAACCCATATAGTATCATACTGAGAGGCATTTTCTTTAAAAAATTGCTGCATCTCTCTTTTATACTTCTTATAATCCTTACTTCTTGCTGTGATATGATAAATCTCACAGCCATAAGAGATCAATTCGTCTTCATAAGCAATTTTATCATGTGAATTGCACAAAAAATCAAATTTAAAATTACCACGATTTATCTTTCGAATGTAGCTCATCAAAAAGCTTTCCACTCCACCGGGATTCTCTGTCATTCCAAATATCAAAATGTTGTTCATATACTGTTTATTCCCCTTTTTTCATGCCCTTCATTCTGTTTGACACGAAGCATATATATTATTCCGGCTAACCAATTTAATTTCATTTTCATAAGTAGCACCGGTAGCATTCTTGCACTTTTACATTCTTTAACCCTAATTACATCAATTGCATTTTTGAAAATTGCCGTTTTCGCAACCGACTTCATTTTTTTGCATTTTACTCTGAACGAATACGTTCGCTGTTGAAACACCTCTCGCACCATCATAATATTAAAATGCATCATTACATATTTATCATACGCTTTTTTTATGATCTCATTTTCATCCTGTATCGCCTCTGCCGTTTTCTCCATGGCGCGAATATATTTTTCTGTTTTTTCTCCCGTCTGCACTCGCATAACAGACTGCGGATTTAATGTATAATGGTACACCATCTCTGGCTTCCAGCATATAGACACGATATGCTTCATATACCGAAGGGTAAAATCACTGTCTTCTGCAAAAGGTAGCTCTGCATCAAATCGAATATGATTTTTCTCAATGATGTCCCTTCGAAACAGCTTCGCCCACACCTGCATATACCGCGTAGGATTTTGAATCATCTGTACTCTACCCTCATCGAGTTTTCCCCCGTCAAACACTCTTTTTCGATCAGTAATCGAATTCTGCTTTTGTCCAGCTACATGTCCATATGCGAAAAAATCATATTCCCCATGTCTCGCATCATTCATCATCGTTGTAACGCCTGACCTTGCCAGATAATCATCGGCATCAACAAATGCTAACCACTCGCCCGTTGCATTCTGAATTCCCAGATTTCTTGCATTGGACACCCCTTTGTCGGATGTGAATATTTTTATGTTACTATATTTCTTTTTCAGTCGCTGCAAAACCTGCTTGGTCTCATCCGTAGATCCATTTTCTACAATCAATACTTCTGTCCGTGGTACATCTGTCAAAGATTGCACAGCTTTTTCAATTGTATCCGCAGCATTGTATGCCGGAATAATAAAAGATATCAAAACATCTGTCTGCATTTTATTTTATTCCTTATTTCAATATAATCCAAGTCGGCGTTGTATCATACATACCAATTGGCACCTGTAAAATACCAGTTACATATCTGTATACACCCCCACACCCTTTTTCTTCCTCATCCGCATTCACAGTTTCTATACTACAATCCATGAATACATATTTCGGAGACACCATGTTATAAAACTCCGCACTCAGTGTCCACCGTCCATTATTATTTGCCTGCACATAATCTGCATTTAGTTTATCATAATTTTTCTCTATAATATGGTCCTCTAATGGATGGGTTATTTTTGATAAATATAACATGGATTCTTGATTTGCCTGGATTCGAAAACAAATAGAACCGTTGTATTCTTGATATTCCCCAATTGCATCCGTTTCATCATCCCACGCATGTAATACCTTGAAACTAAGCCCTAATGCTTCAAATTGATCATCTTCTTTTACATAGTTTACATTCGTTTCTTTTTCTAAAGTTTCCCGGAACATTTGCACAAAATCCGTGTTCTGCCATTCTTTTGCATCCCTCAGATAAGTTGCATACTGCTCGTCGTTTATATGCATCGTGTAGATCTGATCAATCTGAATTCCCTGCTTGTCCTGTAGAATTTCACAAAATGCATGTGCATTGCTATCAATCGGGCTTGTCACAATCCAAGCCGTTACATGATTATCATGCGCCCGGATGATTGCTCGCAGCTTTTGTTCATACCAGCCATATCCACCATCAATGATGATCAGATTATTATTTTTATCCTCGATTGTATAACACATACTTACTTCACTTGTATTCGGCCCATACTGTGTTACAATCCATCCACCCAGATCCCGTTGTTCAACATCCGCGCAGTAATACAGATTATATCCGGCTACATTTTTATAGATCTGGTATCCATATTGATTCAAAAGGTCTTCCGGCACCGTTTTATAGTCTTCGAGCACAACAAAATCATAATTTTTCGCCATTGCCTGTGCAAAGATATAGTCATAATTTGGATTCTCAGAACGCATCTCATTCGCGATTCGAAGGCTCAGATCGTCAATGACATTGATATATCCTTCCACATTTCTGCCGTACATTAATTCAATGTCTCCGCAATACTGACGTATCTCATAACTTAAATTAAGTGCTGCAATACATTTTGGCGTTTCATCCACCGCCAGCATCTCATCACATACCTGTTGTACTCTGGCATCCACCTTCTGTTGATTGGATGCCTTAGCCATCCCAGAATGTGTATATACATTTGTGCCTTTCCATACAACCGCTGCCAGCACGAGTACAAATGCAATCACCTTTACGGCAATATGCTTTCGTTTTCTCACAAACAAAACTGTAGCATACGCAATTGCAAGGGTATTTGGCAACAGCCACATCAAACGCCAATAAATGATTTTGGAATATACATATTTGTACAGAATTGGGTTCAATACCAAAAAAGCCAGCAACACACTTGGATACACAATTTTCCGTCTGCTTTCCTTCGTTGCAAAAAACAGGTATATATATGCAACGACTGCAAAAAGCAGATACCAGCGATTTCCATAATATTCATTTACCCAATATATAATCGGCTGCAGCCAAGCTTTCATGTTTTCACCTATTTTTATATCTAAAAACTACTATCATATTTCTTATGAAATACCTTTGCCTTTAAAAAGGAAATTCCTTTTCGGAACCAGTTTATCTTCTCCATATAGATAAATGGCAGTTCCTTCACATCTTTTTGTGAAATCTGACCTGATTGAATCTGATAATCCAGCCATACATTAAATATAATTTCACTTACCCGTCCATAAAAACGGCTCTGAAATGCTGACATCTCCGGTTGTTTCTCACCAACCCTTTTTTCCAACTCAAATAGAATCGCAAACAGCCATGCACAATACGAGTCAAACAATGCACGCTCCATCACCATCATATTAAACATATAGCCAGAAGTTTGTTTGATCACTTTATCATAAGAGTTCAGATAATCTGGACATTGTTCTCCAATGATTTCCCGCACACAATCCAAATGTTCTGCATAATGTGTGTGTGCATAATGTGAATACAATGTCTCAATATAATATTTACGCTTCTTTGGCACTACTATACGGTGCGTCTCAAAGATCTTCTCCATCTCTGGTTCAGTAACGATACACGCAAAAGGATCCTTACTTTTATTTTTCCCTTTGAAATAACGCCGATAATGTACAAGTCCCAGATACTCTGCTGGTATATTTTTCCAAGCGTAATAAATACCTGTCAGTTCACAATAATATGGATTTTTCGCTGATATATTGTCACCTTCATTATCCTTCTGATACCCCAGATCAAGCGGCGTTCCATCTGGATTTTTCTTTCCCTCTGCACCAACATGCAATGGCACATACATAGTATCTTCCGGCATACGATATGGTTTGTGTGCCGCTATTACAATCTTTATGTCTTTCTTACTCAATTTTCCTTCCTCCATACATATCCCGAAATCAATGTAGCAATGTTGAAATTCCAAGATATGCGATATTGACCAGACATGCACTCCACACCATTACCGCAGTGCGTAAGCTTTTCTTTGCAATTCCATATACGAATCCAAAACATCCAATCATAACCGTTGAAAGTATATAGCTCATACTTGTAAGAAGCGCAACTGCAAACACCGTAAGCCATACCATACAGATTGCTCCTTTTTGTTCCGCATTATATACTGTCTTTTCTTTCCATCGTCTATCATCTGGAAGTAATCGATACAACCGCAAAAAAGCATACAGAAGTGCCGGTATTCCAACCGCTGCCATAGTTGCTTTCCCCTGCCATAACCGGATTATCGTAAAAGTTTCCGCATTATAGATTGAAAAATATCCATACATATACATTACTAGTAGAAGAATCACAAACAAAGACCGGTATATATGTTTATCAAATAACTCACCTGCAACCAACCAGAAGATGCACATCATCACCGCCAGCAATACCAGTGGTAAAAATGTATGCATCATGCTTGCCGCCGAAATGCCTGTTATCTTCGACAGATATGCTGCAAATACCGCCCACGGAGATATCACATCCTTGAACAAATCTCCGGTCCAGGATAATATCTCCTTTCCCGTGTTCACATCTGTAAGCAGCATTCGATTCGTACGAACTGTATCAACTGCATTGACAACAAATCGTGTATCATCCGCATTTGTGAGCTGTAATCGGAATGACTGTACAATCATATATATTCCAGTTGCAAGCATAACGATGATTCCAACCCACGCAGATGGCTCTACCTTTGGAATTGTCATACTACAATATGTTTTTTTCACAATCCCATAAACAATAATCCCAATAAGGAACATCGAATACACAACAACATCCACAAGGAAACTTACCTTCAACAGAATAAGCGGAACCGTGATAATCTGAAAAACTGCCCACATACTCAGATATCCCATAACAAAACTTCGGGGGATCGTCCCCCGCATGCTCAATCTGTTACATATTGCATTACCAACAAATACAGGCGCAATCCACAAAAACAAGATATATAAAACTATATTTCCAACGGACGCCGTCATCTCCAACCTATACCGATCCCTTTCTCTTCAACACCGTAAATACGGTCTTTATCAGTATCTTAATATCCAAACTAATACTGAAATTCATAATATATTCGTTATCCAATCGAACTACTTCCTCAAAATCCGTAATTTCACTACGACCGGACACCTGCCACATCCCTGTAAGACCTGGTTTCATAGCAAGACGGCTCTTATGATGCTGATCATACTGATTATATTCATCCACCGTTGGCGGTCTTGTTCCAACCAAACTCATATCGCCCTTGAATATGTTGATAAACTGTGGAAACTCATCAATACTTGTCTTCCGCATAAACCTGCCGATTGGTGTTACACGCGGATCATCATCCATCTTGAACATCAAACCGGACATTTTATTCTGTGCCATAAGTTCTTTCTTCCGTTCTTCTGCATCCATATACATAGATCGGAATTTATAAATCTTAAACCGTCTTCCATTCTTTCCAACACGTTCCTGTTTGAAAAAGATTGGTCCTGGTGACTGTATAAAAATAATTGGCGCAAATATGACAAATAATATTGCCGTAATCGCCATCCCTATAATAGATGCTCCAATATCCATCAATCGTTTAATAACCTTTTGTTTGAATGACATGATATTAATACTTGTTGTAATTACCGTGTAATGACTAATATTCTCTACAGCCGCATTCGGAGTTCCCGGAAGAATATTATTGATACTTACGTGTACTACAACACCCATCGCGAGAAATCGTTTGGTGATTTCTGCAACGCCTTCTCCATCATACTCCAAAAATATCTCATCAATGATATTGGATTTTACATATTCATACATTCCTTCGGCATCTGCAACAACATCAATGCCATCGATTTTCTGACCAGTCATATCCTTATCCAAAACGACAATTCCATGAATCAGGTAATTTCGATATCCACTTTCTGCCAACCCTTTTACCAGACTTTGCGCATGTGCATGATTCGTAACAATAAGCATCTGTCCCTTTCCGCGCTCTTTGTCCTCATTGGAATATAATACTTTCTTTCTCACAAGATGTACAATATACATGGTAATTGTGTCAATGACCACAAACAACGCAAACAATATTCGAGAATACACCGAAGATTGTTTCGCAAAGAACAATATAAACAAAATCACTGCAAACATCTCTGCATTATGAATCACTACTTTTTTCAATTCCTGTATGGCATTCCGCATTAAAATTCCAGAATACCCTTCCGAAATAAACATGATGGATAAATGGATTAAAATAACCATAATATTCATCATTGTATATTCCCCTGGTGTGGAATTCACAAGCCTTCCAAGCCTGATATAATATGCCAACCAGTAAGACACCTCTATACAGATAAGATCCAATATGATGAAATCCAAATGTTTACTTCTGCTCGTAAATTTATTTTGCATGTTGTATCATCCCTTTTAATTTTTCCCATCCTTTGACACTGGCTGCCTTTTCCTGCACAATCGCAGCATCTGCCTGAATGGTATAATCAAACTCTATCAAATAGGTGTGTTCCTTCATGTTTTTAATATAAATCTGTGGATCGCCCTGTTCCATCACATACGCACGTTTGTCAAACCGGCATCCATTTGTCCGATACTCTAATTCATAAGATGCATTTTCTGTATATCCAACTGCCTTCTGAATATATACAACACACGGAATCTCACCCGGATCAATCCTTAAATTCCGCAAAGCATCAGGCAGCTTTCTTTGCAAATGAAACTCACCTTTTTCATCTGGATAAATACGGATGATATCACTTTCTGCTTCCGAATATCCTTTTCCCGTATCATAATACAGTTGAACCTGATTTGTTCCATTTTCATTTCCCTTAATTGCTTCTTCGAGATCCAGATTCATGACATACTGTCCCATTGTTCCATACAATGCATATAAATCGCTCCGATCTCTGTAGCAGTATTGCTGCAAAAAATGCAGTTCCATCTGCCGGTAAGCGGATACATTCTCAGGTGTAACCCCAAGCATCCGATTCATCTCTGTTTCATCAATGCTCGCACGGTTTGCATAATTCTCCAAATATACTTTACCTGCACGCCAAAGTAAAAAATCCACAGGAACCGGGAAGTCAAAGGTCCACTCATAATCAATCACTATCCATGTATTCCCCTGTACCATAATGTTGGAAAATATTAAATCAATATCTACCCCTTTGGAAAAAGGTACAGATACCGGAAGTGTTATTTCCCCGAACGCCTTTTGATATTGTTCTATTTCGTCCTGACTTCTTTCTCCACATACTGACTGTTCACTCAAATATACTTGCCGAATTTCGGAAGCATACTGTTTTACTAACTCCGCAAATCCATCCTTGTCATCATTTGCCAGACATGCATCTAATGCAGCCTCTAGTGTATCTCCATCTACATATTCAAATTCGATATATGCATCTGTAAGGTTTGCCCGATTTGCACACAAACGACTCCCTGCAAACTCTTTTTGCAACAATCCATATACCTCGTTCATATGTTCAATATGCGGACGTGCCAATCTTGTATCTGCATATTTACGCACAACGCGGCTTCCGTCCTCCCGACAAACAATATCGGTGCGAATCGCGTAGTCTGGATGACGTTGATTCGAATATTTTGTATAAATTAATCGCTCCATCCTACACTCCTTTGGCTACAATCAAAAATGAGTTTGAGAACTCTGGAAACATTTCTGCTCTAATCAATTCCCCATACACTTTATTTTCATCAAATAAACGCACACGATTCCGATCGAAATTCCGATGATTTACATTCAGTTCATTCTCATGTGGCAGATATTCATCCGAAAAGATCTTTTCAGGCAGCTTATAATCCGGGTATGGATAATAAAAAGTATGCTCAGAAAAACCAGCCTGTTCCAACATATGGGCTAACTCGTTTTTAGAAAATGTCCTCACATAACTATCTTTTGCATACCCTTCAATTCCGCCAAAAAATGTTGCTATATGATCTTCCCGGCATCCTGCCCAATATTTCAATCCAAATTTATTTTCTATCGCAAGAATAAGTCGCCCATCTTTGGTTAAATGCTTCTTGATAATTTCTAAAAATTCTGCATATGGCTGTTCACTATCAATATAACTACATGCATATTCAAATACACCAATCAACGTGATCACATCATATTTCTTCTCCAGATGTTGTTCCACTTCCTGAAAATTACCAACTTTAATTGTGATATTATCTGCTTCCTGATGCCGATACGCGTTAATCAGCGAACGTTTCATAGAAAGCTCCACCGCATCTACATTTTTTGCCATACGAGCAAGTACACCAGTAATTGCTCCACAACCTGCTCCTATCTCCAACACACTGTCTTCTTTTGTAATCGGCATGGATTGTACAATATTCTCCCTGACATTTGAAAAATGATACAAAATCGCCCAGGATTTTCGCTCTGCTATCACACGATTATACTCGGAAACCGGAACATTTTTTGCTATATCCAGCATTTCATCTTCAATTTCGCCGTCACTGTACAAATCCTTGCCAGGATAGTATGTGTCATCAATTGTTATGGAACCTATTTTCTGCATATATTCGTCCCTTCATAAGTCTGAACTGTAATCTTCGAGTTCATATCGTAATATCCAACCGTATTTTTATCTGACACGACTGTGATATTGCATACATCATATAAACGATGATATACCGTGAAATCCGTGCCATTATAACCAGTACAACCAAGCGAAAGAAGATACTCGCCTCCTTGCAGATTCATATCCTGCTCAAAAGATATCTCCATAATGGGGCCAACCTCAAAATCAGTCTTTTCAAACATCGTATTTGTACCGGTAATTTCTGTTCCCTTTGGATCTTTGATGGATAATGCAAATATCGGATACTCAATTGGCGCATGCATCTGCACCTTCATGCGTACCGTAAAAGGTTTTCCCTTTTCAATCGTATTGGTAATATTTCCACAGCTATCTACAATCGCATAATCAATAATCTCTGCTTTCTTATCACCATACTCAATGGCATTTTCATTTTGTGAAAGCAAATCCTTCCAGCATTTTGCTTCTTTTACAGATTTTGCAGCCTCCATACTTGGTGCCTTGGCAATATTTTCTGTTTCCTCGTCCACATGTTCCAAATCCAACTGACCAACCAGCACCTTTTTATACATGTCAACCATTTCTTTTGGACGTCCCTCTGCCAGTTTTACGCCCTTATTCAACAGCACAACACGATCACAATATTTACTGATACTGCTCAGGTCATGGCTTACGAACAATATAGTTTTCCCCTGTTCTTTAAATTCCTCAAACTTTTTATAACACTTTGTTTGAAAGAATACATCACCAACAGACAACGCCTCATCTACAATCAAAATTTCCGGATCTATGTTAATCGCTACTGCAAAAGCCAACCGTACAAACATACCGGAAGAATATGTTTTAACCGGCTGATGAATAAACTCTCCAATATCTGCAAATTCCAATATTGAATCCAGCTTTGCATCAATCTCCTTCTTGGTAAAGCCAATCATAGTTCCATTTAAATACACATTCTCAAGTCCTGTGTATTCCATATTAAATCCGGCTCCCAACTCAAGCAATGCAGAAATACGTCCATCGATCTCCACATTACCACTTGTCGGATTCAGAACTCCGGTAATAATCTTGAGAATCGTTGATTTGCCAGAACCATTTGTCCCAATAATTCCAACACATTCCCCTTTTTTAATATCAAAATTAAGATCATGCAATGCATAATGTTCGCGATGCAATACTTTTTTCGTTAAACCCAGGGACTCCCGGAATCGATCGGATGGTTTATCATATAATTTATATAATTTCGTTACATTCTGTACACGAATCGCCGTCTCGCTCATAATTTATCTCTCTTTTTCTTATAACACATCTGCAAAATGCACCTTCAGTCGATTAAACACATTCACACCTATAACAAAGAATAGCAATGTAATAATCCAAAAGGCAAGTGTCCATAACGGCTTCTCCCAAAACCAAATATGATCCAGCAACGCATTTCGAAATCCATCTACAATATAATACATAGGGTTTAATTTAAATACTTTTGCTAAAGTTGGATGGTTCACCAAAATATCCGATATATTCCACATAATTGGAGTCATCCACATTCCAATCTGTAATACAATATTTACAATCTGTGTCAGATCCCGAAAAAAAACAACCACCGCAGATGTAAAATACGCCAATCCTAACACAAGCAGAAAGTTACAAATCATATAATATATAATCTGCAACAAATAAACACTTGGGATATATCCATTGCACCAGCATAAAACAATCGTAAATGCCGTAAATATCACATGTACAAAGATTGCCGACAATACTTTCACCAGCGGTAATATATCAATATTAAATACAACTTTCTTTACCAGATAATTGTACTCGATCAATGCATTTGTTCCACCGTTCAACGCCTCCGAAAAAAAGAACCACGGAACAAGTCCTGCCATCAGCCACAGTACAAATGGGTGTCCACTCGGTCTACCCTGGCGCAATCCTACGGTAAACACAAACCAATACACAACAACTGTGACAATCGGCTGCACAAATGCCCAGATCACACCCAAATAAGAACCTGCAAACCGTGTCTTAAAATCATTCTTCGCCAGATTTCCGATCAATGTCCGATTTTGAACTAATTCGATCGGAAGATTTATAAATTGTCGAAACCGTGAAGTTGTTTTCTTTTCCATGCCTATTTTTTATACTCCTTAATACCACTCCACTTGGTATCCTTCTCTGAGAATGTCAGATCTTCTACCGTCATTCCTTCTGGCATCGGCCATTCTACGCCAATTTCCGGATCAGACCAGAGCAGTCCGCCCTCATCGTTTGGATGATAGAAATCTGTACATTTATAACAAAACTCTGCATGATCGGATAATACGATGAATCCATGCGCAAAGTTCTTTGGAATGAAAAACTGTTTCTTATTCTCTGCAGACAAACGAACGCCAAACCATTTACCAAATGTCTTTGATCCTTCCCGCAGATCCACCGCCACATCAAATACCTCTCCACTTACAACACGCACAAGCTTATCCTGTGGATAATTGATCTGGAAATGCAATCCTCGAAGCACACCTTTCTTAGAGCTGGACTGGTTATCCTGTACAAACTGGATATCGAATCCGGCTTCTTTCATTTCCCTCTCATTGTATGTCTCCATGAAATATCCGCGGGCATCCCCATGTACGGCCGGTGTAATCACACACAGCCCTTCGATACCGCCGACATTTTTTTCCACTGTTATCTGTCCCACTGTTTTTTCCTCTTTCATGCTGATTTGTATCTATTCAGAACCCCCTCAGAATAGTTACGCTGTTTTTAATATTTCACCCTGCCCTCTGCGACTGCTTTCAAATGCTCTCCATACGGACTCTTTCCGTAGCGTGCGGCCGAGTCCATCAGTTTTTCCTTTGTGATCCAATGATTGATATATGCAATTTCTTCCGGCGCGGAAATGGTCACACCCTGACGGTGCTCGATCATCTGCACAAATGCCGCCGCATCCAGAAGGCTGTCCATCGTTCCGGTGTCCAGCCATGCAAACCCACGTCCGAGCAGCTGCACATTTAAGTTTTTCTGCTGCAGATACAGGTCATTTAAGGTGGTGATCTCCAGTTCGCCGCGGGCGGATGGCTGTACCTGTTTTGCCATTTTGCTCACGCCTGCCGGATAGAAATACAGTCCGGTCACGGCATAGTTGCTCTTTGGCTGTGCCGGTTTTTCTTCGATGGAAAGGGCTCTGCCGTTTTCATCAAATTCTACAACACCGTATTCTCTCGGGTCTCTTACATAGTAGCCGAAAATAATTGCTCCCTTTTCTTCCTCTGCACGCTTGTAAGCATTCAGAAGTACTCTGGAGAAGCTCTGTCCATAGAAGATATTGTCTCCGAGGACAAGTGCCACTGCATCATTGCCGATAAAGTCAGCACCGATGATGAACGCATCTGCCAG
>OHYI01000453.1_pt1 | contig 12292 bp, 8 predicted proteins | sample 1580231 | NCBI WGS metagenome assembly OHYI01 (sample SAMEA3882555, study PRJEB24775) | human gut metagenome | biome: human-associated habitat; feature: intestine environment; material: feces | place: Netherlands | collected 2009/2010
GGCGGTTCATGGGCGAGTCCGCCTGTTCGCCGTACACATGCCAGATGCTGAGCATGGTGGGGTCCTTGGGCGAGAGCAGGGTCTTGCTGCCGCCGCAGCCCGCAAGTGCCAGACCGGGGAGGACTGCCGCAAGCTTTAAAAATGTCCTTCGCTCCATCTTCGTAACTCCTTTCCGCAATACGCCAAACAAAGGGAAGACCCGGCAAAAGAAGCGCCGCAGCGGCCTGCTTTGGCGGAAGACCGCCCCCAAATCCCCCCAATTTTGGGCTTTTGGGGGGGATTCCTTACGGGGACGGCCCGAGAGCCCCAAAATTTATTTTTAAATCTCCCCCCAAAAACGGCTTTTCTGGGGGGGCAATTTTTTCCGCAGTATGATACAGTACAAACAGAAGATCTCCTGCACCAGATGCAGACATCCCGTCGTTATGCACAAAGCGTCTCAACAGATGCAGCGTTATTCTATCTATAAGGATAGCACAAGATGCGTCAGTCTGCAAGTGCAGAGTACCCCCCAACCCAAAATCCCCCCAAAAGAAAACAGGGAGAAAAGACAGAAAGGAGCACCCCCATGAAAAAGATGAATCGACGCACCTTCCTCGCCCTCTCCGGCGCATCGGTCGCCCTGCTGGCACTGGCTGCCTGCGGCGACGCACCCTCTGCACCCGCAGTACCCACGAACGGCGAAGAAGCCAAGGTGCTGCAAGCCATCAACAAATACCGCGCAGCAGCCGGGGTGAAGGAACAGATCGCACTGGATGACGGCCTGAAGCCCGCAGCTGAAATTGTGGTGAAGATCGCAAAGGGTGAAATGACATTTGACGAGAAAGCCGCGGAAGCGCTTGGTAAGGCAGAAGCCGGCTATGATGTACCGGGCGGACCGATCGGCATAGCTTTTGATAAGGATACAGGCAATATGATGCCGGTATGTGTATACTCGGAGGACGCAGAGAAGATGGCACAAAATCTTCCGCTTCAGGTGGACGAGAGCGCTAAGGAAAATCTGAAATCGGCCAGTCTGATTACGATTCAGTTGTTCGAGTATGGCGGTGTGAAATACTGGGTCGCGGTAGCTGCCAAAGGCAAAGTGAAACCGTAAAAACAACAATTCCCATTTAACCCCCTGTTTGCCCCGGGCACACTCCCCCCTGTGCCCGGGGCTTTATAGAAAGGAGCACCCCCATGAAAGAGATGAACCGACGCAGCGCCCGGTGGGTCCTTGGCGTATGGGCGCTGGTGCTGGCTGCGGCGCTGCTGCTGACCGGCTGCGGCGGCACCCAGAGCAGCCCCAGCACCGCTGCCGACCAAAGCTCCGACAGCAGCCGGAGCACCCCCAGCGCGGTGGCGCAGACCGCCCAGACAGACCGCATCACCGACCAGTACACGCTGGAAAAGAACGTTTCGGGCGTGTGGGGGGAGGAAGCGGTGCAGTGCATTTCCGTCCATGTGCCCAAGCTGGAATGCGACAGCCCGGACGCCGCCTACATCAACGATGAGCTGAACGCCATCTATGCAGCGGATTTCCGGGAATATGAGACCTACGAGGAGGCCGGGCAGCTGGGCGGCGATGCCCCGCTGATCGGTGTGGGCTGGGATGACTGGTGGTACGGCGACTGCGTCAGCCTGGTGGTGCGCAGCCGCTACGGCGGCACCGCCCCGTGGCGTTACAGCGGCTGGTGCTTCGATTTTGCCAGCGGCCGGCAGCTCACCGTGGCCGAGATGCTGCAGCGCATGGGGCTGGACCCGGACACCGTGCAGCAGCAGGTGCAGCGGCAGGTCATGCAGGCCTTTGACCGGGAGATGGCGCTGGGCGGCTACTACGAGGGCCTGCGCAGCGGCGGAGAGCTTTCGCAAATGCGAATGGATACGCTGGAATACAATGAGCTGGAAAACCTGTGCCTGCTTTTGCCGCAGCAGGATCAGCTGGTGCTCCGGGTTAAGTACAGCTGCGAAGAAGGCTGGCAGCAGCTGGATATGGAGCTCTCGCTGCCCCCCGCCGACACCCCGGTGCTGACCGATGCCTACGACGGGGTGCAGGTGCAGCTGGAGGGAACACAGGCCACCATCACCCTCCGCCCCGCACCCAAGACCGAGCAGTGGGGCACAGACCTCAACGTCTGGGTGGAGCAGGAGCGCACCTACCCCATCCTTGGCTCTTATAATGAGTATGTGGACGTGTGCATCGGGGAGCAGGAGGACGGCTTCTTCCGCCCGGTGGTCTATCTGTTGACCAAAGACGGCGTGGTGGAGTATGTGGACGTGCTGCGCTGCCTCATGTTCGGGGATGCCATGGTCTGCCAGGACCCCATCTACATTGCCAACAACGGCGTGGCGCTGGAACGCAGCGGCAGCGAGGTGAACCTGCGCCGGGCGGATGGCTCTGTGCTGGAGCTGGCGCCCCTGTCGGCAGAGTGGAGCGCGCAGGAAATTCCCTATTCCGTCACCGGCTCCTACAACTACACCTCTGAAACCGGCTGGAACTGGCTGGATCTGACCAGCGACGGCAGCGTTCAGCTGGGCGTGCAGGACAACAGCCGCATCTATCGGGGCGATGCCGCGTATCTGGGCGTTGTGCCCGAGGGCGTGGTACTGGGCATCGCTGCCGATAAGGAGCTCGGATTTGTGGCGGCGTTCAAGATGGACCTGTACAACGAGAACCTGACCCTGACCATGATCGCCGGACAAAACCCCTTTGCCGAGGGGGAGACCCAGCTGCAAATGACCCGCAGCTACGGCTGAGAACACAGGAGAACGACCATGAAACACAAACGCCTTGCCGCTGCAGTGCTGGCGGCGGCTCTCTGGCTGACCGGCTGCGGCGGCGCGGCGGCTCCCGCTGCCCCCGCGGGCTCCGGCACAGCTGCCCAAAGCACCGCAGACACAGCGGTGCAGACGGCGCAAAAAGACCGCATCACGGAGCAGTTTACGCTGGAAAAGACCATACGGGACGAGTACGGCATCACCCAGAAGCTGACTGTCCATGTGCCGCAGCTTGTGTGCGACAGCCCGGACGCCGCCTATCTCAACGATGAGCTTGCCGCCATGTATGCGGCAGACTTCCGGCAGTATGAGGACAGCCCGGACGCCGAGCTCCAACAGGACGAATGGTGCCCGCAGATCTACATCAACTGGGACGCCTATTGGTACGGCGACTGCGTAAGCCTTGTGGTGTTCCGCTACGACGGCGGCTCCGACCCGGGGTATTCCCGGGGCTGGTGCTTCGATTTTGCCACCGAAAAGCAGGTCTCCGTGACGGAAATGCTGCAGCGCATGGGGCTGGACCCGGACGCCGTGCAGCAGCAGATGCTGCGGCAGGCCATGCAGACCTTTGACCGGCACATGGCGCAGGGCGGCTACTACGAGGGCCTGCGCAGCGGCGGCAATCTGGCAAGTATGCGGCTGAACACGCTGGAAAACAACCAGCTGGATGACCTGTGCCTGCTGCTGCCGGAACAGGACCGGCTGGTGCTCCGGGGCGGGTGCAGCTCCACCGCCGGGTGGGGCTGGCGGCAGCTGGATGTGGAGATCCCGCTGCAGGCTGCTGACCCGCAGCCGCAGACGGTGCTGACCGATACCTACGGCAGCGCTTCGGTGCAGCTGGAAGGAACGCAGGGCACCATCACCCTCCGCCGCACGCCAAAGACCGCCGCATGGGACACGGATTACGGCATCCGGCTGGAGCAGGACCGCACCTACCCCATCCTTGGCATCTATAATGAGTATATCGATGTGTGCATCGGAGAACTCGGCGCATCCTTCCACCCGGTGGTCTATCTGCTGACCAAGGACGGCGTGGTGGAATATGTGGATGTGCTGCACTGCCTTATGTTCGGCAGCGCTCTGGTCTGTCAGGACCCTATCTATATTGCAAATCAGGGCGTGGCGCTGGAACGCAGCGGCAAAGAGGTAATTCTGCGTCAGGAGGATGGCTCTGTGCTGGAGCTGGCTCCCCTGACAGCAGAGTGGAACGAGCTGGAACTCCCCTCTGAGGTCACCGGTGCCTTCAACGACATAGCCAACAACCAATTTGACTGGATGGACGTGGAAAGCGGCGGTTATTTCCAGATGGGTGTGCAGGACAACAACGTTTTCTATCAGGGCTACGCCGACTATCTGGGCGTGGTGCCGGAGGGCATGGTGCTGGGCGTCTGGACCAGCGAGACGGCGGACGGGATGCCGGGCATCACCTTTGTGGCGGCGGTGAAGTACGATCTGTACAACGAGACCCTGAACTTTACCATGATCGACGGGCAGAACCCCTTTGCCGAAGGAAAGACCCAGCTGCAGCTGATCCGCTGCCCGGATAACTGACCACGGCGGGAGCCGCTGAGAACACAGGAGAACCACCATGAAACACAAAGCATTCCGCTGGATACCGGCCGCTTTGCTGGCCGCAGCGCTGCTGGCAGGCTGCGGGACACAACAGCCTGCCACCCCGGTAAGTGCCGCCGCCCCGGCCTCTGTCTCCGCCGCTGCTTCCACCCCGGAAGACCGCCCGGCGCAAAAAAAGCCCGGGGCAGACGGGCGGCGCACCGAACAGACTGTGGCAGAACCTCCAGCCCTGCCGGAAGACTGGGAGCAGCAGGTGCTGGCCGAGTGGATGGCAGTCACGGCGGTGACGCAGGGTGAAAGCTATGCCCCCGCCGACCGCAACGAAAGCTTTACCCTGCGGCTGGAAAAGGCTGAGATCACCGGCACGGTGACCGTCTCCTTCATCCGGGAAACATACGTCAGCCCGCAGATCCAGTCCGCTGCCGAGACCCGCACCGGAGAGCTGAATGCCGGCGCTGTGACCGGCTGGGACGGGAAAAAAAGTCAGGGCTGGAACCTGACAAGCCTCAGCGAGGACGGCAGAAGCCGCTGGATTATCTCCATGATGGAGGACGGTTCGCTGCGGATGCAGTCCACCGGCCCCAAAAAGGGCAGTGAGGTCTGGTATGTTTTTCAGCGTACTGGGATGTGGGACGATATCGGCTACACCGCCATCCCCCGCAAGCTGTGGGGCACTTACCGCGCCGGAGACGAGACCGCAAAAGGCATCCGCTGGATGACCTTCCTGCCGGACGGCAGCTGCTGCATGAGCGTGGAATGGGACGGGTGGAACGGCACCCTGACCGGCACCGCCGAGGGAACACAGGGCCGCACCGAGGACGGCACCGAGCTGCACTTCACGCTGACCGACACGGACGGCAGACCCTGCGAGTTCTGGGCCATTTTGCTGAACGATGATGGCAGCCCCAGCGGCTGCAGCCTGAAATACCACGCCGGAGAAGTGCTGTTTGACCGGGGCACGCGTCCCGTTTACTGGAAAAACGACTCCCCGGATCTAACCCTTGTACCGTGACCGAAACCGAACGCAATGCGATGACAAAGCGTTGTCGCTTATAACAAACAAATAACAGGAGGAAATTACTATGGGTCTTATCAAAGCAGGTATGGGCGCACTGGGCGGAACCCTTGCAGACCAGTGGAAGGAATTTTTCTACTGCGATTCTCTGGACAAGGATGTGCTGATGGTCAAGGGCCAGAAGCGCACTTCCCGCCGCAGCTCCAACCACGGCGAGGACAACATCATCACCAACGGCAGCGGCATCGCCGTGGCAGACGGACAGTGTATGCTCATCGTGGAGCAGGGCAAGGTGGTGGAGGTGTGCGCCGAGCCGGGCGAGTATACCTTCGATTCCTCCACTGAGCCCAGCGTGTTTACCGGCAACTTCGGCGACAGTCTGGCGGCTACCTTCCAGACCGTGGCCAAGCGCTTTACCTACGGCGGCGACACCGGCAAGGATCAGCGGGTGTACTACATCAACACCAAGGAGCTGGGCGAGATCCTGTACGGCACCGCGACGCCCATCCCGTTCCGGGTGGTGGTCAGCGAGGAGCGGGGCTATAAGCTCTCGGTGAATATCCGCTGCAACGGCAGCTTTACCTACCGCATCTGCGACCCGCTGCTGTTCTACACCAATGTGTGCAGCAATGTCTCCAACCAGTACGATGCCTCGGAGCTGGCTCCCCGCCTGAAGAGCGAGCTGATGAACGCTTTGCAGCCGGCGCTGGCCACCCTTTCCGCCAACAAGGTGCAGTATTACGAGATCCCCGCTCACACGCTGGAGATCTCGGACGCCCTCAACGAGCAGCTGTCCAATGTCTGGCGCAAAAAGCGCGGTATTGAAGTGTTCTCCTTCAACATCAACTCCCTGTCCATCCCGGAGGAGCAGCAGAAGAAGATCACCGAGTGGGAAGAGAACGCCATGACCACCGACCCCACCACCGCCGCAGCCCGTCTGGTGGGCGGTCAGATCGATGCCATGAAGACCGCCGCCGGCAACACCGCCGGTGCCATGACCGGCTTTATGGGCATGGGCATGGCAGCCGGTGCAAACGGCATGAATGCCCAGAATCTGTTTGCCATGGGCCAGCAGCCCGCAGCGCCCCAGCAGCAGCCTTCTGCCGCTGGCAGCTGGCAGTGCAGCTGCGGCGCTACTGTTACCGGCAAGTTCTGCCCGGAATGCGGCAGCAAAAAGCCGGAGCCGAAGCCCGCTGCCGACAGCTGGACTTGCAGCTGCGGTGCTACCGTCACCGGCAAATTCTGCCCGGAGTGCGGCAAGCCCCGCCCGGCGGCAGCAGAAGGCTGGAAGTGCAGCTGCGGCGCAGTGAATAAGGGCAAGTTCTGCTCCGAGTGCGGCAAACCCAAGCCCGCCGGTACGCCCAAATATAAGTGCGACAAATGCGGCTGGGAGCCGGCAGACCCCGCTCACCCGCCCAAGTTCTGCCCGGAGTGCGGCGACCCCTTTGACGACAGCGACCAGACCTGACAAATACAGAGCAATGAAAGGAGCATACCATGATGGGATTCTTTTCCAACCTGTTCGCAAAACAGAACTGCGCCGTCTGCGGCAAGGAGTGCGGCACCCTGCACCGCTCCAAGCTGCGGGACGGACAGTTCCTCTGCGATGACTGCAGCAACAAGTGCTCCAAATATATCCGGCTCAGCGAGCTGACGCTGGACGAGGCCAAGGAGCACATGGAGTACATGGCCCGGATGAAGCGGGTGTTCGACGAGGTGTTCAACAAGACCGAGTTCCGGGTCAACGCATACCCCTCCACCCCGACGCAAATGGGGCTGGTGTTCTGCGATGAGCTTGGAATGCTGTACATCGACGACCGCACCGGCGGACGGGGCAAGATGCCGGAGCTGATCCGCTACGACCAGATCGCCAGCTATGAGGAGTATCTGGACGAGACCCCCGCCAAGGAGCCGGGCCAGGAACCCACCCTCAACGGCGGCGGCCTGAAGCTGAAGCTGGTGCAGCCCCGCAGCATCACCGAGGCCCAGACCCAGCGGGGCATGCATCCCCACCCCTACATCAAGCAGGAGCTGGTCATCTGCTTCAGCAAGCGGGACCGGCGGGAGATCGGCTATGCCCACATCGCACGGCAGCATCTGGACCACATCTTCGGGGTCCACGATAATGAGACCAGCATGTTCGGCCGCCGGATGTCCAAGGCCGAGGAACGGGAGCTGAAGGGCCAGATGGGCATGATCGGTGCCATGGGTGCCGTGGCATCTGCCGCCATGAAGGGCGGGCAGCTCTCTGAGCAGGAAAAGGCCCGCTTTGTGGAGAACATCAATCTGGCAAACGACGCCCAGACCGGCGGCATGGCATTGTACAGCCGCCGTGCTGACGAAGCCTTTGCAAAAGTGCAGTGACCCCAAAAGGAGGAACGGATATGAGAAAGATCCAGCGCAGAGATTTCCTCAAGGCCATGGGCCTTGCCACCGCCGCCCTCGGGCTGACCGCCTGCGGCGGCTCCGGTGCCGCCAGCGCATCCAGCGTTTCCAGTGCACCGGCTTCCAGCAGCAGTGCCCCGTCCGCTTCGGCACAGCCGGAATCAGCAGTGGACAAAGCCGCCCCTGCAGGGGCCCCTGTGACCCAGTTCCAGACCGGGGAGCTGACCATCGGCGAATACACCTTCAAGGCGCAGTACATCCCCTTTGACGTCCGCCGGGAACTGGACGGAGCGCATCACTGCATCCATGCGGACAGCTACCGGGGCAATTACTTCTTCAGCTTCTACAACGAGGACGATGAAGAGCAGTCTGCCAAGATCTTCGAGTATGCCATCAAGGACGACCGGCTGACCCCGGTGGCAGAGTACAACATTGACGGCAGCAACGCCCTCAGCATCGACCGCAATGGCATCCTGTACGCCATGGATCCCTTTGATGTCTACTGCTACGATCTGAACAGCAGCGACCCGGAGGAGCCCAGCGACGCACTGGACTACTCGGGCAGCTGCTATTCCTCCAAGGACCGGGACCTGACCGTGATCTACTGGACCAACTCCGCGCCGGTGCTGGTGCAGGACGGCGAGTACACCGAGCTGACGCTGGAGGGCGATAACGAGATCGGCCCCTTCTGCAGTATGCCCTCCCTGAACCTCAGCGGGGACGAACTGCTGACGGTGGGCGAGCTGGAATCCAGCGGCGATGATTACTTTGCTGCCTTTGATCTGGACGGCAATGAGCTGGCCCGCAGCTCGCAGCCGGTGGGCAGCTTTGACGCCGTGATGATGAAGCGCCCCAACGGCTATCTGCTGGACACGGGCTATATGTGGGAGTTGTACGCGCCGGACGGCACTTTTTTAGAAAAGTCCCTTCCCGTGGGCGAGCGCGAGACCCTGTGCCAGCTGTGCGGCGACTTCTGCACCTTTGATGTCTTCCTGCCGCTGGAGGAAAACGCTTTCCTGGCAGTGGGCCACCACGGCAAAGCCACCGAGCCGGACGAACCGGTGGTGTTCCGCATCACTACGGATTTCTGAGCCGACCGCTTTGGCGGGAAGACTGACGCAAAAACAGCGGGGCCGGGGAAGAGCCCTCGGCCCCCTTTGGAACAACAGGAGGAAACGCTATGGCAGGAATGCTGGAATATAAGTGCCCCTGCTGCGATGGCGCCATCCAATTTGACAGCGCCACCCAGAAGATGAAATGCCCTTACTGTGACACCGAGTTCGACGTGGATACCCTCAAGGGCTATGACGAGGAGCTGAAGGACGAAAAGCCCAGCGAGATGGAGTGGGCGACCCCCGGCGGCGGCTGGGCAGAAGGGGAGACCGCCGGTCTGCATACTTACAGCTGCAAGAGCTGCGGCGGCGAGATCGTGGGCGACGACACCATGGCCGCCTCGGCCTGCCCCTTCTGCGGCAACCCCATCGTCCTCACCGGACAGTTTGCCGGAGACCTGCGCCCCGACCTCATCATCCCCTTCAAGCTGGACAAAAAAGCGGCGAAGGAAAAGCTGCAGGAGCACCTCAAGGGCAAGACCCTGCTGCCCAAGGTGTTCCGCAGCCAGAACCATATCGACGAGCTCAAGGGCGTGTATGTGCCCTTCTGGCTGTACGACAGCGATGCCGATGCCCAGCTGCGCTTTACCGCCACCCGCACCCGCTGCTGGTCGGATGATGACTACGACTATACCGAGACCAGCTACTACTCCGTGCGCCGGGACGGCGTGCTGGGCTTTGACGCAGTACCGGTGGACGGCTCCTCCAAGATGGCAGATGACCTGATGGAATCCATCGAGCCCTTTGCCATGCAGGATGCAGTGGCCTTCAACACTGCGTATCTGGCAGGCTATGTGGCAGATAAGTACGATGTGGACGCCAAAAAGAGCATCGAGCGCGCCAACGAGCGTATCCGCCAGTCCACCGAGGATGCCTTTACCCAGACCGTCACCGGTTACGACTCGGTCAAGGTGGAGAACAGTAGCATCCAGCTGCACGGCGGCAAGGCAAAGTATGCCCTGTTCCCAGTCTGGGTGCTGAGCACCAGCTGGCGCGGCGAGAATTACATCTTTGCCATGAACGGCCAGACCGGTAAGTTTGTAGGCAATTTGCCGGTGGATAAGGCCGCTGCCCGCAAGTGGACGCTGGGGCTTACGGCAGCCGTTGGTGCCGCGTCCTATGCGGTCATGTGGCTGCTGTGGCTGGCAGGGATTCTATAAAGGAGGGAACGGAAGATGAAAAAGACTGTTACCCCGCTGCGCTCCCTCTGTGCTGCGCTGGCAGCACTGGTGCTCTTGCTGGTGCTGGCCGTACCGGCTTTTGCTGCCGAAAATGGCTTTGCTGACCTATACTACCGCCTGAACGACAGCGCAGAAGTCCTGACCGAGGACGAGGACAGCGAACTGGAAGCTTCACTGGAGGAGCTGAGCGTCCGCCAGAGCTTTGATGTGACCATTGCCACCATCGACTCGCTGGAAAGCGAGGGCTACACCAGCATGGAGGAATATGCCGATGATCTCTATGACTACTGTCAGTTCGGCTACGGTGCAGACCGTGACGGCGTACTGCTGCTGGTAAGCACAGGCGACCGCAAGTGGCACATCTCCACCTGCGGCTACGGCATCACCGCATTTACGGATGCCGGCATCCAGTACCTTGGCGAGCAGATGACCCCCGATATGGCAGACGGCGATTACGCCGCCGCCTTCCGCACCTTTATCCAGTGGACGGATGCGTATGTTACCGCCGCCCGCGAAGGCCACCCCTACGATGTGGACAACATGCCCAAGGAGCCGTTCTCGATCGTGTATCTGGGCGTGGCGCTGGTCATTGGTCTGGTGACGGCGCTGATCGTGACCGGCGTGATGAAGGGCCAGCTCAAGAGCGTGGCACCGCAGCGGGACGCAACCGATTATGTGCGGCAGGGCAGCATGAAGCTGACCAACCAGCGGGATCTGTTCCTGTACCGGGACGTGCACCGCACCGAGCGGCCAAAGGAGACCAGCTCCGGCGATTCCGGCGGCAGTTCCACCCACACTTCCTCCAGCGGCTCGACCCATGGCGGCGGTGGCGGTTCATTCTGAAAAAATATAGAGGGCTGCTGTAAACTGTCCCTCCCATAGCAATGCAACGCCGGAAGGTCTGCGGACTTTCCGGCGTTGTTCTTTTATCGCAATTTTCAATAATAGTGCCTATCAAAACAGCATATTTGCGATATGCTGTTTGCGGATGTTGTTTGGGCATTAAAAACGCAAGCTGCTATAGCCATCACTTTTCTGCCGCACGACACAAACGACTGATTTTTTCTGCGCCTTTGGGGCTATACTTCCAGTGCAGACGATTTTATATGCAGCAAGGAGCAGACACATGGGCATTTGGAAAAATCTGGGCATGGGCGGCTACCGGGGCTTTTCGCGCCCGGCGGCGCGGCTGTTACAGCAGGCGGTGCAGCTGGCGGGTGATCTGGGCTGTGAACAGGCGGATACCAGCCATCTTTTGCTGGCAATGCTGCAGCAGCAGGGCGCTGCGGCGCAGTTCCTCACCCGGAAAAACATTACCGAGCCGGAGGTGCGCCGCCAGCTGGCGCAGCGGCGCAGCGGCCCGGCACAGCGGCTGGACAGGCGGGCTATGGCACCGGATCTGCGCCGCACCATGGACTATGCGCTCATCGGGGCGCAGAACGCCCATGTCAGCCGGGCAGAGCCGGAGCACCTGCTTTGCGCCATGCTGGAAGATGACGGCTGCGCCGCCGGGCTGCTGCTGGCGGAGATGGGGCTTTCGCTCACCGAGGCGGTGCGGGAGTGCCGCCAGCTGAGCGGACAGTTCGTACTGCCCGCCCAGCCACGGGTGTCGGCCAGCATCCCCCGGGGCAGCCGCGCCAGCGATAAATACTGCCGCGATTTGACCCGCCGTGCCGCCGAAGGGGAGCTGGACCCGGTGTTCTGCCGGGAAGCCGAGCTTGACCGCATGGTGGAGATCCTGTGCCGCCGCCAGAAAAACGACCCCTGCCTGATCGGCGAGCCGGGCGTGGGCAAAACGGCGCTGGCCGAGGGTCTGGCGCTGCGCATTGCTGCCGGACAGGTGCCCAGAGCGCTGCAGGGGCGGCGGCTGCTGGCGCTGGATATGGCCAGTCTGGTGGCGGGCACCAAGTACCGGGGCGATTTTGAGGAGCGGCTGAAAAACCTGCTGGAAGAGCTGGTGCGGGACGGCACTGCCATCCTGTTCATCGACGAGTTCCACACCATCGTGGGAGCCGGTGCCGCCGAGGGTGCTATTGACGCTGCCAGCATCTTAAAACCGGTGCTTGCCCGGGGCGAGTTGCAGCTTATCGGCGCGACTACCAATCAGGAGTTCCGCACCCACATCCAGAAGGACGCCGCCCTCGAGCGCCGCTTTGGCCGCGTCCAAATCGAAGAGCCTACGCCGAAGCAGGCTGTGGATATACTGGAAGGTCTGGCACCCCGCTACGAGCGGTATCACGGCGTCCGCCTGCCCAACGAAGCCCTGCGGG
>OHYI01000458.1_pt1 | contig 12231 bp, 9 predicted proteins | sample 1580231 | NCBI WGS metagenome assembly OHYI01 (sample SAMEA3882555, study PRJEB24775) | human gut metagenome | biome: human-associated habitat; feature: intestine environment; material: feces | place: Netherlands | collected 2009/2010
CCCATTGCTGGAATCGTACCATTTTTCAGTGCAAGTGGTGTTATGATCTCATAACTTCTTCCACTTGGATCAAATGTGATCTTACACTCAGATGCAATGTTTTTCCCACCAGATATAACCGCTACGGTTCCTGGTATGATCTTGATCCCTTCTGCCTGAAGTTCATCCTGAATCTCCAAATTTCTCATAAAAGTTCCCGGATTTGGATTGGTAATCACTGCCTGATAAGTTACATGATCTCCTTTTTTATAAAGCTGTACTGGAGCTGATTTTATCACATTATTTTTTGGCGAGTTGATATACACCTGCCTTGATGCCTTTGTTTCTGGAATTCCTGCTGCCCATGCAGATACAGTATTATCGATCACTTTTCCATTTGTAAGGACTCCACTTTTTACTGTATATGTGATCTCGATCGTCTGTCCATATGGAAGGGCATAATCACCTTTTGACTTCAAAATAAATCCATTATTTTCTGTCTGTAATATGTAATCCTCCTTATCAAGACCACTGATTTTTATATCCTGTAACTTCATATCCATCACACTTGCAAAGGATGTATCCTGAATCGTAAAATAAGCTGTCTTTGCTTTTTCGTTTTGGTTTTTCACTGTTACCTTATAGATGATCTCATCTTTTGCCTGATATTCATATTGTTTTGTCTCTTTCCTGATCAAAAGACCCGGCGTATCTACATTTTCTTTTGGCAGCTCGATATCTACACGAACCTCATTGGTCATTTCTATCTTATCATTAATGATCGTTTTCGCTGTATTTTTTTCTGTGATCATCGTTTCCTTTGTATTATAATGCCCATGTTCTTTCCATATCTTACGCAATTGATCTAACTGTTCTTTGGATGCATTCTCCGGAATATTCATCTTTACTTTGATCTTTAATTTATAAACAGATTTTTTATAAAATTCGGCATCTTTCGGATTCTTAAGTTCTGCTCTTACAAGATTGCCGTTTTGTGAAATATCAAACTGACTGCTTACATCCTCATCATCTCCGTAAACCTTGATATCCAGAATCTTTAAACAGGATTCGATCTGATCTTCAAATGCAAACTTATCAAAATAATGTGCCTTTGGAATTTCTCCCGCAATTACCTGACTGACTTCATAATCCCAAGATTTTGCCAGATCTTGCACTCTTAGATGTTCCGTCTTGGTCCCATCTTCTCCGATCACCTCTTTGGTTGGGTCAACTGGGTCAAAGCGGATCATATTCTGTCCATATCCTACATATTGCTCCTCTTTTGTTGGTGCTTTTTCAAGACTCCTTCCGAATGTATATTCAAAAGAATCTGATGCAAATGTAAATCCTACACAAGTAAAATCTTCACTACTGTAATTATCTGGAAAATCCGCATAATAAATACTAGTTTCCCCTGATCTTTTACAACTTAATTTTGTATTCTTTGATACATATTCTCCGTGAATCTTGTTTGCTTTGATCCCGATATACTGATATGTATCAATATCCTTTAACGTCATATTACTTTTGATCGTTACTGGTGTATTCGTTCCTGCTTTATAAAAATCACTTTTTAATGTCATCTCTTCGATTCCAACATAAGCACATCCATTGATGCCGCTTCCAATCGCCACATAACCGTCTTGATTCTTATACTTTTCGATTCCAGTAACCGTCATGACCAAATCTAATTTTTCCCAATGGCCATTACTTCCATCGGCTTTGCATTGATAGATCTCCATATTTGTTTTTCGGATCTTAATATTCCCTGCGGTATTTTGTGAAGTCTGAAACCATGTATACTTTTTAAGGAAATCCGGCATCTCGATCTCTGGTAATTTTGCTGCTTTCTTTCCTGCTTCTATGATCGTCTTCGTCTGATCTGTTGCATGCATCTTAAAACCGTAGGATGCATCCACTGAAAGTGCTTTTTCATCGTCAAATGATGAGAAAATATGTTTCTCATCTGCCCAACTGCTTGTGATCTTACCCGTATTCTCAGTATTTAACTGTGCTTTCACCTTTCGCTGTCCAAACACAGATAAGATTACGGATGCCGTAAAAACTCCGATCATCCCAAGGCACATGAACCATTGTCTCTTTTTCTTCATAATGTACTCTCCTCCTTGTCATATCTTTATATTTCCCTCATTCTCCAACAGACAAAATGTCTCATAGCCTCCCGGCTCCCCTCATTCTTATGACAGGCTGCACTCACCTCCATGACCATGCAGAAGTCTCATTATCATATCCTTGTTCGCTCCCTGTGCTCTTCGTGGTATCATAAAAGAACCTCCATCCTATTGTTCATGGCATAAAATTCATTGCCCGCAGATCATGGCGGAATATGTCCTCCCGGACTGTGCCGGAAAATGGTCTTATTCAATTGTCAGCTTCCCTTGGATTCATCATCATTCGATCATCATATGTCGTGAATGGATTTGTCAGATCTGATCGATCTCATCTTAGATTTATCTTGTTGATATGTTTTTAGAATTATCTGATATTGTATTCTCTTCCATTTATTCCCTATCTTGGTTTATCATAACATTTTCGCATAAAAAAAGCAACCCATTTTCTTCCATGGGTTGCTTTTTTATGATTCATTAGATTCCAAGAATCTTCTTCACTTCGTCTTCCATTGCTGCTGTCTCACATACCGTATCATGAAGAACTGGTGCAGTTCTGATCTCTTCGATCGCTTTTGGAATTGCTGTCTTAGATACTTTGTTAAGTTCATCAACTAATTCAAAGTCATCTTCTGCATCATATGCTGGATCGATCGCATCCATAACACTTCTTGTGAATTTGTATGGACTTGCTGTAGAAGCGATCACTGTTGGAGTTTTGTCATCTCCTGTCGCTGCTTTGTATTTGTCATATGCAACTGCTGCGACTGCTGTATGTGTATCCATCACATATCCTTCTTTGTCATAGACTTCTTTGATCTTCACTGCTGTTTCTTCTTCACTTCCGAAAGCTCCAAAGAACTCAGATAATTCTGCTTTCATGGCATCTGTGATCACATATTCACCGTCTTTTGTCAATGCTGCCATAAATTTGGCACACTGTTTTGCATCATTTCCTGCGATTCTATAGATCATACGCTCTAAGTTACTTGAGATCAGAATATCCATAGATGGAGATGTTGTAACATAGAATTCTCTGTTACGATCGTATTTTCCTGTCTCAAAGAAATCAAATAATACTTTATTCTTATTAGATGCGCAGACAAATTTGCCGATTGGAATACCCATCTGTTTTGCATAATAAGAAGCTAAAATATTACCAAAGTTTCCTGTTGGAACGACTACATTCATAGGTTCCCCGGCCTTTAATGCACCCTGTTTTAATAAATCAGCATAAGCCTTTACATAATATACAACCTGTGGCACTAAACGTCCGATATTGATTGAGTTTGCAGATGAGAATTGGAATCCGTTGTCATTCATCACTTTCGCTAACTCTTTGTTAGAGAACATCTTCTTAACACCTGTCTGAGCATCATCAAAGTTTCCTTTGATTCCGATCACGTATGTATTGTCACCCTTCTGTGTTACCATCTGTTTTTCCTGAATTGGGCTGACTCCAGACTTTGGATAGAATACGATGATCTTTGTTCCCTGTACATCTGCAAATCCTGCTAAAGCCGCTTTTCCTGTGTCTCCGGATGTTGCTGTTAAGATCACGATCTCATTCTTTACATTATTCTTTCTTGCTGATGTTACAAGTAAATGTGGCAGAATAGATAATGCCATATCTTTAAATGCGATGGTTGCTCCATGGAATAATTCCAGATAATATGCTCCATCTACTTTCTTTGTCACTGCGATCTCTTCTGTATCGAATTTGCTGTCATATGCATTATTAATGCATGTCTTTAATTCTTCTTCTGTAAAATCTGTAAGGAATTCTTTCATGACTGCATAAGCAATTTCCTGATAGGACATCTTTGTCAGATCTTCCAACGATACATTTAATTTTGGAATGCTGTCTGGTACAAATAATCCTCCATCGCTTGTTAATCCTTTTAAAATAGCTTCAGAGGCGGTTGCTGTTTCTTCACTATTTCTTGTACTGTGGTATACTAAATTCATATTTCCCTACCTTTTCTTCTATTAAATATACGTGTTTCTGTTGGTTTTTGATTATATCATATGTTGTTCCTGTCTACAACTGATTTTCATGAACTATATCTTATACAATTACAAATGTCAGCATGAGACGGACACCACTGATCAATGCTTTTTCATCAAAATCAAACTTTCCATGATGGTTTGCAGGGTGGTCGCCGCCACCGATAAATGCAAAACATCCATCCATTTCTTCCAGATAATTTGCAAAATCTTCTCCTAACATCATTGCTTCAACATGGGTAAACTCTGACGGATCAAAGACTTCCCCTGCTTTCTCCATGACATCTTCTACAACACCCGGATCATTGATCAGTGCCCCATGGCTTGATTGTTGAAAATCAACCGAAACATCTACTCCATACATCTGTTCATGGGCTTTCGCGATCTCTTTGACTCTGTGCTCGATCATCTCCTGAGCTTGTCTGGAAAATGTTCTTGCAGTCCCTTCGATCTTTGCTTCCCCTGCGATCACATTTCTCGCTGTCCCGGCTTCGACCTTTCCGATCGTTAAAACTGCTGGATCTAATGGATTTAAATTCCTGCTGATGATGCTCTGAAAATTCATAACCATGGAAGATACTGCCACTGCAGTATCAATCCCTTCATGTGGTTTCCCTGCATGTCCTGATCTTCCGTATAAATGAACTGCCAGCCAGTTTGTCGCTGCCATTCTTGGGCCTGCTTCCAGTGAAATCTTGCCAGACGGTATACCGTTAAAAATATGGACTCCATAAATGCGTTTCACACTGTCCAAAACTCCTGTCTTCAACATGAATCTGGCTCCTTCTGCGGTTTCTTCCGCAGGCTGAAATACAAGATATACTCTGCGGTCAAGTTCTGATTCATGTTTCTTCAATATCTTTGCTGTTGCAAGTAGGATTGCTGTGTGTCCATCATGTCCACATGCATGCATACATCCGTGATTCAAAGATGCAAAATCAAGTCCTGTCTCTTCCTGTACTTCCAGTGCGTCCATGTCTGCCCTTAATGCGATCGTTTCTTTCTTGCCATTGCCAACAACTGCAATGATTCCTGATGGATCAAAAATCTTATAAGAAATCTCCCATTCTTCCAGATGTTCTCTGATATATTCCATCGTCATCGTTTCATGAAATGCTATCTCAGGACAACGGTGCAGTGCTCTTCGAAATTCGACCACTTCTTCCTGTATCGCATATGCTTCTTCATTTATATCCATATTGATTCCTTTCTTTGTTTCCTTACCTTCCTGTGATCTTCATGATCAAAGCTACGATCACACCGATAATGATCACGGGTCCTAACACAACCATCATTGCACTAAATATATGAAATAGTAAATAAATGATAAAAATAAATATGATCACTGACAGTAGACATCCAAGTTTGAACTTTGTAGAATTCATCGTAAAAATATGTGTGTTACCACCAAACATATCTTCTGGTGTTCCTTCATCCTGTTCCTCTTCGTAATACTCTGTCTGTACATAGTCATCATCCTCACCTTTGGCATCAATGATCGATCTGGCGATCAGTCTCGGACTTCCTAATTCATTCAATACATCCTGTTCGTTCTTTCCATTTCGGATCTGCTCATTGATATAATCCTCATAGTAATTCATGTTCTCCTGAATCACTGCCTGTGATACCATTCCCTCTAAGGAAGATCTTAACTCCTCCATAAATTGTCTTTTTGTCATATATCATTCTCCATCTTTATTGTAGAAAATCTCTGATTCCTTTAATACATGGCAGACAGCATCTTCAATCTGGATCGTTGTCACACCACAGTTTTCCTGTCTTGGCGCATGCCAGTATTCCTTAATCTCTGATAAATATATGTAAGTAAGCTGTGGATCCATGCTCCATGAGAAAATACTGCTATATGTTGATATTTTTTCTCATTTGGCAAGATCATATCATTGAAAAAATCAGATGATCTTGCGATCACCTCTTCGTGTGTCTCACATCCTTCAATTTTTTTAAATTCTTCTGGCGCATCAAAGAATTTGAGAAATGGATCCTGTCTTTCTCTCAATTCCTTTAACGTTGCACCCTCAAACGATCCAAAACACGCTTCTTGAACCCGTTTATCTTCATATAGCGGAATATTCCTGCCTCCAAGAATGATCTCTGCTGTTTCCTTCGCACGTTTCAACGGACTGGTATATGCGATATCAAATGGAATATGTCTAAGACCTTCTCGCGTAATAAATGCCAATTCTCTTCCATATTCATTCAATTCGATGTCTGAACTTCCCTGAATCTTAAATTCCTTGTTCCAATCTGTTTCTCCATGTCTGATCAAATATAATTTCAAACCAAGCACCTCCAATTTACCAATAGCATACCTTATTTTTTAAATCGAGTCCAGTCTTTCTTCCTTGTGCAATTTTTTGTAAAAATGTGAAAAAACTATGGAATTTTTAACGAACTTTGCTATACTAAAGATATACATATAAACTAAAATTTTAGGAGAGAAAATTATGAACATTCATGTTGGAGACGAAATCGAATTAACAGAAGAAGTAGTTCCAGAAAACACTGCTGAGAAATGGGGAAGCGGAAGCCTTCCTGTTTATGCCACACCTGCCATGATCTCTTTGATCGAGCAGTCTGCAGTTAATCTACTGGCTGGAAAACTTGATGAAGGACAGACTACTGTTGGAACAAATTTAAACATTGCGCATGTTTCCGCAACACCAGTTGGTGGAACGATCAAATGTCATTGTTCCTTAACAGAGATCGACCGCAAACGTCTGGTATTCCATGTAGAAGTAACTGATAACAAAGGACGTGTTGGAATCGGTACTCACGAAAGATTCATCGTTGCCAGTGAACCTTTTATGGAAAAAGCAGCTAAAAAATTAGAAGATTAATTTTTAACTCTGTGTACGCAAAAGGTGCCGGAATTCTTATTCCGACACCTTTTTCTTATCTTCTTATCTATTTGTTCCCTTTAAGATTGGGGAAATCTTCTTGTAGATAAAGAATGTGATCACAACACTGCACATTCCTTTGATAAATGTAAATGGCATATTAAACCAGATCAATGCATCCCATAATGTCTTTACATTCTTGTTGATCGCCTGATATGCTCCAAGAATTGCCTGCATTGGCATGAAGTTTGTGTATACTGGATATACAACAAAGTAGTTTGAAAATACACTGACTACTGACATCAGGACTGCTCCTGCTAATGCTCCGATCATTGCACTCTTCTGTGTTTTCTTTCTCTTATAAATAAGTCCTGCTGGTAATACAAAGCATACACCTAAGATAAAGTTAGATAGTTCTCCGACTCCACCTGTCTGTGTATGAAGAAGGTTGATCGCATTCTTGATAAAACATACTGCAATTCCAGATACCGGTCCCATCGCATATGCTGCTAGTAATGCTGGAAGTTCGGAAAAGTCAAACTTGATAAATGGTGGTATCAACATTGGAATTGGAAATTCCAAAAACATCAGCACAGTTGCTAATGCTCCTAACATACCTGTCACTGCGATCGTTCTGATATTGAACTTCGTTCTCTTCATTGTCATTGTGTCTCCTGCCATGATAATTCTCCCTTTCTGATTTAAAATCTTAGATTTATAGGGTCTCCCTATAAATTAAAAAATCCTGTCCATTTATCTACATAAACGACAGGGCTTCTGACTTGATCACATATCTTCTATCTGCATAACATCTTAAGATATGTCATCCAACTACTTCTTTCATCCAGACTATACTGTTGGTTCAGGATTCTAACCTGATCGGCCAAACGCTCGCGGACTTACCTCTCTTGGAGTATCACCGCCAGTCGAGAATTGATACTTTCGTATCTCACTCTGCCCTGAAGTTGGAGAATCAATCTTCTCTACTTCAATATTCAATTACCAGAAAATGAAAGTGTTTCCTGTTTATAAATTTTATTATAATAACTCCTGTCTGTTTTGTAAAGTCCCATTTCACATTTCCTTATCTTTACACAAAGATTATTATTTGTTAAAATATACACAAGCAAATTTGCTTTATTGTATGAATTGTTAAGGAGAAAACAACTATGGGAATGCACAAAATCGCTAAAATGCCTTCTCCAGAGGAACTAAAAGAAGAGATGCCTCTGAGTGAAGAAGCAAAACAAATCAAAGCTGCAAGAGACAAAGAAATCCGTGATGTATTCACAGGCGCATCTGATAAATTCTTAGTTATCATCGGGCCATGTTCTGCAGATAATGAAACTGCTGTTATGGATTATCTCGGACGTTTGGCAAGAGTTCAGAAAGATCTTGCTGATAAGTTACTGATCATCCCTCGTATTTATACAAACAAACCTCGTACCACAGGTGACGGATACAAAGGTATGGTTCATCAGCCAGACCCTGAGAAAGCACCAGATATGGCTAGTGGACTTCGTTCTGTCCGCAAACTTCATATGGAAGCATTAGAAGAATTCCATATGCCTGCTGCAGACGAAATGCTTTATCCAGGAAACTGGCCATATATGGAAGATCTTTTATCTTATGTTGCCGTTGGAGCTCGTTCTGTAGAGAACCAGCAGCATCGTTTAACAGTTAGTGGATTTGATATTCCTGCCGGAATGAAGAACCCAACTGGTGGTGACTTAACTGTTATGATGAACTCTATCACAGCTGGACAGCACCAGCATGATTTCATTGCAAATGGATATGAAGTCAAGACAGATGGTAACCCTCTGACACATGCCATCTTACGTGGATCTGTCAACCGTCATGGAAACAATATTCCAAACTACCATTATGAAGATCTGACTCGTGTTGCTTATATGTACGAGAAATTCCAGTTAAAGAACCCTGCTGTTATCGTTGATGCAAACCACTCTAACTCTGGGAAACAATGGGATCAGCAGCCTCGTATCGTACAGGAAGTTCTTCACAGCAGAAGTTTCTTACCTGAGATCAAATCTCTTGTTAAGGGTATCATGATCGAAAGTTATATCGAAGATGGCAACCAGTCCATCGGTAACGGTGTATATGGACAGTCTATCACTGATCCTTGTCTTGGATGGGACAAATCTGCTGCTCTGCTTTACCGCATGGCAGATTATATATAGAAACGTATAAGATCCTAGATATATCACTTCCAAAGGTTCAGGATTCCTGACATGATCGACGGATTGATGAAACTTTCCAGGATGCATCCCAGTATTATAAATGTTATTTCAAACCAAATACTGAAACGAAATAAGAAGGAATGTCTCTGTTCATAGAGCATTTCTTCTTTTTTTTGGGCATAAAAGTTTCGCTTGATCAGCAGCAGCAAGGTGATCACATAACAGATAAAATGTGGAAATAAACTCATAAATACAAGAACCAGTCCTTTGATGCCCATTTGCACGATCTGCAAAGATAACATTGATCCAAAGAAAAATGCCATACAAAATGCAAAACTGTATAAAAAAATCCAAGGTTGCAAAAGATATGCCCCCAGATAAATAAATGCATATTGTTTTCCCCTTTTAAACAAAATATAAAAAAACAGACTGATACTTGCTTTATATAGATCCGTATTATTTAAAACCAGTGATCTTACGGTACCTCCATATGCGAGATAATCCTGGTATACAAAATTCGTAAATACACTCCCAAAGATTAACCCAATGATGATCCATAATCCTGAAAAGAATTTCTCTTTTTCCACAATTTTTTCCTCCTGTCATATCTTATGCAGTGCCTGTCTTTTATATTCTGTTTTCCTGATCTTGTCTTTTATTTCTCCATGTTCAGATATCCAAGAACTCCTGAAATTGTTTTTGCATCAATGATCTTTCCAGAAAAGATCATATCTTTGATCTCATCGATTGTATATTCTTCTACATCGATAAATTCATCCTCATCCAAATGCTGTTTAGACAGCTTTAGATCAGTTGCAACATAAATCGGAATCTTTTCATCACAAAAACCAATGGCTGTGATCACGGTCATTAGGTGGGTCATTTTTCCAGCAATAAAACCTGTTTCTTCTTCAATCTCTCTTGTGACACACTCCAGAGGTGTTTCCCCAGGTTCAATTCCACCTGCCGGGATTTCCAGTGTTTCCTGATCAAGAGCATTACGGTATTGTCTTACAAGTAAGATCGTTCCTTTATCTGTAACAGGAACAACAGCTGCTGCCCCTTTATGTTTGACCAGATCCCATGTGACAACTTTGCCGCTTGGAAGTTTTACAATATCCTCATAAAATCCAACAACTTTTCCCTGATGTATCAGATGTTGTTCTAGTTTCTCGTATCCTTTCATAAAAAATCTCCTTTATTTATACTTTTGACACTCACGTTATAAATTGGAAAAAGCGATAGATTTCTCTATCGCTTCTTGTTATTTCGCATAGTCAACAACTCGTGACTCTCTGATCACATTGACCTTGATCTGTCCTGGATAATCCAGATTCTCTTCGATCTGGTTTGAGATATCTCTCGCCAGTAAGATCATATCATCGTCACTGATTTGTTCAGGAACTACCATAACTCGAATTTCTCGACCTGCCTGAATTGCAAAAGTTTTATCAACACCCTGGAAGGAGTCTGCGATCTCTTCCAGCTGTTTTAATCTTGTTGTATAACTTTCCAGTGTCTCGCTTCTTGCACCTGGACGTGCTGCTGAGATTGCATCAGCTGCCTGTACCAGACATGCGATCAATGATTCTGGCTCTTCATCCCCATGATGAGATGCCACTGCATTGATGACAATTGGATTCTCCTTATACTTCTTACACAGATTCACACCAAGTTCTACGTGAGAACCTTCTACTTCGTGGTCGATGGATTTACCAATGTCATGAAGCAGACCTGCTCTCTTGGCCATTCTCACATCGACACCGATCTCTGCTGCTAAAAGTCCGGATAACTGAGCAACTTCCATGGAATGCTTTAACGCATTCTGTCCATAGCTTGTACGGAACTTCATTCTTCCAAGAAGTCTGACAAGTTCTGGATGGATTCCATGAACCCCAAGTTCTAATGTTGCTGCTTCCCCTTCTTCGCGCATCATAGTTTCGACTTCTTTTGTAGCTTTCTCAACCATCTCCTCGATGCGTGCCGGATGGATTCTTCCATCCACGATCAATTTCTCTAAAGCGATTCTTGCGATCTCGCGTCGAACCGGATTAAAGCTTGACAGTACAACAGCTTCCGGTGTATCATCGATGATCAATTCAACTCCCGTAGCGTTCTCAATGGAACGGATATTACGTCCTTCACGTCCGATGATTCTTCCTTTCATTTCGTCATTCGGAAGCTGTACAACAGAAATTGTTGTCTCTGCCACATGGTCTGCTGCACATTTCTGAATGGCAGTTACCACATAATCTTTGGCCTTCTTATCAGCTTCTTCCTTTGCCTTGTTTTCCATTTCTTTGATTAATTTTGCGGTATCAAGTTTAACATCTTCTTCAACGGTTTTTAAGAGATATTCCTTTGCTTGTTCGGAGGTTAATCCAGAGATTCTTTCCAGTTCCTGTAAACGCTCTTCATTGAGCTTTGCAATCTGAGCTTTCTGCTTGTTGATTTCTTCTTCTTTTGCAGCAAAACCGGCTTCGCGTCTCTCGATGGATTCCAACTTCTTGTCTAAGTTTTCTTCCTTCTGTACGACTCTGCGTTCACTACGTTGAATCTCTGCTCTGCGCTCTTTTACTTCTTTGTCCAGATCATTTTTGACTCTGATGGACTCTTCCTTTGCTTCGAGCATTGCTTCACGTTTTTTGGTTTCTGCTGTCTTTACCGCTTCATCGATAATCTCACGTGCTCTATCTTCCGCATTACCAATCTTAGCATTTGCTACGTTCTTGTGGTAAGCAGTTGTGATAAAGTATGTCAGAACCGCAGTAACGATAAGTGTTATAACAACAGCGATCACTATCTGCAGCCTCCTTTATGAAATTTTCATTGTACATATAACATATAATTAGATTAATTTTCTGTCATAATTAACAACAGGTTAATTTTATTCTATTTTCATACTTATGTCAAGTCAATTACTGTTCAATATGCATAATATTGAATGACTCAAAAATAAGAATACAACATATTGTACAAATTTGTCAGATTTTCTCTGAAACAAAATTTTTCTCTCCGGCCTGCTCCTACTGCCGTTCCTGCTTCATGACATGAAGGATA
>OHYI01000462.1_pt1 | contig 12182 bp, 13 predicted proteins | sample 1580231 | NCBI WGS metagenome assembly OHYI01 (sample SAMEA3882555, study PRJEB24775) | human gut metagenome | biome: human-associated habitat; feature: intestine environment; material: feces | place: Netherlands | collected 2009/2010
GTAATCCTCCAGACTGCGGCTTACCGAGCAGGTGCCGCCCCTGACGGGCACAAGCGCACCCAGGGCCGCGTTCATGTAGCGCAGGTCCAGGTACAGCTCACTGCGGATGCGGTCCATGGCGCGTTTGGCCATGGCGGCAACCCATTCTTCCTGGGTCAAAACATGTTGGGAGGGCATTGATCATCACCACCAAAATATGGGGAATCTACGGCACATCAAAGGTCGTCAAAATCATAGGTTTTCTGCCTGCGGGGGCGCCGGCCGCCAAGGGTCAGGGCTGCGCCCTCGCTCCAGCCGGACTGGGAACAGGCCAATGCAATCTGGCGGCGGCTTTCCTCGTCCGCCAGTTTCAGCACCAGCTGCAAAGATTCTGTATCGAGCCGGGCAATCAGCGGGGCCGCGGCGCTGGCGGCATGGGCGGCCAGATAAGCACTGTAGATGCCCTGCGCTTCCGGCAGCAGAGCATATGGGATACACAGCCGGTCCAGCGCAATGCGGCAGAGTGTTTTTTCGCTTTCGCCCACGCATGCCTGGGGGAAAGCCGCGTCATACTCCGCAAAGCGGAGCACGCTGCCGTCAAAACATTGGCGGTAGCGGTAACCCTCGCCCTCAATGCTGTGGTTGAAAATATGGGCGGGGGTGTTTTCGTCCAAAAATTCAAAGTATTCCGGGTAGAACACTTTGGCCTGCACCGCCCCGCCGGGGGCAAACACCGCGCCGATGTCCGCGCTGACGGCGGCCACCAGCTTTTTCAGCCCAGTGGGGGCATCGGGGGCGGCATCTAAGATAAAGCGGTCAAGTGCGCGGCAGTTGGTGAACAGATCGCTGCCCACACTTTCCAGCGCGGAACCGGCGCACAGCCATTCCAGCTTGCGGCAGTTATAAAAGGCAGCGTTATGCAGCGCCCGCACCCCGGCGGGCAGGGTAACGCCCTGCACAAAATCCCCCGCAATGGGGTGGGGGTAAGCAGCGGGGCCGCGGCCGTCAACGCTCCAAAATCGGGCATCAGCAGGCTGGCTGCGCTGGTTCTGCGCAAAGCAGTAGGGGCCGATCTCCACAACAGGGAACCCTTCGATCTGCACTGGCAGCGTGGGGCAGGGGCTGTCCCCAAACACGCGCAGAATGCGCGCACCGCCGGGGCACGCCTGCCACAAAATACCAAGTGAACTGTTCAAACCATGACCACCTTCAACAACAAAACAAAAGCTTGACAATACCCACATTATAGCATACATTGAATAGGTAAGGAATAGAAAAAGCAGGGCGCGGCGGGAATTGAGGAAGAAACCGCGCCCCGCAAAGGACTGCGCACTGTGACAGGGCGGACAATGCCTGTGGCGGTGCGCTTACGTTATGTGGAGGATGTTTATGGCAAGAACGCCGGAGCAGAACAACGCAATTATTACAGGCAGCATACCGCGGCAGCTGCTGTTATTCTTTTTCCCCATCTGGCTGGGCACCATGTTCCAGCAGCTGTACAATACCGTGGATACCATGATCGTGGGTAACGTGCTGGGCGATACCGCACTGGCCGCTATCGGCTCCTGCGGGTCTATCTACGAGCTGCTGGTGGGCTTTGGCATCGGCATCGGCAATGGGCTTTCCATCGTGGCTGCGCGCTCCTACGGGGCGCAGGACGAGGATCTGCTCAAAAGGACGGTGGCCGGGTCGCTGGTCATCGGGCTTTGCGCAAGCTTTGTCATTACCACGGCGGGCTTTTTCGGCCTGCGGCTGCTTTTGCAGCTGCTGGACACCCCCGCCGAAATTTTAGAGGACGCCTACCGGTACATCATCGTAATAGATTTGGGCGTGCTGGTGATGTTCCTTTATAACCTGTGCGCCGGGCTGCTGCGCGCTATCGGCAACAGCGTGATGCCGCTGGTGTTTTTGCTTATCAGCTCCGGGCTGAACGTTGCGCTGGATCTATGGTTCATTGCCGGGCTGGGCATGGGCGTGCAGGGTGCGGCGGTGGCTACCGTCATTGCGCAGGGCATCTCGGTGGTGCTGTGCATTCTGTATGTGATGCGCCGCGTGCCGCTGCTGCTGCCCGCCCGCAGGCACTGGGCGGTGGGACAGCATTTGTACTGGGAGCTGTTCAGCCAGAGCATCTCCATGGGGCTGATGAGCAGCATCGTGTCGGCGGGGTCGGTGGTGCTGCAATACGGCATCAACGGGCTGGGCACGCTGACCATTGCGGGGCACACCGCCGCGCGCAAGCTGTTCTCCTTTACCAGTATGCCGCTGATCTCCATGGCAAACGCAGGCTCTACCTTTGTTTCTCAGAACCGGGGCGCCGCTCAGCCGGAGCGGGTGCGCAAGGGAATGCGCACCATGTACCTGTGCTCGGTGGTCATCATGGCGGCAGACATCGTGCTGATGCAGCTTTTTGCCCATCAGCTGGTGCAGCTGATCTCCGGTTCCACCGCGCCCCTCGTGCTGGAAAACGGCGCACGGTATCTGATGTGGAACGCGCCGTTCTACGCGGTGCTGGGGGTGCTGCTGTGCACCCGGTACGCTTTGCAGAGCCTTGGACAGAAGGTGCTGCCGCTGTTTTCCAGCGTCATTGAGCTGGTAGGCAAGGTGCTCTTTGTGCTGGTGTTCATCCCGCGCTACGCCTACAACGCCGTCATCCTGTGCGAGCCCATCATCTGGTGCTTCATGGCGGCATATCTCGTGGCGGTGTACCGCCGCGACGCCTTTGTGTATCCGAGGAAGAAAACCATCTGAATGCGCTCCGCGTTCGCTTTGCGCATATTCAGCGGAAAATATATTTTGAATTTTGGGGTTCTGAAAAGTCTGCGGACTTTTCAGAACCCCTTTTTCACAGAAGGGAACCATAAAAACACCCCCGGACAGCACGCAGAGCTGTCCGGGGGTGTTGTGTTATGATTTATGATACTTTTACCATGCGGAAGGTCTTTCCGCGCTTAATGCAGTCCAGCAGCAGGTCGTATTCTGCGGGCACTTCACCGATGACGTTCACCTTTTCGTCTGCGGGTAAGTCGGCGCGCATGAGCTGGATCTCGCCGGAATAGCGCCCGTAGCCGATGTTATCCATGGTCACGCAGCGGCGGCGGCGCTCTGTGCAGTTGTCCGGCTGCACGGTGCTGCCAAAGCAGGAATAGAGCCGGGATTCCTGATACCGCACAAGCGTTTTGGGCGAGTCCGGGCGGCAGGTAAAGGTGCGGTCGTACAGCGTCTCGTAACCGGGGCGCAGGGCGACCGGCAGGCAGAGCTCACCGGTGGTGCAGAAGTGCCGGATATACTCCTGCTCCCGGGTGCTGACCTCCGGGTCTCCTGCAAAAATGCCGTCCAGTCCGTAGTTCAGCGCCAAGTCCGCAAAGGCCGCCGAGGGGGCGGCAGTGCGGTGGGCTTCCAGCGTGGGCAGACCCTTGTACAGCGGGCCGCGCAGCAGGGCGTCGCCGGGGATAAAGCCGTACACCTGCAAGCCCTCTGCCTGCAAAGCTGCGGTGCTCTCGCGCAGAAATTCCGGGTCAAGGCCGGTCTCCGGGCGGGGGTAGAAGTTGTGCATGGCAATGACCGTGCCGCCGCCTGCCGCCAGCTGCCGCGCCACCTCCGGGGTGGTGGTAGAAGCGTTGACGGCAACGGGCAGCTGCTGCGCAAGGGCACACATCTCCTCCAGCGAGAAGCCGTAGTCCAGCCGCAGACCCCACAGGTGCAGCCGCTTTGCCAGCGCGGTCAGGTCGGCACAGCCGAACTGCCGGAGGGTCTTTTCCGACACGTCTGCCAGAATGCGCCAGCCCTGTGCGGAGAGAAAATCGCACATTTCCTGCACGCGGGCGCAGTAAGCGGCATCAAATTCTTCGCTGATATGCAGTGAGATAAAAACAGGCGCGCCGCCTGCCGCAAAAGCGGAAAGCGACGCACGCTGTTCCTCAAACTGCGTCAGATACACTGACCGTCCGAGTGTTTTAAGCATTGGCAACGTCCTCAACAGAGACCATTGCATTGGTCACGATAAAGCCCATAATGTAGCAGATGACCAGACCCACTGCGTAGCAGCCAACGGAAGCAGCCACACCGTGAGGGCCGGCGGTCATGACGAACAGAGCCAGCAGACCGGAGGGACCCCAAGCAGTAGCAGCCACCTGCATGGCCATGACGAAGGCACCGCCGAAACCAGCGCCCAGACCGGCACTGATGAAGGGCTTGCCCATGGGCAGGGTGACGCCGTAGATCAGCGGCTCGCCGATGCCCAGCAGACCTGCGGGCAGTGCGCCGGTGATAACGTTCTTCAGGCGGGTGTTGCCGCACTTCTTAGCCTTGAAGTAGATAGCGACAGCAGCGCCAACCTGACCTGCACCGGCCATAGCCAGAGCGGGGTACAGGGTAACGTAGCCAAAGCTCTCCAGCTGCACGGAGTACAGAGCAACCAGACCATGGTGCATGCCCATAGCGACCATGGGCAGGAACAGTGCGGTGGAAACATAACCGGCAATGATGCGCACGATCAGGATATCGCTCATGCACAGCTTTTCAACCACCCAGCACAGCGCGGTGGAAACATAGCCGGTAGCGGGCATGATGATCAGGATATAAGGCACAAGGCACAGGATCATGGTGATCAGCGGGGTGAACACGATGTCCAGAGATTCGGGCATCCACTTGCGCACCCAGCGCTCGATCTTGACAAGGCACCATGCGCCCAGCACAACGGCCAGCACGCCGCCGCGGCCTGCACGCAGGATGGAATCCAGCGGCACAGCTTCGTTGAAGAGACCCAGAATGGAAGAGATCTTGTTGATGCCCTCCAGACCGGTGATCATGCCCAGCATACCGCCCAGAATGGGGGTGCCGCCGAACTTTTCGGCTGCGCGGTAGCCGACCCATGCGGTCAGGTAGCCGAGGAAGCAGGTGTTCATCAGACCCAGCAGGGTGCTGATGAGGGCCAGTGCGGGGATGTCGGCGTAGTTCGGCACCACCTGACCGATCAGGGAGTTGATGCCGGCGCACAGACCGGAAGCCACAACGCCCGGGATGAGGGGGATAAAGATATCGCCAAAGGTCTTGAACAGCTCCTTGACCTTGCTCTGCTTCTGTCCGGCCTTGACTGCGGCCTTGTTGGTCTGCCAGTCGTTGGCGGTGGAAGCGGCGGCGTCCGCCGGGATGCCCATGTCGCGGCAGATATCTGCGCACTTGCGGCACTTGCCGGGGCCGACCACGATCTCTACATAGCCGGTACGGTCGTGCACGATGCCCATTACGCCCTCGATGGCCTTCAGGCCCTCGTCATCGATCTTGGCGTCATCTTTAACGCGCACCCGCAGACGGGTCATGCAGTTGGTTGCGGTGAGAACGTTGCTCTTTCCGCCGACCTTCTCCAGCGCCGCGCGGACCAGTTCTTCATTCGTCATAAGTGGGTCCTCCTTTAAAACAGGTGTATATCCGATGCGGCCTGTGCCGCTAAGGAACATAAGTGTGCAAATGTGCCTTACAGCACTTCCAGCCGGATGGCTTCCCGCACATGGCCGCGTGCCCGTTCCAGCCGCCGGGCGGCTTCTGCGGCATCGCAGTCTGCCAGCAGCATGGTGATGGCGGTCTTTACGCTGCCGCCCGCTGCGTCAATGGCTGCGCGGGCTTTTTCCCGCTCCACGCCGGTGGCGTCAATGACGATATTCTCGGCGCGGGTGTGCAGCTTTTCGTTGGTCTGCTGCACGTCCACCATCAGGTTCTGGTAGGCCTTGCCGGTGCGCACCATAGAGCCGGTGGAGATCATGTTCAAAATCAGCTTCTGTGCTGTGCCGGACTTGAGCCGGGTGGAACCGGTCAGCACCTCGGGACCGCAATTTACCTCGATGGCAAGCTCTGCGGCCTTGCCGATGGCGCTGCCGATGTTGCAGGCAATGGCGGCGGTGTGACAGCCCACGCTTTTGGCGTAGTCCAGACCGCCCAGCACATAGGGCGTGCGGCCGGAGGCAGCAATGCCCACCACAAAATCGTCTGCGGTCAGGCTGTGGGCTTTCAGGTCCTCAACAGCCAGCTCCCGGCTGTCCTCTGCGCCCTCCACGGCCTCAATAAAGGCTTTTTCGCCGCCGGCGATGAGCCCCACCACCATCTCCTTCGGCACACCGAAGGTGGGCGGGCACTCGGCGGCATCCAGCACGCCTAAGCGGCCGGAGGTACCGGCGCCCATATAGAACAGCCGTCCGCCCTTTTCAAAGGCTTCTGCCGCCCAAGTGACCGCCTGCGCGATCTGCGGCAGGCACTTGGCAATGGCCAGCGGCACCCGGGCGTCTTCCTCGTTCATGACTGTCACGATCTCCAGCGGGGACATCTGGTCCAGCTGCATCGTGCGCGGGTTGCGGGTCTCGGTGGTCATCCCACTCAGATTCAATCCCATTTCCTGCACCTCAACTTTCCGCCGCACCCCTTGCGGCGTGATTGTGACCAAAGTATAAACTTTTTCAAACAAAATGTCCACAAAAAGACTATTTTGTGGTACAATGTTTTATGCAAGCATTGTTTTTGAAATTTTTGCTCACAAGTATGACTTTTTTGTGCAGCTTGTTCAATCCATCTTGAAATACAACAGAGGTATCGATATGCAGAACGTTCTTTTACGCCTGCGGGAGGTGCAGCCCTCCCTCAGCAGCACCGAGCGGCAGATCGCGCAGTTCATTCTGGAAAACCCGGACGAGACCACCACCCTCACCATCCGGGAGCTGGCGCGGCGCTCCTTCTCCTCCCCTTCCAGCGTGGTGCGCATCTGCCGGGTCATCGGCTTTCAGGGCTACAAGGAGCTGCGCCACGCCCTGACGCTGGAGCTTGCCACCCTTGGGGAGAACGGCAGCCACCGGGAAAAGGATATCACCCCGCAGGACAGTTTGCAGGAGATCGTGGAAAAAGTGACCCACAAGAACATCCAGAGCCTGCTGGACACCCAGCGGCTGCTGTTGCTGGACGAGCTGGAACAGTGTGTGGAGCTGATCGCAAACGCGCGCACGGTGCTTTTGTTCGGCATTGGCTCCTCGCTGTGCGTGGCAAAAGACACCTACCTGAAATTTCTGCGTCTGGACAAGCCCTGCGTGGTCAACGAGGACTCCCACTCGCAGCTTTTGCAGGCGCGCAACGCCACCGCACAGGATGTGGGCATCGTGTTCTCCTACTCTGGGCAGACCATGGAGATGATCCAGTGCATCAAGGAGATGAAGGCGGGCGGCGCACCGGTCATTGCGGTGACCCGCTACTACCCCTCCGAGGTGGCGCAGCTGGCCGACCATGTGCTGTATGTGGCTGCCAACGAGAGCCTGTTCCGCAACGGTGCCATGTCCTCCCGGCTTTCCCAGCTGAACGTGGTGGATATCCTATACACCGCCTACGCCAGCCGCAACCACGAGGACACCATGCGCCGCCTGACCAAGACCCATATCTATAAGCCCGGCGACCCGGAGGTGCTGACCCAGCCGTAAAAAAGCTGACCCGCAGAGTACAAAAAAGGCGCTTAGCGATTTCCTCGCTAAGCGCCTTTGCTCCCATTGACGAAAGTATAGCGTTTTTTGCTGGTTCTTTCAATCCGAAAAGTGCAGCAACTTTTTCGTCAGGCAGTTTTGTGTTTTGTAAAGTGTTACAATGTTTCGCTTTGCTTTTTGTTGGTTTTGCCATGTCGGTTTTCTTGCCCTGCAAAAAGTCAAATGTGCAAATAGGGTGCAGAAAGTGCGCAGCCGCGATGCACCAGACCATGATAGCACTATTCGTGCTGCTCTGGCTCATAACGGACATCGTCCGTTACCCTTTCTTTTTGTACCCGCAGTCGCAGTAGGGTCCGCCGGAGGCAAGGGTGTACTGCCGCACAAAATTTGTCACACCGCCCGCTTCGCTCATGGTGTAGTCCAGATGGCACAGGGCGGGGGTCAGGTCGTACAGACCCAACTCCTTCATCAGCACACAGATGCCGCATTTGGTAAAGCGTCCCTCGTAGCCGCTGCCATCCGGGTATTCGTAAAACTCCATGTTCCACGAATAGGGGTTGCGGTCGGCGGCTTTCAGTGCGGCAGTGGCTTTCATGGCAACGATATCCTTTGCGGTGAACTTGCTTTTTCCGCTCTTACGGCAGAACCACTGCATGGGCGCTGTCATCATCGCCTTTGCGTAGTAATCCGTCAGGCGGTCTACCGCCGGGCGCTGCGGCATGGAGAGAATGAACGCGCCGAGCATTGCGCAGTTGACGATGTTCATCTTGAAGCGGTCCGATTTTTCAAACTCCGGCAGGTCTGCAATGATTGCTTTGTACTTCGGCTTTGCTTTTTTCGTGATCGCTTGTGCCGCATCGGCATCATAGCCGAACACCGCCGTCAACTGCTTTTGGAATGAGCCTGCAAACAACGCCCACATTCCCATTGGCATACCCATGTATTTCATTGCACTGCCTCCTTACATTCTACGCATTTTGCCTTCTCCCGCAGCAACACCAGCCCCAATATCAAAACCAGCAGGTGTCCGGCGGATTCCGTGCCGTGATCGATCTGATCCAGCGGCCACGGCAGAAGCGTGAAGAGATTTCCCACAATCCCCGTAAAAACGATGGGGTTGCAGAAGGATGCCAATATCCGCTGTGCTGTGTTTTTCAGCGGGAGCATTCTTTTCCAGATCATAACGAGCATCACGACGGAAAGAAGTACATCACACAGGATATATGCTGCCAGCAGCGGCGCGGCATTGCAGTAAAACACCTTGTTGGCAATTTCAGCTGCCGCCTGCATATCGCCGTATTTCTCAAAGGTAAACTTGAAGATCAGCGCCACATTCATGAACATAGCATGAACATAGCCCCAGCAGACCGTGCCGGTGAGATAGGCGATTTGAAACAGCTTGACCCATTTCTGCTGCTTCGGTTGGGTGAGGCGTTGCTTCAAAAGCTTCCACATCTGGTGAAAACCGATGTAATAGAGTGCCGTTCCGAGAACACCGCAGATGATGCTGACCACCATGCGCCATGTTGCCATATCAAGATAGGCGACCTTGACCATCAGCCCAATGGATTCTGTGCTTTGGCTTTTCCCGGTCGCCGCAAATAAAAAGTCGCCGATCACATATAAAAGGCATCCAATCATACCTGCGATGAGTGCTCGTTTTTCTTTGCTCATTTTCATTGCTTGCCTCCAAATCCGATCTTCACGATCTGTATTTTCATCATGCCGTCACCGCCCATTGCATGAAAAAACAAAACAGCGGGAGCATTCCGATTTCCCAATGTCTTAAACTTCATTGTCTCTCCTTTCCTCAGTGAATAAAAGCCGTCATAAGGACCGCCAGCACCGCTGCTATACCTGCCATACCCACCGTGCCGAAAAGCCACTTTTTCTGCTTATCTTTTGCAGTAATGTAGGGCTTCAGATCTTCTGTTCCGGGAATCGTCCATGCGTTCGTGTGCCCTACCCAGTAGCCATCGATCAAAAAGCGGTCAATGAGATTCATAACGGACAAGATGACAAGCAGCTGCCAGAAGCCCGCCGCAAAGCCTTTCGCACCGTTTATCCCATAGACACAGACTAGCACATAACCAATATAGCCGGGAATGCAAACAGCTTTGAAAAGTTGAGAATTGCGCTTGATTTTCTCGTGTGTCGTAAGTCCCAGCTTCACGCACCGCTGCTGCACTGCCGGGCTGTAGAGATGCACCATCCCAACAGCCCCCTTGCGGATGCCCACAGTACAGACAAGAGCCAGCAAAGCCCCCAACCCAAGACCTTCCAGAATCACCTGTAAAAGCATTACTTATTCCTCCTGTATCCGTTTTCATCCCGGTATTCGGGATGTTCCTTTACGTATGGATCCTTATCGCCGCAGATGGTATAGTCGCATCGGCAGCCGTCCACGCAGGTGGTCGTCCGCACGAGCTTGGCATGGAGCAGTTCCATGGACGCATAGTCCACATTGCACAGGGCGGGCATAATGTCCGCAAATCCGAACCGCTTGGCAAATTCCGCCGCCGGACACGCCGTAAATTCATAATAGATGGGCTTGCTGTTTTCGTAAGGTGCAACATCCATCTCGTAATCATGCCATGTGTCACAGTGCTTTTGGGCGGTACTGAATGCCCGATACATCAGCTTTTTCCAGAATGGCTTGTTGATGTCAACGAAGCGCAGCTTCCGGAAGGACGGCAGGATCAGATTTTCTTCTATCTCTTCCATTTCGCGGAATGTGACCACATCCCGGCACACATCGTAAAAGCACATGATGGCGATGCAGTCGTAGGTGCCGCCTACGCCGTTGTGAAAATTCTTTTTACCGCCGAGGTCGGTGCGCCACTTGGAAAGAAGCTCTGCGTATCTCAGCTGCACCTGCTCCCAGACCGCCTCGCGCTCCACCTCCGGATAGTGCAGAGTGATTTTCGCCAGAATTTCCTTTTTGCAGGGTTTGGAATATAGCACATGGCAGCTACGGTCAATTTGTAATTCGCTGTCCCTCATCTTCCCACGCCTTTCAGAAAACCGCTCTTTGCATTTTCTTCGGTGTCGTCCGATTCGTCGTAGGCATCATAGAGCAGGTGATCGTGCCGTCATAAAAATTGTTGCCGCCTGTCAGCCGATAGGCACTGCGAATGGCTTCTTTTCGCTCTATGTTTCTTCCTCCAGATACCAATAATCATATGGCCGTTTCCGGCATCATTTTTTCAAAATATCCGTAATTTTCTTGAAATCCTCGCGCGCCTCCTTGAATATTGGTAGCATACAGTAGCAATGCACCATCTTCGGGCGGGCGGACACTGTATAGGAAACCTTAGCGCGTTTGCAGGCCTCCTCAAAGTCCGGCAGCGCACCGTATAGCACCTCATCCGCAGAATAGAAGAAGTGAATATCGCCAACGCCAGTAAAATCCCCCCGGGAGCCGGAGAGCATATAGTCCGGCACATTCTTACAGCCATGCCGCATAAACTTTTCCACCGTCACCATAAAGGCATAATCGATGGAAACGTCTCTTTCATTCAATGCCTTCATCCGCGATTTTTCGCCATCGTTCCATGGCACTTCGCCGGGTGATACGGCAACGATATGCCGTGGCTGCGGCAACGGCTCCGGCTGCGCATTATTGTGCGCTGCGATTCCCAGAGCCAGTGCGCCGCCGGAGGAAAAGCCACAGGTGCTGACATTTCCACCGCCGTACAATTCGAGCATTCTGCGGTAGCATTCATAGACCATTTCGTAGGTTTCGGTGATACAATGCTCCATGCAGAGCGGGTAGAACGGAAACCACACATCGTAGCCGGTCTCACGGCACAGCTTACGCATGACTGGCAGATCGCCCTTGTCCGGACCGATCACCATACCGCCGCCGAAGAAATAGAGGATGGCGCACTTTGACGGATTCGGATTTTCACGTAGGATCAGGCATGGAAAGCCGTTGACTGTAATCGTCTCATAATATGCCTTGTGGTCGGTCGGCGTAAAAACGCCGCGATGTCGGTTCTGCTTTTCAATTTCCTTTCGCAGTTCGTTCTCTGGCAGTGTGAAAGACTTTTTCACTCCGGAGAGTCTATACACTGCCCGCAGGATGGATGCAAAAATGCTCATGGCTTTTTTCTCCTCTCATTTCCGCGCTGTAACGCACAGCCATCCCTTTCTATTTTTGTGGCTCTGGATCCTACAAAATCCTGCTTGCTCCAGATATGCTTTCAGTGCAGTGTCCGTGTAGATGGTCATACCAGCCAGCATCAGGACAGCCAGTGCAAGGCCGACCAAACGAATCATCATACTGTCAACATTCTCGTTCATGATACCTTCTCCTTTTCCTCTTTTGCGGCCCGGCAGACACCTTTCTGCCGTGGTCCCACATTCCAGTTTTCTTCGCTGCGGACCCCCTCTATCGGCCCGCAGCGAGGCCTTTCTCAAGACATTCCAAAGAAAAAAGCCTAGGGTGAACACACCCCAGGCTCCATTGTCTGTCTACCGGCTATAATAGCCTCTTTTTTCGCTTTTGTCAAGAGGGGGAGAAAGAAAGTTCGATTTTTCTCTTTTGCCCCGCTTCGACAAGGTTTGCGTTCCTTTTGCTGCTGTGTTATACTGGTATCGCTGCCCTTCTCCAAACTGGCATCAGAGAGGAGGTGAGCGCCATGAGTTCACTTATCTGCAACTTCCTCGTGACTGTCGGAGCAAATGTAGTTTCGTACTACATCTGCAAGTGGCTTGACAGCTACCGCAAGGGTAAGTAAGCCCAAAAGA
>OHYI01000476.1_pt1 | contig 11826 bp, 9 predicted proteins | sample 1580231 | NCBI WGS metagenome assembly OHYI01 (sample SAMEA3882555, study PRJEB24775) | human gut metagenome | biome: human-associated habitat; feature: intestine environment; material: feces | place: Netherlands | collected 2009/2010
GGCTGGCAGAGCATCACCGGCTGTCGGCCGGGCGCCTGAACGCCGAAAAGGTCAAGTATGTCTCGGCCCGGGCGCAGTTCCGGGAAGAGCAGCTGCTGGAGCCGCTGTTCACCGAGGACGAGCTGGCTGTGTTCAAGCGCGGCCGCAACGCCAGCAAGGCCAGCGTCGCCAAGCACGCCTCCCCGGAGGAATACCGTGCCTCCACCGGCTTCGAGTGCCTGTTGGGCTGGCTGTACCTGAACGGACAGCTGGAGCGCGTGCACCAGCTGTTTGAGGTGCTGTGGCAGCAGTTTGACCCTGACCAGAAATAAGAATGCGAAAGCCCGCTGCTTTCCGCACTGGAAACCAGTGGTGGAAGGCAGCGGGCTTTGCTTGTTGGCATCTGCGGTCCGTCAGATGCCGCTTACGCCATCAGCGGCTGTTCTTCGCGTTGGTGGAACGGCTGTTGGTGGAGTTCTTGGCGCTTTCGTCATCGGCACCCTTGGTGTACTGGTTGGGGTGCTTGTGCTCGTTGGTGGCACTGTTGGTGGTCTTGCTGCTGGTACGGTTAGAGGTCTGGTTCTTGCAATTGGTGCTGCGGTTCTCACTGCGGTTTTCCATGGTGTGAATGCTCCTTTCGGTCGTTGCTGTGGGGGCGGGACCGCCCTCACAGTCCATAGTGTGGCCGCAGCCGGCGGCTTTATACATCCCATGGGAGGAAAAGAATATGCCTACGGAATATTTTGAGCAGCGGGAGCGTGCCCTGCTGGGGCAGCGGTACGAGCAGCTGTATGCCGCTCCGCAGCAGACGGCAGAGCGCGGGGTCACCGTGTCGGCACTGCGCACCACGCCGGAGCAGTTTGCGCAGCGGGCAGATTTCCCGCTGGAGCCTTCGCCCTTCTGCAAGGCGGCTTTTGTGGTGCATCAGCCGGATTTTAAGCCCGGGCGGCATCCGTACCACCATGCGGGGGTGTTCTACTCGCAGGAGCCTTCGGCTTCTTCGGCAGCGCCGCTGCTGGGGGTGCAGCCGGGGATGCGGGTGCTGGACCTGTGCGCCGCGCCCGGCGGCAAAAGCAGCCAGCTGGCGGCGGCACTGCAGGGGCGCGGTGTGCTGGTGAGCAACGAGTATGTGGCTGCGCGCGCCGAAATTTTAAAAAGCAACCTTGAGCGCATGGGCGTTTCCAACGCCGTAGTGCTCAACGAGACCCCCGCCCGCATTGCCGAGGCGCTGCCGGAGTTTTTCGACCGGGTGCTAGTGGACGCGCCCTGCTCTGGCGAGGGAATGTTCCGCAAGGAGCCGGTAGCGCTGCAGCAGCACTGTGAAGCACTGGTAAAGCAGTGCGCAGAGCTGGGCGCGCAGATTCTGGACTGCGCCGCAGCGGCACTGGCTCCCGGCGGGCAGCTGGTGTACTCCACCTGCACCTTTGCGCCGGAGGAGGACGAAGGACAGGTGGCGGCCTTTTTGCAGCGCCACCCGGAGTTTGCACTGGCTGATGTGCTGGGCAATGTGGACTACACCTTTGGCAGCGCAGGCGAAGAGAACCGCACCGGCGGTCTACCGCTGGATGTGAGCAAGGTACGCCGCATCTGGCCCTGTCAGGGCGGCGAGGGGCACTTTATGGCACGCTTGGTCAAGGCGGGCACGCCCCGCACCCTGCCGCCGGAGGGAGAATACACCCCGGAGGAGCAGCTCTGGCTTGCCGCTGCTGCACAGGCGGGCAAAAAGGGCAAGGGTAAGGCAAAGCCTGCCAAGGCGGCAGATGCCCGCAGCGCCCGCCGCGCAGACAGCCGCGCCTGCCGGGACGCCGTGCAGGGCACGAGCCGCCGCACCCGGGACACCGGGGCAGGGGAGGCCACCCCGGCGCAGAGCCTTGCCGCATGGCAGGAGTTTGCCCGGCAGTATTTTCCCGCACTGGCGCAGCGCCCGGCCGTGGTGCACGGCGGCGGTGTGCTGCTGCCGGTGGCTTTCCCGCAGACGGGGCTTCATGTGCTGCGGGCAGGGGTGTTCGTAGGCAGTGTGCAGAAGGGACGCTTTGTGCCGGAGCATCATCTGTTTACGGCCTTTGGCAGCCTGTGCACGAACTGCGAGCAGCTGACCCTTGCCGACTGCCGCTGCACCGAGTATCTCTCCGGCCGCGAGGTGGAAGCCCGCACGGCAGCGGACGGCTGGTGCTGCGTGACCGTGGACGGCTGGCCGCTGGGCGGCGGCAAGGTGTCCGGCGGGCGGGTGAAAAACCACTACCCCAAGGCACTGCGGTTGCTGTAAACCGCAGATTTACACGCATCCGGGCGAAAATCAGGCTTTTCAGGCTTGAACGCGCCGGTGGATTGTGATAGAATAACAGAGTTAGATTTTGTGTGCTGCCACAAGCGGGCGACCACAGCCCGTCTGCCCGCAGGCGGAGATACCGATAAATTTAGGAGGCTCTTTCCCATGTCTGGACATAGCAAATGGAACAACATTAAGCGCAAGAAGGAAAAGACTGACGGCGCCCGCGCCAAGGTCTTTACCAAGATCGGCCGCGAGATCAGCGTTGCCGTCCGTGACGGCGGCCCCAACCCGGCTTCCAACAGCAAGCTGGCAGACCTGATCGCCAAGGCAAAGCGCATGAGCGTGCCCAACGATAACATCCAGCGCATCATCAAGAAGGCCGAGGGCGGCGACAAGACCGAGTTCGAGGCCATCACCTACGAGGGCTACGGCCCCGGCGGCGTGGCAGTCATGGTGGAGACCCTGACCGACAACCGCAACCGTACCGCTGCCGACCTGCGCCACTACTTCGATAAGAACGGCGGCAATCTGGGCGCTATGGGCTGCGTGGGCTTCCTGTTCAGCCAGAAGGGTGTCATTGACATCTCTCTGGAGGATAAGGACGCCGACGAGGCCATGATGGACGCTCTGGATGCCGGTGCTGAGGACTTTGATGCCAGCGAGGACGCTGCCGAGGTCACCACCGATCCCGAGAACTACTCTGCCGTGGTCAAGGCTCTGGAAGAGAAGGGCTACGAGATCCTGTCCGACGATCTGGCCATGGTGCCCATGACCACCACCCGCCTGACCGACCCCGATCAGCTGAAGCTGATGGGCAAGCTGCTGGATTCTCTGGAGGATAACGATGACGTCCAGAATGTCTGGCACTCTCTGGAGAACGAAGAGGACCTGCCGGAATAAGCTTCCGCAAGGCTCTTTGCTTCTGAAATAAAACGATAAAAAACCGCTTTTTGTGCTGCAAGGCACGAAAGGCGGCTTTTGTTTGTTATTGCTGTGCCAGCGCCTTACCTTTTGCGTAGTAGCGCTGCATTTCTTCCCGGGGAACCATATTCCCGCCGGTGGCCCAGACCAGATGGGTGGCGTTTGCCAGTGCACCGGCGGGCAGGGCGGTTTCGGTGTAAGCACCAAGCAGCTGCCCGGGCTGGGTGAGCACCGGGCCATACATTCCCGCCAGAGCGCTGGGCTCGAGGTAAAGATCTTCGGCATCTGCCAGCTGTGCCAGAAGGGTATACATCCGCTCGTCCTGCAGGGTGTAGCAGCCGCTCATAAAGGGGCGCATCAGCCCGCCCACAAAGCCGGAAGCACGCCCCACGGCAAGACCATCGGCGGCGGTGTGGTTGTCGATGCCAAAGTCCTGCACGCAGACGCTGCTGTTTTCGCCGGTGGCCATACCCAGCATCATGCAGGGGGAGTGGGTGGGCTCGGCGAAGAAGCAGTGTGCGGCATCGCCGAACAGCATCTTCAGGCCAAAGGCCACGCCGCCGGGGCCACCGCCCACGCCGCAGGGCAGATAGGCGAAGAGGGGATGCTCTGCATCCACGGTGACGCCCTGCGCGTCCAGCTGCTTTTTCAACCGCAGCGCAGCCACGGCATAGCCCAGAAAGAGGGTCTTGGAGTTTTCGTCATCCACAAAATGGCAGTAGGGGTCGCCTGCCGCCAGCTTGCGACCCTCGGTCACGGCGATGCTGTAATCAGAGACGTACTCCACCACCTTGACGCCCCGGCTGCGGAGCAGGTCTTTTTTCCACTGCCGCGCGTCAGCGGACATATGCACGGTGACCTGAAACCCCAGCTTTGCGCTCATGATGCCGATGGAAAGCCCCAGATTTCCGGTGGAACCCACCGCAATGGAGTATTGCGAGAACAGCTTGCGGAAGTGCTCCTCTGCCAGAACAGCGTAGTTGTCGGTCAGGTGCAGCATTCCGCTGTGCAGGGCAATGTCCTCGGCGGTTTTCAGCACCTCGTAAATGCCGCCACGGGCTTTGATGGAACCGGAAATAGGCAGGTGGCTGTCCAGCTTGACCCATATCTGTCCGGCGATGGGGGTGCCGCTGCGCTCTTCCAGCACCTTTTGCATCCGGGGGATGGGTCGGACAGGGGATTCAATGATGCCGCCGGTCGCAGCAGTTTCTGGAAAGACGGCGGCAAGGTAGGGGGCAAAACGCTCCAGCCGCGCGGCGGCGTCCTCGATGTCGGCAAAGGTCAGCGGACAGGCAGCCGCAGCCTGTGCAAAGGGCAGCTTGTCCGGGTTTACCCATGCAGTCTCCTTCAGGGCGCAGAGGTCGGAGACCACGGGATATGCCGCGATCCAATCGGCAGCGGAACGCCCGGCGATGCACTTGTCAGGTGAAACCATAGCGGATCCTCCTTTATATATAGAAGTTTGGATAGAAGCGGATGAGTGCGCCCGGCAGATTTCGCGGGCGCTGAATGTTTTGAATATAAAGGTTTTTATAGGAATTGTCAACCGGAACAGACTGCGTTGCGCCGGGCGGGTCAGAGAACTACATACTTGGCGGTTACAAGCTATTGCTTGGGCAGCCCAGCGGCAGAGCAGGGAATCTATGGAAGGAAAGCAGCACACTGCCCAAAAACCTTGTTAAAAAACTGGCATTTTGCCGTTTTTGTGTAAAGTATACAAGAATAAACACAAAAAATTGGCATTGCGCGTATTGCTATTTTACAACTGATATATTAGAATATAAGCAAGAAGAGCGTGCAGGCGTTCTGCGCGTGCCACATGATAAATAACGACAGGAGGAACTTCTCTATGCCTATGAAAATGGGTTGGCGCTGGTATGGCGAGGGCAACGACCCCGTCACCCTGAGCGACATCAAGCAGATCCCCGGCGTGACCAGCATCGTCTGGGCACTGCACAACAAGATGCCCGGCGAGATCTGGGAAATCGACGAGATCCAGAAGGTCGCAGACCAGATCCACGCCTATGGCTTCGACATGGACGTCGTCGAGTCGGTCAACGTCCACGACGACATCAAGATCGGCCTGCCCACCCGCGACAAGTACATCGAGAACTACAAGCAGTGCATCCGCAACCTGTCCAAGTTCGGTGTCAAGGTCATCTGCTACAACTTCATGCCCATCTTCGACTGGACCCGCACCGACCTGTTCCACCCGGTAGGCGACGGTTCTACCGCACTGTTCTACGAGAAGGACAAGATCAAGGGCGATTACAAGGCCATGGCTGAGTATATCATGTCCTTCACCGAGAAGTATAACATGACCTTCCCCGGCTGGGAGCCGGAGCGCATGGCAAAGCTGGACGAGCTGTTCAAGGCCTACGCCCCTGTCACCAAGGAGAAGCTGTGGGAGAACCTGAAGTACTTCCTCGAAGCCCTGATGCCCACCTGCCGCGAGTGCGACATCAAGATGGCCATCCACATGGACGATCCCCCTTGGGATATCTTCGGCCTGCCCCGCCTGCTGGTGGATGCTGAGAGCATCGACCGCTTCCTGAGCATGGTGGACGACGAGTACAACTGCCTGACCCTGTGCTCCGGCAGCCTGAACGCAAACCCCAACAACAATGTTGCCGAGATCGTCCGCAAGCACTGCGACCGCATTGCATTTGCTCACATCCGCAACATCCACCACTTCCCCAACGGCGACTTCTCCGAGGCTGCTCACCGCGACTGCTGCGGCGAGACCGGCATCATCGAGATCCTGCGCGCCTACCATGACTGCGGCTTTGAGGGCTACATCCGCCCCGACCACGGCCGTCAGCTGTGGGAGGAAGGCCCCGGCAACTGCCGCCCCGGTTACGGCAAGTATGACCGTGCTCTGGGCATCCAGTATATGCTGGGTATCTGGGATCTGCTGGACCGTCTGGATGAAGAGAAAAAGAAAGGCTGATTACAATGAAGCTGTCTGATATTAAGAACGGCAATCTGTCCGCCGAGTGGGCAGAAAAGGGCTACGAGCTGCCCAAATTCGACATTGAGGCTGTGAAGGCCAAGACTCACGCCGAGCCCACTTGGGTGCACTTCGGTGCCGGCAACATCTTCCGTGCTTTCCCCGCTGCCGTGCTGAACGACGCACTGAACAGCGGCAAGTATGACCGCGGCGTCATCGTGGCCGAGAGCTTCGACTACGAGATCATCGACAAGGCTTACCAGCCCTACGACAACCTGAGCCTGCTGGTCTGCCTGAAGTCCACCGGCGAGATCGAGAAGAAGGTCATCGCTTCCGTTACCGAGAGCCTGAAGGCTGACTATTCCTTCGGCGCCGACTGGGCACGTCTGGTGGAGATCTTCCAGAACCCCAGCCTGCAGATGATCTCCTTCACCATCACCGAGAAGGGCTACGGCGTTGCTCCTGCTGACCTGGAGCGCGGCCTGACCCCCGTTCTGGCCATGGGCAAGGTCACCGCTCTGCTGTACGAGCGCTTCAAGGCCGGCAAGCTGCCCCTGACCGTCCAGAGCATGGATAACTGCTCTCACAACGGCGATAAGGTCAAGACCGCTGTCCACGCCTACGCTGCAAAGTGGGTGGAGCAGGGTCTGGTGCCCGCAGAGTTCCTGGCCTATGTGCAGGACGAGACCAAGATCACCTTCCCGTGGAGCATGATCGATAAGATCACCCCGCGCCCGGACGCAAAGGTGCAGGAGATGCTGGCAAAGGACGGCTTTGAGGATAACTACACCATCGTTACCGAGAAGCACACCTTCACCGCTCCCTTCGTCAACGCTGAGGAGACCCAGTACCTGTGCATCGAGGATCACTACACCAATGGCCGTCCTCCGCTGGAGCTGGGCGGTGTGCTGTACTGCGACCGCGAGACCGTTGACAAGATCGAGAAGATGAAGGTGTGCACCTGCCTGAACCCCCTGCACACCGCAATGTCCATCTACGGCTGCATGCTGGGCTACACCCTCATCAGCGCCGAGATGGCCGACGAGGATCTGCGTTCCTTCATCCAGAAGATCGGTTATATCGAGGCAATGCCCGTGGTCGTTGATCCCGGTGTCCTGAACCCCTACGAGTTCATCGGTGCTGTCATCAACCGCCGTCTGCCCAACCCCTTCATGCCCGATGCTCCCCAGCGTATCGCTACCGATACCTCTCAGAAGCTGGCCATCCGCTTCGGCGAGACCATCAAGGCATATCAGGCACGCGGTCTGGACAAGTCCAACCTGGTGCTGATCCCCCTGGTGCTGGCAGGTTATGCCCGCTACCTGAAGGGCATTGATGACAACGGCAAGGCCTTCGAGATCTCTCCCGATCCGATGCTGGCTGAACTGCAGGCCATCGTGGCTCCTCTGGAGGTCAAGGAAGGCGAGCAGGACTTCAGCTGCCTGAAGAAACTGTATAGCCGTGCCGATGTGTTCGGTGTTGACCTGTACGAGGTCGGCCTGGGTGAGCAGATCGAGGGCATGGTCAAGGAGCTGTACGCTGGCAACGGCGCAGTCCGCAAGACCCTGCACAAGTACACTCTGGCCCGTTAAAACTTTATAACGCTATTTCCGTGACCCACGCTGCGCTTTTGCTTTGCCGCAGCGTGGGTTTTTGTTTTGTCTAAAAGGTTTGTAAACCTTCTGTCTTTTCATGGGAACAGAAGATCCCCCGCAGCGCGACTGTTTCCGAAGGAAACAAGCGTTGCAAATGCAGTTCCCGGTTACGACCTCTCCCTGTGAAAATGAAATCCCGGAGCGTCCGCAGACGCTCCGGGATTTCGAAAAAATCATAATTTTCCGCTATTCATGCGCAGAGCAAAGCGGAGCGCATTAAAAATTGTCCCTATGCCCTTATTTCCGGCAGTCGTGCAGGCTGGCAGCGGGCAGGGCGCTGCCCAGCAGGCTCCATGCGGCATCCATGCTCTCGTTCAGCAGATAGGCCTGATTCTTCTGGACGTAGATGTACACCGCCTCTTTGGTGCGGTAGGCGCAGTACACGGTGTTCCAAGTGTAGCGGTTGGTGGGCTCGGTCTTGTTCTGCTCACCGGCCATCCAGACCGAAAGCCCGGCGGCGTCCAGTTCCAGCCGGTAGAAGGGGCGGGGCAGACCCAGCTTTTTGATCTGCTTGGAGAGGTTCGAAAAAAAGGTGCCGAAGTATACGGCGGGCAGGCCAAGGGCTACAATGGCCAGCACGGCGGTCAGAAGCCCGGCGCCCTCCCGTTTGCCGATCTGGCTCAGGCAGATCCCGGCGCACACCAGCAGAATGGCAGTGAACACCGCCGGGCGCTGCCAGCCCTTGTTGTGGCGCAGCAGGTCGAAAGATGCAAAATCGCGAAAGCTTTTTTCGTCCATCTGAACGGAAACGCAAACATTCTGGGTCATAAAGTTACCCTCCTTTTTGGGCATAGTACCACATTTATCGGCAAGAAGCAAGCAAAAGATGTACCGGCGGCAGTGCATCCGGCTTGCAAACCGCCCGCAAGGCGTGGTAAAATAAGATATTATCTAACGGATATTATCCAGCGAAAAAAGGGGGAAGCTTTGCATGGAAAAGCGCAATTGGAAGCGCAGCGTTACGCTCAAGCAGCGCATGGTGCTGTGCTTGGCAGCCTTTTTTGCGGCCTTTGCGTTGCAGCTTGCCCTGAACGGCTATCAGGCACGGGCGGTGCAGCAGGTGCAGGACGACCAGATGGGCAACTTTAACGCCATCAGCCGGTTTCAGGGCGGTGTGGAAAGTTCCATCAGCATTCTGGAAGCGTACCGCTGGGAGAACGGCGAGACCGAGGAAATGCTGGAAAAGCTCCGGGCAGCCTGCTCCACCAGCAACGCATGGCTGTGGCGCATCCGATTCAATATGGACGGTTTGCAGAACGTCAGCGATGAGCAGTGGGTGCTTTACGGCGCAGTGGAGACCACCTACGGCAGCTACAGCGCCCTGCTGGAGAAACTGGAGGGCTACCTTTCCAGCGGGCAGGATGCAAAGGCGTCCCAGCTGTACTATAACAAGGTCTCGGTCTGCAGCGGGTATCTGAGCCAGTACACCATGCAGCTGCTGAAAGCCTCGATTCTGGACGCCCAGACTACTTACACCGAGATCTCGGAGCTGGGCGAGCGGATCGCCCTGATGCAGATCGTGGTGGTGGCACTGTGCGTGGCGCTGGGCTGCGCCTCCGGTCTGATGGTCATGCAGCTGCTGACTCCGGTGTCTCAGATGATCGAGGCCTCCCGCGCCATCAGTCGCAGCCAGCTCGATACCCCGGACATCCCGCTGCCCAAGCAGCCGGAGATCGGGCAGCTGGCGGAGTCTTTCAACCGCATGAAGCACTCCATGGCGCAGCAGGTGAGTACCTTACAGGAGAAAAACGAGATCGAGCGGGAGCTGCACCGCCAAAAGACCGAAGCACTGGAATTGCAGAACCGCATGGAGCGCAGCCGGTTGCAGCAGCTGCGCAGCCAGGTCGACCCCCATTTCCTTTTCAACACCCTGAACGTCATTTTACAGACCGCCGGACAGGAAAAAGCCTACCGCACGCAGGCCCTCATCACAGCGCTGTCTCACCTGCTGCGCTACAGCCTCATGAGCAACGACGAGCAGGTGCCACTGGCCCGGGAGGTGCGCATCGTGGACGAATACTACTCCATCTATCACGTCCGCTTCGGCGACCGTGTGAAGATGGTGTGGCGCATCTCCGACTCCCTCGATTTGACGGAGACGATGGTGCCGTCCTTCATCTTGCAGCCCATCGTGGAGAACGCCTTCAAGCACGGCATCTCGCCCAAGGAAGAGGGCGGCGTGGTGCGCATCCGCATCAACCCGCTGCGGGAGAAGGGGCTGCTCTATATCAGCGTCTGCGACAACGGCGTGGGCATCCAGCCCCAGCAGCTGGCCCAGCTGAAAGCCGCGTTGGCCCGGCCCGGTGAGCGCTGGGAGCACATCGGCGTCTACAATGTGGCCGCGCGTCTGCGGCTTCTGGACAAACGGGGGCGGCTGGTCATCCGCTCTCACCCCGGCCGGGGCACGGCCATCAGTATGTATCTGCCCTTAGTAGAACTTTTGGAGGAGGAATTGGACGATGATCCGGCTGTTGATCGCGGATGATGAAAAACTGGAACGGGAGGCGCTTGCAGAACTCGTCCAGCGCCGCTTTGAGCGGGAAGTGGTCTTGGAGATGGCCGAGAACGGCCGCAAGGCTGCCGACACGGCGGTGCTGTGGGGCGCAGACCTGATCCTGATGGACATTGAGATGCCTGGAACAAACGGCATGGATGCAGCAGAGCAGATCCGTAAAAAGGATGCCCAGGTAGTCATCATGTTTATCACGAACATGGCGCACTATGCGATCAAAGGATATGAAGTGGGCGCACTGGACTTTGTCTTAAAGCCGATCCAGTACCTGAATTTTGCCAATAAGATGGATCGTGCCATGCAGCTGGTGGAGAACCGCGGAAGCAAACCGGTGATGATCCAGACGGGAACCGGCGTCAAAAAGATTGATTCCAGAGACATTTTTTATGTGGAGATCCAGAATCATGTGTTGCGCTATCACACAAAACAGGGCAATTTTGAGGTGCGCGGAAGCTTGAAAAATGTGGAAGAGGAGCTTCCAAAGGGGCTGTTTGCAAAATGTAGCAACTGGTGTCTGGTAGGTCTGACACATGTTGCAGAGATTAAGGATGACACGGTGATCGTAGAAGGAGAGGAACTGCAGATCAGCCGCCGCAGTAAGAAAAACTTTATGACGGCACTCATCCGCAGTGTAGGGAGAAGTTAAGAATGGTTCGTGATTTTGGTATCATGTTTTTTCAGGATTTTTTATTGCTGGTATGTGTGTATCTGTTTCTCATGCCATTGCATGTCATGGAAAAGAAAAAAATAAAAAACGGTCTGATGCTTTGTGGGGCTTGGTGTGTCATGCTTGCAGCAAGACTGCTCATTCCGGCAATCGGGGAACATCTGATCGCAGAGTTTTTCATGCGTTTTGTGATCACGATGATTGCTGTTGGACTGATCAGCAAAAAAATAAGCTGGGAAATGATTTATTGTACGGTCTGGCCGCTCATTGTATATCATTGTATCAATATTATCTGGAACAGTCTACATCGCGTTTCTGCCATTGAGCAGCAGCCGCGGGTGCTGCAATATCTCTTTTCACTTCTGTTTTTTGCAGCGGTGTATCTGCTATTGTCCATCACGCTGTTCCGCTGGCTTCCGAGAAATGGATTTTACCAGGCAGGACCAAGAAGAACACTCTCAGCAGCAGCAGTGCTTTTCTTATCCTTGTTTTCTTACTACAATTTTTACCAGAACCGTGGAGAATCCAATCTTGCGGTTCTGGTTCAGTTATATTGCGTGACTTTTTTGTATCTGCAGGCAGAGCTTTTCAAAAAAAGCGAAGTAAAGCAGGAGTATGCGCTGATGGAGCGCATGTGGTACCAGCAGAAGAAGCAGTACGAGATCGCGAAAGACCAGATGCAGGTGATCGACCGCAAATGTCACGACCTGAAATATCAGGTGGCAGCAATGCGGCATATTGAAAACCCAGCAGAGCGGGAGAAAAATTTAAAAGAACTGGAACAGTCAATCCGCATTTACGACTCTATCGTAAAAACAGGAAATGAGATTCTGGATACATTGCTCTCAGAGAAGAGCCTGATCTGTGAGG
>OHYI01000478.1_pt1 | contig 11813 bp, 8 predicted proteins | sample 1580231 | NCBI WGS metagenome assembly OHYI01 (sample SAMEA3882555, study PRJEB24775) | human gut metagenome | biome: human-associated habitat; feature: intestine environment; material: feces | place: Netherlands | collected 2009/2010
ATCGACATTGGATTTGCGGATATCGCCTGCCGGCATTGCTGTCACGTATTCATAATATCCCGTCTGCTCCAACAGCTCCCAGATGAGATCCGATACTGATAAATGCTGTTTTTTCTCTTTTAAATCTTCGATCAGATCAAGCAGGCGTCTGACTTTTCCGCCAAGTTCTGTATCTGCCTGATCCTCTGCATAATACTCACAGATATCGTACAGACACAATTTTTCAGATACGGCATTCCGCACCGCAGCACATATCTGCGCAAGTTCTGACTCATTCAAGCCACCGATCGGCGACAACAGCACTGCCGAAAGTGGAATGTCCTGCCGGCTGTTGTCAACCACGGAAAGCATCGCCATGATAACCTGTATCTCCACTGCCTGAAAATATCCCTTGGACTTTTCAAGATATACCGGAATCCCCTGTGCCGTGAGCGCATTGTAGATCACATCGCCATAATCCTTCAGGCTTCTTGCCAGTATCACAATATCCTTATACCGAACCGGACGGTAACATTCTTCTTCCTCGTCATAGACCTGCATGCCGGTATCCGGCTGCATCAGCGATCGAATCCGGTTCGCGATCATATAGCCCTCCACCGTATCTTTCTCCGGGGAGCCATACTGGCGAAGCTGCTCTTCGCTTAAGTCTCCTGTATCATCCACATCGGCAAACAAAAGCTCTACATCCTCGGCAATATGGACGCCCTCCGGTGGCTCCGGAAACTGCTTGCCCGGTACAAGAGCCTGCTTCTCATCATATGTAATACCGCCCAAATCACTTCCCATCAACTGATAGAAGAAATAATTGATTGCGCGCAACACAACCGCACGGGAACGGAAATTATGATTCAGTTCGATCTTAATATCATTTCCTTCCGCCTGATACCGGTTGTATTTTTTGACAAATATCTCTGGACGTGCCATACGGAAACGGTAGATACTCTGTTTCACATCGCCCACCATGAACATATTATGCACGTCGCGGGATTTGCCCGATACTGCAGTCAGAATATCCTCCTGCAGATAATTGCTGTCCTGATACTCGTCAATATAGATTTCCTCATACCGGTTTGCGATCGTCTTTCCAATCTCTGTCGGCACTGCCGTTCCATCCTCGTCATAGCCGGCACACACAAGCTGATATGCCATATGCGAGATATCTGAAAACTCCAGCATCTTCCGTTTCTGCTTCTCCTCCATAAACCGCGTCATGAATTCCTCAGTCAGGGAGAGTAACGGAAGCAGATATGTTTTTAAAAGCTGCATATCTTCTAAGATCTGTGCCTCCGACTGCTTGAAGCTATCGAGCTTTTTGCTGTCAAATTCATCCTTATATTCCTTACGGAGCGTCTTACAGGCTTCCTGTAATTCTTTGTCTCCGGTAAACTTCTTTCTCGAAAGCGTCGCCCATTTACTCTCGATTGCCCCCTTCATCGCAGCATAACTGTCCGCCTGCCCGATTGCCTGCAGCTTCTCGATATCTGATTCGATCTGCTCCCGGTACTGATTCGGTCCATCCGGCTCCTCGCAGATCACAAGGCACCGCTCTGCAAGCTGTACGGCTGCCGCCGCCTTTTTATGCAGGATATCAAGCATCGCCTGCATCCACGGTGCATGGTTTAAATCCTCCGCCGTGTCAATCTGCAGTCCCATTCTCGCTTCCTCTAAAAACCGCTCCGGTGCTGGAAAACTTGTGATCTGCCGATAGATCTTGTCTAACACATCCTTCAGATTGTCGTCCCGTTTTCCATCACAGAACACCTCCAGCAGGCGCCCAAATTCTGTATCGCCCTGTTCCTGCAGCTGTGCATACTTTTCCGCAAAAAGCGCGGTCATTACATCATATTTCAACATTTCCAGCATACCCGGATCTCCGATTCCAACCGCCGGGTCCAGATTCAGATAACTGAAATACTCCTTTACGATATTCAGGCAGAAACTATCGATTGTCGTGATATCCGCACTCTGGATCAACATGTTCTGCTTTGCAATGTGCTCCGATTCCGGATACTGTTCCTGTGCTTCCTCCAGCTTTTTCAAAAGCTTCTCTTTCATCTGCGCCGCTGCCGCCTTAGTAAAAGTCACGACCAGAAAAGACGTGATATCGACCGGATGCTCCGGATCAATCATCTTCTGGTAGATACGTTCCACGAGCGTTGCCGTCTTACCGGAGCCTGCAGCTGCCGATACAAGAATTGTCTTGTCTCTCTCTTTAATTACCTGTTCCTGTTTTTCTGTCCATGGCATACGCTATGCATCTCCTCCAATAACTGTTCCTTCTCCTTTGCGCTGTGCTTTGTGTAGTGATAACGGTTATTTCCGTATTTTTCATCAAACCGGCACACATCTTTGTATGCGCAGTAATCGCACGCGGTCTTGTTGGACTCCCGCATCGGATTTTTGTCGATCACTCCCGATTTCATCTGCGTGACAAGTGCAGATGCCTTGTACTCGGCATAGGCAAGCACTGTGTCAAATTCCTCCGCATCATCCCGTGCCAGTCCTTTGTATGTCAGCTGCCTCTCCCGTGCTTCCTCCGCCTCTGTCTCATTTTCCGCCTGCACATATGGATCCTGCATATGATAATAATACATACTGTCTGTCACAATCTTATAGTGTTCTGCCTCCGCGCGGTTTTTGTTCCACTCCTGATCGACCAGTTCACGCATCACATCTGTATAGATTGCAAGCTGCAGTTCCAGTCCCTCGTACAGATCACCAAGATCAAACTCATGTGCCCCGGATTTGTAATCGATCACACGCAGGGAAATCGTCTGCTCTGCTTCATTCACATACAAATCTCCGCGGTCCACCACGCCAACTAAGGACAACTGTTCATCTCCAACCTGCAGTTTTTTTCGGAATGCATACTCAAAATACCGCGGTTTGTAAGACGCATCCATCATCGCCTGCAGCTTCTGCACGGTCCGTTTTCCGATTCGGATCAAACTCTTCCGTAGCACTTCATACTGTCCGGCATCCAGCTCCTGTCCGGCGTATTCCTTCGCAAAGTTTTCATTCACGAATTCCTCTGTCTTCGCATCCCGCTCCTGCTCGGACAGTGTCTCCCATGCATTGTCCTTCTGATCCCGCACATAGCAAAACATCTGCTCCATCGCACCGTGCAGGATCATACCGACGTTCCGGTTGTCGATACCATGAATCTGCCGCTCCTCTAACCGTAGAATGTATCGAAGGAAAAATGCATACGCACAGCTTGCATACTGTTCCAGCTTCGATACGGACATCGCCATATCCTGTAACCGGATCAGCTGTGTGACCTGTTCCGCCAGCTTCTCCGGCAGATTCTGGTACTGCATCGCCTGTTTCATCCGTTCGAGTGTCCGGGCATCTCCATGCTTCAGATACAGCTTATATAACTGCAGTGTCTCTTTCTCGTGGCTGTGATTACCCTCGAGCAATTCCCGGATTCCTATGATTAAAACCTCCAGCCCGGATTTGTTTGTCACGATCCGGTTCTCCATCCGCTGTCCCTGTAATTCCTTCTTGTCCGGAAAAATTCTTCGAATCCGGTCTAATATATAAGATGGCCGCATTGTCTCATTCGTGGCACTCATACACACATAGGATAAATGAAGACAATCCTTTGGCTTCGTCATGTTCTGATACAGGTAAAACTGTTCGGTGTAGCTGTTCACCCGCTCTGTCGGCGCCATATGGATACCAAATGCACCCAGTCGTTCTTTCTCGCGGTCATTGATGATCTGACTGCGTCCGACACGTTTCGGAATGACGCCGTCATTTACACCCACAATAAACAGCGCCCGGATATCACCTAGTCTGGTTCGCGTGATATCGCCGACTACGAGCATATCCAGTGTCGGTGGCACCATACCAAGTGTGACATCCTTCATTCCTACGGCAAACAGTTCCTCAAACTCCTGTACATTGACCGTGTCCTCCGGCATGATCTCCACCATCTTGTCAAAGATCTGCCGCACCTTCTCATACAGTCCGGCATCTTCAAACTGCGTCTCCATCGAAAGCGTCTCCATAAGCGCATAGATGGCTTCGACAAACACGGAAATCTTCTTTTTTCCACCGGAGACTGCCTTGTAAAATGGCTGCAATATTTCCATCACAACCTGCCGCATCTCATCCACGGTGTCATCCTCGCCGTTTAGAAATGGCTGGCTCCAGCTCCGGATTCCCTTTCGTCCACGCGCCAGCACGTAGTTTTCCAGCATCTCGATCTCCGATTGTTCCAACGACTTTACAACTCCGGATTTTAAGAACGCGAACACACTGTCATAACTGAAATTCTCATCGACGATTCGAAGCACATGCATAAGCGCATCCACACATGGATGATTCTTCACCGGCATCGTCATATCAATAAAATATGGAATCTCATATTGCGGCAATATCCGCTTCGCAAATTCCGCCGTCTCCTCCAGATTTCCACTCACGATCGCAATATCCCGGTAACGATAGCCCTGCTCCATCACAAGGGTACGAATCTGTTCTGCAACGCCGGTCAGCTCCTGCGCCGGCGTATCATACGCCGTAATCGTAATCGCCTGTTCCTCGTCTTTCCCGACACGGTACGGATAGCGGAACAGATTCTGCTCCAGATGTGCCAGCGGATGTCCCTTGCTCCACCGTTTACAGCCATCCTTTCCTAAGAGCAATGCCGTTTTCACAACCACATGTGCCTGCTCGGCAGTAAGCAGCAAATGCTCGATTGTCTGCTTCGTAAGTGCAAACAGTTCGTGCTCTGCCACGTGCTTTTTCTCATAGGTTGCCGCGTCAATCGTCAATACGATTGTCACTTTTTTCGCCCGGCGCAGCAACACGGAAATCAGATTCAACTGAATCGGTGTAAATCCGGTAAATCCATCTAATACGATCTCACTGCCTGCAATCAGCTCCGATTGTTCCGCTGCCGCGGTCAGGAGCTCCAGCATCTGTTCTGCTACGATAAAAGACTGCCCTTTCTTCTCCTCAAACGCATCGAAAATTACCAGCATGTCCTGCAGCTTTCTCGCAAGCACACGTGCCTCCTCCGAATCGTCCAGCTTCTGTAACGCCTCCCGCAGCCGTTCCCGTGGAATATCATACTGGTAGATCTCTGACATCAACGATTTTGCCTCGTCGATAAATCCTGCCTTATCCAGACTTCCGGCATACAGAGACAGCTCTTCTTTGTGCTCCTGTGCTGCCTTTCGCAGCAACATAGATTTTCCGAAATCCTCCAGCACCTTCTTCGGCTTGATATGCAGCTCATCAAATATCCGATATGCCAGCCGGTTAAACCCGATGACGTCAATCTGGAAGCTGCCACCGCGCGGATGCTTCTGCACAAGCTTTCGTTGAATCTCCAGCGAATACTGTTCCGGGACAAGCACGATCACATTTTCCCGCTCATCCTGCATTGTCCGACGTATAATGTCCTCGTAAATATATTCTGATTTTCCTGCCCCGCTTGGGCCAAGGATAAACTGTAACGCCATGTACTCCTCCGTCAAAAAAATAAGCCGGAAGTTTTTCGCTCCCGGCTTTTTCTTAATCCTGTTTAAACAACTGATCCTGTACCTCTTCGATATCCGGATACCAGACGCCTTTGATCTTGATGAAATCAATATTTACTTCCAGATACTGTCTCTTCACGCCATTGCGATCCTTCATCGTTCCACGCAGTCCAAGCTTCAGGGTAACACCCTCTCTTGCATCTGCAGTCTTACCATGCTCCAGCTGGATCTTATCGTTGAATGCATTTACCTCAGAAGTGCCCCAGATGGATGTATCAATAATCTTGATCGATGTGTAGTTTGTCTCCTGCACATATGGTAAGATTTCCTCAACCAAGGCTTTGTTTGCTGTTATGTATTCCGGTACTAATGCCTGTAATTTCTCACTGTCATCCTCATTGACCGCTGTCTGGAATGCTTTGACTGCATCCTCATAAGTCTCCGGTCCGTTCGGCTTTAACACAACCTTTGTCACAAACATATAAATACCAAATACGATTGCTGCAAATATGATGAACTTGAAGATCGTGCCAAACACTTTGCCGACGCCGCTTCCGCCGCCCTGTTTCTTGTTCAGCTCTTTGTATTCCTTTACGTCTTCCTTCGTAATCTTGACAGGATCTGTTCCCCCGATACTGTTCCCATCATAGATGTCACCATAATCATCGGTTGGTGTATATGCCCTTTGCTGTACCGGCTTCTTTCCGTTCTCACCTTTCAGCCCAAGACTTGTCTTCATCTTCACCACCGGGCGCCCACATTCCGGACAGATCGTAATTCCATCCTGCACCCTTGCTCCACATGATTCACATACAGCCATATTACTAACCCCTTTCTTCTGTATCATATGTAGTATAGTATATCTCACGGAGGCATTTTCTTCAAGTGATTCTTTTCTTATGAAAGGGAAAATCGCGAAAAAAAAAGGATACAATCTGTATCCTTTTAAAAGCAGTTCGTAGGGGAATCGAACCCCTGTTTTCGCCGTGAGAGGGCGACGTCTTAGCCGCTTGACCAACGAACCATCTTGAAACCTTTGTTACTATAACAAATATATAACATGTTGTCAACAACTTTTTTTAATTTTTTTAATTTTTTTTAATTCATGGCATATTTTCGTAAAGATATACGTCCATATGCCATGATCCAACATCCTTATTTCGACTTCTCCGGCCGGTACAAAATATCCACGAATGTATTGACACTCTGCTCGCAGACTTCTCTTGTCGTCTCCTGCTTCACAAGGATATAACGATCTGTGTGTCCCTTCATGACATACGCCGGCTTTCCATCCTTGTCGATACAGTCATACTCCTCCATCAGCACCGGAAGCAGCTCTCCGGAAAACTGTGCTTCAAATGCTGCCTTCTGGTTCGCCGTCAGCTCTAACAGCACATTGCTTCGCTTCTCCTTCACTGCATCGCTCACCTGATGCTCCATTGTCGCTGCGATCGTGCCGCTCCGCTTTGAATATTTAAATACATGCATCTCATAGAGATTCAGCTTCTCCAGATTTGCCACCGTTGTTGCAAATTCCTCCTCGGTTTCCCCCGGGAATCCTACAATCACATCTGTCGCGATCGCCGGACGATCATATGCCTTGCGGATCATCTCGCATTTTTCCATATATTCTTCGATTGTATATTTCCGGTTCATCCGCTTTAACGTCTCATTGCAGGCACTCTGCAATGACAGATGGAAATGCGGACACACCTTATCAAGCGCTGTGATACCATCCAGGAATTCCTCTGTGATCACACGCGGCTCCAGCGATCCCATCCGGATACGCTTAATACCATTCACTTTGGCAACTGCCTGTAACAGCATCAGCAGCGATGCACCATCCTCATCCTCATAGGAAGATAAATTGATTCCTGTAATCACGACTTCCTGTACGCCTTCTACTGCCAGCCCTTCTACCTCCCGCACGACATCCGCAAGCTTCCGGCTGCGGATTCTGCCACGTGTATATGGGATGATACAATACGTGCAGAAATTATTACAGCCGTCCTGCACCTTGACATAGGCACGGCATCGCTCGTTCGGCTTTATGAGCGTCATTTCCTCATATTCGTTCGTGTGATTGATGTCGATCACAACCTCATGCATGGACGTATCCTCATAATATTCACTTAAGATACGGGCAACATCCTTCTTGCAGTTGTTTCCGATCAGAATATCGATGCCTAGATCCTTTGCCAACGCTTCCTCGGCTGCCTGCACATAGCATCCGGCTGCCACAATGACCGCCTCCGGGTTCTTCTTTTTCGCGCGGTGCAGCATCTGTCTCGACTTTCGCTCCGCCATATTCGTGACCGAACACGTATTGACGATATACACATCTGCAAACTGTGAAAATGGTACAATCTCGCATCCATTTTTCTTCAAAATATCCATCATACTGTCTGACTCATATTGATTCACCTTGCATCCGAGTGTGCAAACTGCTACTTTTTTATTTAAAATATTCACATACATTTTACGCAAATTTCTCCTGCTGATTCTTGACTTTTATAGTGTAAACTTTTATTATAGTAACATAGATAAAAAAAGTGCGAAAGATATATTTTTGAGATTATTTTTCGCTTTCATAATATACAAGGAGGTTTCTATATGTTAAAGGTTAAAATTTCTCTCAACTCTATCGATAAGGTAAAGAGCTTTGTAAATGACATCAGCGGTTTTAATGCTGAGTTTGACTTAGTATCTGGTCGTTATGTTATCGATGCAAAGTCTATCATGGGTATTTTCAGTTTGGATATTTCCAAGCCAATCGACTTAAATGTACATACAGATAAGGATACAGAAGATATCATGGCAGCGTTAAAGCCATATCTTGCTGAGTAATCTCATAGTTCGATAGAAAGCAAAAAACCTCCCAGATGGGAGGATTTTTTGTTTTATTCTTTATTTTTCTGTCAGATACTGAATCATACCCGGTCCAAGTGCATCGGTCGGTCGCTGCATAAATCCATGTTTTTCATAAAATGGCTCTCTGCCCTTGGCACACATCAGACATAGCATCATCGTGCTTCCCTCTTCCCGCAGAGATTCCACATACGCTTTTAATTTCTGTATAATCTGCGAGCCAATGCCCTGTGCCTGCACCTGTGGGATCACGATCAGATCCTGAATATAACAGACCACGGCACCGTCTCCAACGACACGTCCCATACCAACGACCTGTCCGTCCGCATCGACCGCTTTTACTTTATACAGACAATTCGCAAGGGCATGTGCCGCCTGCTTGTCTGTCAGTTTCTTCCAGCCAACTTTCTCCCGAAGTGTCAGATACTCTTCCAGAGAAATATCATTTTCAATGAGTGTTATCATGTTTTAAGTCCTTCTTCCACCGTCGTATATCGCTACATACGCATCGGAATTCCACGCTCCGCCAGATATGCTTTGAGATCCATGATCTCCAGCTCCTTGTAGTGGAACAGGGATGCTGCAAGTGCTGCGTCTGCTTTTCCCTCTGTCAGTGCATCATAGAAGTGCTCCTTCGTTCCTGCACCGCCGGACGCAATTACCGGAACGGATACATTTTCGGCAATCAGTCTGGTCAGCTCCACGTCGTAGCCTGCCTTTGTTCCATCACAGTCCATACTCGTAAGCAGGATCTCTCCTGCGCCCATCTTATCTGCCTGCATCGCCCACTCGATCGCATCAAGTCCGGTATCGACACGTCCACCGTTCTTGAACACATTCCAGCCGCTTCCATCTTCTCTTCTTCTCGCATCGATTGCAACGACCACACACTGGCTGCCAAACTTGTCTGCAGCATCACTGATCAGCCGTGGTGTATTGATAGCAGAGGAATTGATACTGATCTTATCGGCGCCCTCACGTAAAATCGCCTTGAAATCATCGACTGTACGGATACCGCCGCCAACCGTAAACGGAATAAATACAGTCTCCGCAACCTTCCGCACCATATCGATCACGATATTTCTCGAATCCGAAGATGCCGTAATATCCAGAAATACAAGCTCATCTGCTCCCGCCTTGTCATAAAGGGCAGCTACCTCAACCGGATCGCCGGCATCGCGCAGATTGACAAAATTGGTTCCCTTCACAACTCTTCCATTATTAACGTCCAGACATGGTATTATTCTCTTGGTAAACATAAGCTGTCCTCTCTATTATTGATTAGAATGCAATGTTATAATGCGGCAAAGTTCTTGAGAATCTGCATACCCACACTTCCGCTCTTTTCAGGGTGGAACTGACATGCATATACATTATCCTTCTGAACAGAGGCGTGTATTATAGTTCCGCCATATTCAGTAGTCGCAGCGACTATGCTCTCATCATCAGCCTTGAGATAATATGAGTGTACAAAATACACATAAGGATTCTCACCAAGACCTTCAAAAAGTCTTGCGCCCTCCGATACCTTAAGGGAATTCCAGCCAATATGAGGTATCTTGATTCCCGGTTCATCCGGAATCCTCAATATCTCACCCGGAAGAATCGAAAGTCCCTCAACTCCATCCGATTCATCGCTGCGTCTGAATAGAAGCTGAAGTCCAAGACATATACCCAGAAATGGCTTTCCTGAGTCAACAACCTCATGTATGGTGTTCACAAGACCATACTCATTAAGCCGTCCCATTGCATCGCCAAACGAACCTACCCCCGGTAAAATCACTTTATCAGATGACAGAATCTCATTCCTGTCCCTTGTCACAACTGCTTCCTGCCCTATAGCTTCAAGTGCCTTTTCCACACTTCTTAGATTTCCTGCATCATAATCGATAATAGCTATCACTCAGTCATACCTCCGATGTCCATAAGTATCTCTCTGTACTGCAATTCATTTTCCAAGCTTCCATAATAGATGGCATCCTCCTCGGATATTCCGTATCTTGAAAGCTCTGATAAAATCTGAGCCTTAACCGCATCATACTGATCCAGCACCTCATACTTTTCAGCATCAGAATAATATTCATTATAGTGAGTCAAACCCTTTATCAAGGAATCCAATGCTTCCAGCTTCATTCCTATCTTATTGTAGCTCATATACGAGCAATAATCTACATATACGCTGGCAACCGTCCTTATTGCATAATATGTATTCTTGTCCGAAGCTCTTAATTCAACACCTGAAATACTGTCGAATGCCTGATCATATTTTCCATTTGTGAAAAATTCCTTTGCCTGGCTTACCTTAATTCCATATGATACAAATTTTGTGCCAAAATATACAATTCCAACAATAGCTATTATGGTAATTAACATTCCGATATAATTACCCTTGGTCACTTTAATCAGTTCTGACGGCTGCGGTGCCTTCTTTTCCTTCTTAACCTTTTCTTTTTTAGGTTTCTTAGGCTTAGGCTCCTTTTTCTTTTTCTCTTTCTTCTTTTTAGGTGCCTCAGGTTCCTCATCTAAATCAGGGATATCGGCATTTTCATCTGATGATTTATCAAATGCATCTGAATCATTATAAAGCTCATCTATAAGAGAAACATTATCCTGTACTATGCCGTCTGTGGAATCATCCTCGCCATCCTGCTTATTCTTTCCAGCAGCCTTCTCGGCTTTTAGCTGCTCCTTTTTAGCCTTCTTTTCTGCTTTCTTTCTTGCCTTTTCCTCCGCCTTGGCTTCCTTAGCCGCCTTAGCAGCCGCAAGCTTAGCCTCCTTAGCTTCCCTTGCTGCTTCTGCCTTCTTGGCTCTGGCACTTCTTTGCGCCTCAGCTTTTTCTTCTCCTGAAGGCTTCACATCCTGTTGTCCGGAATTATCGGTTGCACTTCCATTATTCAGGGTATCCGGTCTCTCCTCTTCCTCACCTGCATAAGTATTCGCTGCTGCCCCATCCTCATTATCATCAGTGAGTGTCAATATATCGTCCGCAGCATTATCAGATCTTTTATCAGGCTCTTCTCCAGAGCTATCACTGCTTCCGCTGTTATCGCCGCCATTAATCTGATTGAATAAATCCATAAGGCTGTCATTATCATTGTTATCGTTCTGGGAAGTTACATTCTCCTCATCCATGGAATTCCCAGACTCATGCGGTTCTTCATTATCATTCTCTTCAAGAGCAAATATATCATCGCTGCCATCATGGTCAGCATTGCCGTTATGGTTATCGACGTCATTATGACTATCTGAGAAAATGTCATTTAAGAAATCATCCTGTTCTTCGTTGCTGCCATCTTCTGCTGATTCATTGTCTTCGGCATCTGACTGTCTGCTCTTATTGCCCTCGCTATCCTGATTATCTAAATCTTCATTCCCATCACTGTTACTGCTTCTTAAAGAATTTAACAATTCATCCAAGTACTGATCATCATTATTATCTGCCACGTTGTTTCA
>OHYI01000480.1_pt1 | contig 11796 bp, 12 predicted proteins | sample 1580231 | NCBI WGS metagenome assembly OHYI01 (sample SAMEA3882555, study PRJEB24775) | human gut metagenome | biome: human-associated habitat; feature: intestine environment; material: feces | place: Netherlands | collected 2009/2010
CATACGGTTTTGTGGCAAGCACGCACGCTAACTGTTCTAAAAAAGGATGCTCTGCCAGCGCACGGTTGGTCACGCAGATTTTTCTATACATAGACATAGTCATTTAATACCGGCTGCAGACCTTCGCTTTCCATATCGTTATACATCTGGTCAAAGCTTCTTCCATCCGAGATTTCAAACTGCTCATCTCCGGATTCTCCGCTATCCTTTCCGGTATACTTGCTCTCATGATCTCCGATTCCGGTAGACACTCCCGCAGATACCTTTGTCGCTGCAATCTTTACGATGCCGTCACGGAAATGTTTCTGCTCGCGGGAAGAAACGGTGATACCGACATACGGCAGGAAAATACGATATGCACACAGAATCTGGCACAACTGCTTTTCGTGCACGTCAAGCGGATTGATCTTGTCGTTGTTGATGATCGGGCGCAGACGCGGACAGGACAGGGAATACTCCGCATGCGGATACTTACGCTGCAGATAATAAATGTGCAGTGCCGAAGCCAGTGCATCTTTGTGGAAATCAGAAAGTCCAAGCAATGCGGAAAATCCGACACCACGCATGCCTCCCATCAGCGCACGCTCCTGTGCCTCAAAACGGTATGGGAATACACGCTTATGCCCCATCAGATGCAGGGTTTCGTATTTGACATTGTCATAGGTTTCCTGGAATACCGTCACGTAATCAGCGCCGCATTCGTGCAGATACCGGTATTCATCGCTGTTGACCGGATAAATTTCCAGACCGATATTGCGGAAATATTTTTTTGCCAGCCTGCAGGCTTCCCCGATATACTCGACATCACTCTGCGCACGGCTTTCTCCGGTCAGCATCAGGATTTCCTCAATGCCGGAGTCTGCAATGACTTTCATCTCATGCTCGATTTCCTCAAAAGTCAGTTTCTTACGATGAATGTCGTTGTAGCAGTTAAATCCGCAGTACACACAGTAATTCTCGCAGTAGTTTGCAATATAAAGCGGTGTGAACAGATACACCGTATTTCCGAAATGCTTGCCTGTCTCGATCTTTGCACGCTGTGCCATGCGCTCTAAAAACGGCTCTGCGGCTGGCGAAAGCAATGCTTTAAAATCCTCAACGCTGCAGGTTTCATGCTCTAATGCATTCTGCACATCTCTTGCCGTATATTTGTTGTAATCGTAACTGTCCATCTCGGAAAGGACTTTATTTCTTATGGTTGGATCGATCTGTTCCATCCCCGGCATATATTCCATATGGTTCGTTCTGCTCCAGTGCAGCTTCGCTTAACTTATCGGAGTCAATAAAAAATTGATTTTCAGCCATGATTTCGCCCCCTAGTCTCTCAAAAATCCGGTCAGTGGATCACTTGCGGAAGCACCACGCTCAAGTACACGGCCCAGTCCCGACAGATATGCACTTCTTCCAGCTTCAATGGCTGCCTTGAATGCACCCGCCATGGCCGGGACATCTCCTGCTGTTGCAATTGCGGTATTTGCCATAACTGCGGCAGCTCCCATCTCCATTGCCTCGCATGCCTGGGAAGGTCTTCCGATTCCGGCATCCACAATTACCGGCAGATCAATCTCATCAATCAGAATCTGGATAAATTCTTTCGTTGCCAGACCTTTATTAGAACCGATCGGAGACGCCAATGGCATAACAGCTGCGGCTCCGGCATTGACCAGGTCACGTGCGGTATACAGATCCGGATACATGTATGGAAGCACCACAAATCCTTCTTTTGCCAGCATTTCGGTTGCCTTTACGGTCTCCACATTATCCGGCAGCAGATATTTACTGTCTTTCATAATCTCAACCTTTACGAAATCTCCGCATCCAAGTTCTCTTGCCATGCGCGCAATGCGGACTGCTTCTTTTGCATCTCTTGCACCTGAAGTGTTTGGAAGCAATGTTACGTTATCCGGGATAAAGTCCAGAATGTTTTCTTTTTTCTTTGTGTTGGTGCGGCGCACTGCTAATGTAATAATCTGTGCTCCGGCGTTTTCAACGGCAGCCTTGATCAGCTCCATGGAATATTTTCCTGATCCTAAGATAAATCTTGAATCAAATTCATGTCCACCGATGATTAACTTGTCCTGTTTCATGTTATTCTCCTTTATATATGCATAATTTTCTTATCTCTTTGTACCTGTTATCTTCAGATCATCCGCCACCGACAAAGGCTACGATCTCTAATGTGTCACTGTCACTTAAGATCACATTCGCATATTCCCCTTTAGGAACGATTTCTCCATTTCTTTCCACTGCGATTCTCTTATCTGAAAATCCTTCCTGTGTTAAGAAATCAGATAATGCGACAGGGTCTTTTAATGTTTTTGTCTCTCCATTTAATCTCATCTGCTTTCCTCCTTGACTGACTTTCCTTTTATCTTTAAAAGGAACAAAAAAAGGGTCCACAAAGAAGCATCACACCCGAGGTGGTGTGCCCCTTCGTGGACCCGATAGTTCAGATTCACTCTTGTTGTAGATTATCATATTGATATTTTTTTGTCAAGTGATTATTGCATTTTGTTTTTTGTGTGATATAATATCTTTGTGCTTTAATCAGCACTTTGACATTTGTTTGAATCCTCTTTGGCATTTTATATGTCAGGGGGATTTTTTATTTCTTGATCGTTATATTTTTATTCCAGATTTAATATTTCAAAAACTTTAACCCTTTTCTTTAACCAATTCAAATATAAACAAAATAAAAAAGCTACAAACCGCATAAATACGAAGTTTGTAGCCTATGACTCCAACGAGAATCGAACTCGTGATTCGACCTTGAGAGGGTCGCGTCTTAACCGCTTGACCATGGAGCCAGATCTATATTCGAGGTGGTCTGTTGCAACCACCTCTATCTATTATACATATTATTTTTGTAATGTCAAGAACTTTTTTAAATTAAATTTCTTATTTTCAGATAGTCCAAAATCATTTTTACACATCCATCGATTCCAAGGATTCCTTCGTCCAGACATAATTCATATCCATTGGACATTCCCCATATTTCATTTGTGTAATATTTATGAAATTCATAACGTTTTGAATCTTCTGTTTCTATTTCTTTTTCAGCTTGTTCTTTGCTTATTCCAAGATATTTCATAAGATTTTTAATTCGAATGTTCTTGTCTGCATGCATAAAAATTCTTACCGTATTCGGACGTTCCCTGAAAAGATAATTTCCACAGCTATCCATCACGACGCCTCCCGTATTACCAATAATCTTTTTGATAATCCCGAAAGGCACATCATTAGAACTTACATTCTCACTCATTGCGATCGCATATAACAGACTGTTTACTTTTCTGTCATTAAAAAATGCATTTAATTCATCATAATCATCCGTTTCTTCTACTATTCTTAGAAGATGTGCCTTGTCATAAAGTGGCAGTTCAAATTGTCTTCGAATTTTTTCTGCTACTTTATCTCCCATTGTTCCATGTTCTCTTCCGATCGTGATGATCATTTTCTCATCTGCCATGATTTCTTCCTCCTATTTTAAATAAGCTGAGCAAATCCTGATACAAATATAACAGTCAAAAGTCCTGCTACTGCTACTGCCAGACTGCTCATTGCACCTTCGACTGGTCCCATCTCAATTGCTCTTGCCGTTCCGATCGCATGAGATGCTGTTCCAAGTGCCAGGCCTTTTGCCAATGGATTTTTTATTTTAAAGATATGGAATACTGTATCTGCGATCACATTTCCAAGAATTCCAGTAATAATGATCACTGCAACTGTAATTGTCACAATTCCACCTAATTCTTCTGATATTCCAATTCCGATCGCTGTTGTGATCGATTTAGGAAGCATTGTTACATACTGTTTGTGGTTGAATCCAAATAACATACAAAGAACAAAAATTCCTGTTAAACTTGCTAATGTTCCTGATAATATTCCACAAACAACTGCAACCTTATTTTTCTTTAGTAATTCTAACTGCTCATATAGAGGTACAGCAAGACACACTGTTGCTGGCGTCAACAAATAAGATATGTATTTCGCACTTGCGTTATATACTTCATAACTGATTCCAAATACTTTCAATGCCAGGATCACAATAACTATAGATACTAATAATGGATTTAATATTGCTAATCCCAGCTTTCTCTTTAAAAATAGTCCGATCTCATATGCGATCAAACTGATCGTTACTCCTGCAAACAATGATTGTCTGAACATTTCATTCATTTTTGATTCCTCTCTTCTGTGCTATCATTTGTGCTATTTTTCCTGTGACTACCATAACAAATATTGTGATCACTACAGTTATGACTAGTATTGGCAGTAATAATGGCTGTAAAACTTTCCACGAATCAATTAATCCAGCTGCTGCTGGAATAAACATAACGGGCATGATCTCAATCAGAAAAAATGCTGCCTCTTTAACTTGACTCGTCTTCAAAATACCAGTCACCAGACATAACAACATTAACACCAGTCCATACACACTTGCCGGAATTGGCAATGGTATGAACATCTTAAGCACTTCTCCCAAAAAAGAGAGTAGTAAAATAATCATAAATTGTCTAAGAAATTTCATACACTCCTCCAGTTTTTCATATTAAGTCTTTTTTCTTGTATACAATATTATGGTACTACCAACTTTTAATGTCAATACTTTATTTATTGTCATTTTTTAAAAAAATAGAATCCTGCATCGACAGAATTCTATTTTTTCACCTAAATTACTTTATAACTTTCACAGCTTTGGCATTGATATATCCAACAAATTTTCCTGATTTTGTATACAATGCGAGATATTTGTTTCCATTTTCATGTTTATATCTGTATTTTGCCACATATGTCTTTTTATAAACTTTTGTTTTTGATTTCTTCCATTTGAAATTCTTATATAGTTTATATTTTTTACTCTTGATCTTTACACGTTTTCCATAAGTGTATGCTTTTCCCTGCTCTGGCTGTGTTGCTGATCCTAAACGTTTTACCGCTTTCTTATTAATGTACCCAACAAATTTACCACCTTTTGTATAAAGAGCAAGATATTTATTTCCATTCTTATGGTCATATCTATATTTTGCTACATATGTCTTTTTATAAACTTTTGTTTTGGATTTCTTCCATTTGAAATTCTTGTAAAGTTTATAATTTTTCTTTGTAACTTTCACTCGGTAATTATAACTGATCGCAGGTCCTGCTGCTGTTCTTGTATATACAACACTTTGCGTTGCATTTTCTTCTTTCACACCTTTTACGGTCAGTTGGTAATTCTTATTGCTTAGATAATATCCAGAGAATTTTGGTAATGTGATCTTGCGAGTCTTTCCTACTTCAACTTTGACATACTGGGTAGGATATACTTCTTTTCCATTTTTATCAACGATCTTCAATGCTATGATCTGCTCTTTTCCTTTGGATACAGAATCTTTGTAGAACTTCAATGACTGCAATGGATATCCGTTAATATCAAACAGTGCCTGATTATCCCAGCTTGTTCCACCCCATGCTGCTTTTCCTTTGTAATACATTTTAGAATCTGGAAAATATCCAAGTGCACCTTTCGATGCCCATCCTGTACCATACTGATCTGCAATCTGCTTATTATATTCCCAGTTTGTCCATCCTGCTTTTACCGGAATCCATGCACCTTCCCAATAGAATGTACCTAATCCATTATCCTGTGATAACACGGTATCATAAAGATCTGTAAGTTCATTTACCTGTCCTTGTGGTCCTACTTCATATGCACCTGTATTTGTACTGTCTCCGATAGAATTTGGTGTACCGTCTCCATCATTTAAACTATTAACCCAGCTTGTCTCAAATACTGCAAACATCTTTCCATAGGAAGCGGCCAGTGTCTGCACATCTTTCAATGTCTTTGGCGTATTTGCTTTTGCTGCAATGGACCAGAATGGATAATATGAAGATCCTAAAACATCATAGTCCACATTATCTCTCTTCCATGTATTCATGATCGTTTTGTATTTCCATACATTTGGTGTTTCAAGATGTAATGCAACCAAAGCCTGCGGTGTATATTCTCTGACTGCTTTAATTCCGGCTTTTAAATATTTATTTACTTCTGTTGATTTCTTTTTATCTCCCCAGATGACATTAAAAGATTCTCCTTTGTCTCTGTTAGAGTATATTCCAAGAAGTCCGTTGGTAATTTCATTTCCTACCTGAACCATTCCAATGTTTGCCCCAGCATCTTTAAATTTCTGAATAGATTCTTTGGTGAAATCATATACATCTGAACACATCTTTTCTGTATTATTTACATCCTTTTTCCATGCTTTTGGAACTAACTGAACCGCTGGTTCTGCCCAGAAATCCGAATAATGAAAATCAAGCAGAACTTTCATATCATATTGGGCTGCCTCTTTTGCGATCTCTACACCTGTGGAAACATCATTTCCACCACCGCCATAGGTTTTCCCATCTGCATTAAACGGATCATTCCAGATCCTGATCCTGATATAGTTGATTCCATTATCATGAAGTACTTTTAATAACGGTGTCTCATTTCCTTCATAATCATAATATTTCACTCCTGCTTTCTTTAATGCAAGATAAGATGAAATATCCATTCCTCGGATAGAACTCTCAGACATTCCTTTGACTTTTTTGATCGTTACTTTTTGATCTTTTAATCCTGTATCTCCACCGTATTCCCATGGATCTTTGTAGCTACTTACATCAACCTGATTTCCTTGTGCATAAGCAAAGATTGCAAGTGAAGACATTGCTTGTCCATTTTCATCAAAGAATGAGTCCCATGCCCCGACAAAATCTGCATCATCGTAGATCAATCCACCTGCATTTTTCTCATCGATCGTTGCCTGAAGATAATCATAAATGCTCTTTGTCTGTGTCGTTATACTGGCTTTTCCTTCTGAATCTTTCCATGGACATTTGACACTGGAAATGATCATCTGCTTTCCTGCTGCCTTTTCTTCTAGTGTATTCTTTAATGTTTTTACATAATTTTCATTGTGTGTATCCGGATAGATGTTTACTCCAATATAATCATAATCAACATCAGCATTTCCTAATTTTCCAATGATCCATTGAATATCTGAAGCATCTGTTGTTGGTGCCGATACACTAACAGCCGGTTTGATTCCTTCTTCTCTGATCATTTTCGAGATTTTGCTCATTGCAACAAAGCCTTCCCATCCATCTCCACTACTCATATTTAAGAAATTATAGTTTACTTCATTTCCGATCGTGATCATCGTTGGGACTGCATCTGCTGCCTTCAATTCTTTGATGACGTTTTTTGTATACTCCAGTGCCTTTTCTTCTGCTGAATCAGTATCCCAACCATCTGGTAATTTCTGCACCCCTGCATACGTTATATCATCAGAATATAACAATGTAACATTTGTTTTTAATCCTGCTTTCTTGGCTTCTTTTAATGTCTTCTTAGCGTTTTCTAAAGACAGATAGCTTTCATTACCCTCTTTATCTTTTGTTGGATTCACTGCAACTTTCACAGAAATCGTATTGATTCCCTGTGATCTTACATATTCAAACACATTGGAAACTTCGATTCCTTTGTAATTTTTCCAGACTTTTTTCCACGCATTTTTTTGCAATTGATAATGGGAAAAATCTGCTCCTAAAACCGTCTGACTGCTGATTCCATTTATTTTCTTATACTGTGACATATCATTCGTATCACTGCTTATTGTTTCTGCCTTTGACTCCGCTTTTACGTTATGTGCAAACATTGGCATGGATGTTAATCCTGTTGAAACAGTTAATGTTGCTGCCATCAATGTTGTCAATATCTTTTTAACTTTGTTCATTTAACTTCTCCTTCCCTATCCTTTGTTATTTTTTCTTACATTTTAACGCATGTAAATCATAAATGTGAATAAATCCTTCTGAAATTGTATTCCTTTTGCACTTTCATATTTCCATGCCTGTCCTGGCACTCCATAAATATAATATGCAGATGATGTCAACCCTCCTCTCTCTAATCGTTCTCTCTTAAACCAGTTTCCAAAAGAGCCGGTTGGTCTGCTCTTGATCGGATGAGAATCTAAGACCAGATATTTTTTTGTCTTGGGATTAAAATCAGCAACTGTTACATAATGTCCTGGTACATGCGAGATTGCTACACAACCTTTTTTCAGATATTCTCTTACTTCTGATGTACTGTAAGTTGTCTTAATATAAGTGAACCCATATGTGTCTCCAAATTTCTTCGCTGCCGCCTTAAAAATCCCATCATGTGTTCCGGCACCTATGATCCTATAATGTTTCTCCACTGCATATTGGATCAACAAATTGTCCATTCAATGCATATACTGCATTTGTGATCGCCACAACTCCGCAGCCTGCTGCTGCCATTTTCCCACTGTAATCCGAAACATTTCCATAATCTTTTCTGGCCCATGCAGGATCAAACTGCATAAAATCACGATACGGATATACATTTTTATTGTTAAGACGCATTACCTGCCATTGATAGGACTTCTGTGCTGCTTCTTTCTGTGGTTTTGTGAAACAGTTGTTCATATCTTTTATTTTACCGTCTTTCAAGGTACCATTTTCATCCATTGACAGATATTTTTCATTTTTCATATTTTTGATATAAAAATGATCGTACTCACGTATTAGTTTCCATGTGTGATCTTCTTTGCTTTGATTCAAAATCGAAACTTGATATTTCTGATTTCCCAGAAAAATGATCTGTACACGAATTCCTTCTCCAGAAGCTTTATTTTGTATCCAATAAGTTCCATTTCCTAGCAACTGTTTTTCATTTCCATTATATGGAATAGCTTCCTTATGATACAAATCTCTATCAATCCATCCAATTCCATATGCTTTCTTTTTCTCATAAATCACCTGAACATGATCGGATGTTTTACTAACCACGATCACTCCTGAATATCTTGGCGCTACCCCTATCTTTTTACTTCCTGAAGATGTTTCAAAAACATTCATCTTTTTTTTCAAAAATGCATAACTCTTTTTGAATGAACGATCATAAATCTTCCCAGCAAATTCATCATAGACCGTCTGGGGATTATCAAAATATCCTGGCTGTGCTGCCTGTATTTTGATGCCTGAGATCATGCAAAGAACAAGGCATATCACTACACAGATCCTTCTCTTATTTTTCCTGTATTGTTTTGTCATTTGATTTTCCTTTTATTTTGTTAATTCTATTGACAGTATATCATTTTCATGATAAATTATTAATCAGTTCTGCTGCTGTGGCACAGGAGGTAGCGCACCTCATTGGTAGTGAGGAGGTCACGGGTTCAACTCCCGTCAGCAGCTTTATAAAGAAGACTTAAAACATCCGTTTTAAGTCTTCTTTTTATTTTTCTTATCTTTACTTTAACTTTCCTGATCATTCCTGATCTTCCTGCGAATCCTCTGAATCGCATTATCAATGGATTTATCACTTTTTCCAAGTTTTTTTGCAATCGTTGTATATGTTTCTCCATTCAGATAATGATACATCACCTGTTTTTCGAATTTACTTAAATTCTGGTCAAGCATTTTGTAATAATCATTTAATTCTTCCTTTCGAAGCATCATCTCCTCCGGAGTTTCCTCCGGAGTTTCTAAGATTTCATCCAATGATAATTCTTCTTCCTGATTCTTTTGTTCAAACAGGGAGATTGCTGTATTCAACGGAATATGTTTTTTTCTGTTAAATGCAGTGATCGTTGTATAGATCTGTCTTTGCACACACAGATAAGCAAACGTTGAAAACGAAGTGTTTTTTTCTTCCTGATAGGATGTCACTGCTTTAAAAAGCCCGATCATTCCTTCCTGGATCAGATCTTCTTCATCCCCACCTGCAAGAAAAAAGCTCCTTGCCTCTTTCCTTACCATATCCCTGTATCTCTCTAACAGACATTCCATCGCATCATCATTACCGCTTTGGATCTGTCTGAGCAATTTCTCATCAGAAATTGTTTTTAATTCTTTCATTCTTTATTTTCCCAGTCGTTGTCTTACAACTTCAAACGCCAGAACACCTGCTGCTACAGAAGCATTCAGTGAATCAATATCTCCTTTCATTGGAATAGATGAGATAAAGTCACACTTTTCCTTTACCAAACGGCTCACACCGCTTCCTTCATTTCCAATAACAAGCCCGATCGATCCCGTCAGATTCTGACGATAAATCACTTCTCCATCCATATCTGCACATGCAAACCACATACCACGTTCTTTTAATTCATCCATTGTTTTTCCAATATTTGTTACTTTCACAACTGGTGTATAATTGATCGCACCGGCGGAAGTCTTTGCTACTGTAGAAGTCAGTCCCACTGCACGTCTTTTTGGAATGATCACTCCATGCGCTCCTGCAAGATTTGCGGTACGGATAATTGCTCCAAGATTATGCGGATCTTCCACATTATCCAGGATAATAAGGAACGGTGCCTCACCTTTTTCCTCTGCTCTTGCAAGAATTGCTGTACGAATGATTGCCCCAAGATTATGAGGGTCTTCAATCCCATCTAACAGGATAAAGAAAGGATCCTCACCCTTTTCTTCTGCTCTTTTAAACAGATCCTCAATCGTTCCATATTCATATGCCGCGACAATTGCCACAACTCCCTGATGATGTTCATTTGTCAGCTGATTCAAGCGTTCTTTATCTACAAATTTAAGAATCGCATCTGTTTTCTTTGCCTCTCTTACGATCGTACGGATCGGTCCATCCTGACATCCATCCAATACAAAAATCTTGTCGATTGGTTTCTTTGCTCTTAAAGCCTCGATCACGGCATTACGCCCTGCGATCAGATCTTCTTTATGATTCATGTTCTTCTCCTATTTCTTCTTTTTTATTCAAATCAAAACCGATCCCGATCAATTCGATGATGCGGTCCATATCTCCTGCCAGATATAAATATCCAACCAAAGCTTCCACTCCAGTTGCTTTTCTGTAATCCATCATAGATGCATTCTTTGCAACAGAACCTGATTTGGAATTTCTTCCACGTTTATAAACAGCCATTTCTTCTTCTGTCAAAAATGGCTCGATCTTTTCAAACACTTCTTTTTGTGCAGAAGCTTTGACCATACTGCTTGATTTTTTGTGATACTTATTCACACTCATATTCCCTGCAGACATAACGATCGTTCGGATCACGATCTCATAGATCGCATCTCCAATGTAAGCAAGAGATAATGGAGAGTAACTTTTAGGATCCAATCCATCAAGATACAATCCTTCTTTGATCTTTTGAATTAAGCTCTGCTCCATTTTACACCTTCTCTTGTATCTTTTAATACGATACCCTGCTCTAATAACTGGTCTCTGATTTCGTCTGCTCTTGCAAAATCTTTGTTCTTTCTTGCCGCCTGACGTTCTTCGATCAGTGCTTCAATATCAGCTGCAAGGATCTCATCTTCCTTATCCACAATAATTCCCAGAACATCCGTCAGTCTTACAAGACAGTCAAACAGGTTCTCTTCTTCTTTTGTTGTTTCAATTCCAAGAACGCTGCAAAGATCTTCTAATACTTTTAGTATTTTCTTTGCATAGTCTGCACTGAAGTCTTTCACTGTTGAGTTTGATTCACGCACGATCTCAAAAATAGCCGAAACTGCATCTGCTGTGTTAAAGTCATCTTCCATTGCATCTTCAAATTTCTTTACAAGTACTTCTATATTAGCAAAATGTTCTGTTTCTTCTTTGCTTGGCATTGCACCCTGATGCACCGGGCATTTTTGCTGTGGATAGTTTTGATCATGCAATGCATCCTAGACTTGCGAGAGAGACGACAAAGCTGTTCTGTAAAACAATTCTGGAACAGGATAAGACTGTTTTTGTAACAACCCACAACCCTCTGGTTT
>OHYI01000481.1_pt1 | contig 11793 bp, 10 predicted proteins | sample 1580231 | NCBI WGS metagenome assembly OHYI01 (sample SAMEA3882555, study PRJEB24775) | human gut metagenome | biome: human-associated habitat; feature: intestine environment; material: feces | place: Netherlands | collected 2009/2010
GACCCCGCTGGCGTCGTAACAATGGTTTGAACGCGCCTAAAGAATTGGGTATCAGTTTTGCCACAGAGAATAAGAAGATAGAACTGGGAGGAAGTGCCCAATATAATTATAATGACGCTGATATCTCTAATATCAACTCGTCCGAGCGCTTCTTGCAGAATGGTAATTCATATTCCAATTCCAACTCAGTCAACCGGAACAAGAATTCTACATTCAGAGCCGATTTCCGTATGGAGTGGAAGCCGGATTCAATGACGAATATCATTTTCCGCCCGAACTTCTCTTATGGTAAGACGGATAATGCTTCGAGCTCATTGTCGGGAACCTTTGATGCAGACCCATTCAGTCTGGTTGCCAATCCGAACGATTATCTTGATTTTGATAAAATAATTGCCGGGGACCCGTTGAAGGATATTCGTGTAAATGCTACGAACAGCGGGACACTTTCCGACAGCAAGAGCATTTCGACAGATGCGACTTTACAAATTAACCGTAAGCTGAATGATAAAGGACGTAACATTACATTCCGCGGACGCTTCGGTTACGGTGATAATGACAATAATCAGTATACGGAATCTACGACACGTTATTATCAGATTCCTACGAACCCGGACTCTACTTTGGTTCGTAATCAGTATATCACTACTCCGACCAATAACTATAATTATAGTGCACAAATTACGTATAGCGAACCGATTGCACGGGCCACTTTCTTGCAATTCAGCTATCAGTTCCAGTACAAGTATAGCGAGAGCGACAAGACGACGTATGATTTGCAGGGTTTTCCGGATTGGGGATTGTCAACCCAGCTTCCCACGGGATATGAAGAGCATGCGGTGGATAGTCTGGGTAAGTATGCGGAATACCGCTACTACAACCACGATGCATCCGTGTCTTTGCGCTTTATCCGCGAGAAGTATCAGTTGAGCGCAGGTATGTCGTTCCAGCCGCAGCATTCTGTATTGTCCTATAAGCGCGGCGACTATATGATTGATACCACCCGCAATGTGTTCAACTTCGCTCCGAACCTGGACTTGCGCATCCGTTTCTCCAAGGTGAGCCAGCTGCGTATGACATATCGCGGGCGTAGCAGCCAACCGAGTATGGAGAATCTGTTGCCGATTGTGGACAACTCCAATCCGCAGAATGTACGTATCGGTAATCCGGGCTTGAAGCCTTCCTTCACGCACAACATGCGATTCTTCTATAATACGTATAATGCCGAAAAGCAGCGCGGTATTATGTCACACGTCAACTTCTCGGCAACGCAGAATAGCATCAGCAATAGCCGTGTGTACAATTCGGAGACTGGTGGATGGACTACAACTCCGAAGAATATCAACGGTAATTGGAATGCGTTCGGCATGTTTGGCTTCAATACGGCACTGCCCAATAAGAAGTATACCATCAACTCCTTCTCCAATGCCAACTATCAGAACAATGTGGCTTATCTGACGTCCGGTAAGGGAGCAGATGCCGTGGAACGGAAGAATACAACCACCAACCTGACGCTGGGCGAGATACGATACCCACAGGATACCGCCCATGCCCGCATCTATGACCGCCTGCTGGAAATGTGTGTTCCTGTTTCCTGCATCGGCGTGAGTTTCCGCAAAGAAACAGCGCAGGAAAAGCTGGAGCGACTGAAACTTTTGATCGGATGAATCAAGGGATGTTTCTAAAATTCGCAGGACTGTCAAAGTTCTGCTACAAGGAAATGGAGTTGCCTATTGAAAAAATACTATGACACCGAAACTGACAATGCATCCTTTGTACGCTGTATCGATGTTATGGCAAAGCTGATTCAAAAATATGGCTCAACTGTACTGGAGCAAAAGGAGTCTCTGCTTTGCGCGACCAACAGTAAAGCTGCATAAGCAGATTTACACGTTGCGTAATTTTTATTTTTATGTTAAAATAATTGCGTAGCGTGTTTTACATATATGAGGGCAACTTTATGGACTGCAAAGACAAAATCCTCGAACTGCGCGAATCGACCGGGATGAACCGCCGGGAGTTTTGCACTTTCTTCCAAATTCCCTACCGCACTGTAACAGAATGGGAACTCGGCCACCGCCATGCGCCAGAGTATGTACTCCGGTTGCTAGAGTATTATATCCAGCATGAAAATCTCACACAACAACCAACCGCCGAAAGTGAGGATTTCTTATGAAAAAAGCACGCACCAAATGCTACATTTATACTCGCGTATCTACGGCCATGCAGGTGGACGGTTACAGCCTTGATGCACAGCGTGAAAAGCTGCGCAAATATGCCGATTATGAAGATATGGTCATTGCTGGAGAATATTCTGATGAAGGATTTTCCGGTAAGAACATTCAAGGTCGGCACGAATTTCAACAGATGCTGCGAGATGTGCAAGACTGTAAAGACGGCGTTTCTTATGTTCTGGTATTCAAACTCTCCCGTTTTGGGCGCAATGCGGCCGATGTTCTGAACTCCTTGCAGCTTATGCAGGATTTCGGTGTCAATTTGATTTGCGTAGAAGATGGCATCGACAGTTCCAAAGATTCCGGCAAGTTAATGATTTCTGTTCTTTCTGCTGTTGCTGAAATCGAACGTGAGAATATCCGTGCTCAAACGATGGCCGGCCGTGAACAGAAAGCCCGTGAGGGCAAATGGAACGGCGGCTTTGCACCCTATGGCTATAGGCTGGAAAATGGCGAGCTTTCGATTGCAGACGATGAATTGGAAGTTATCCGTGTTATTTTTGACCGCTTTATCCATACCAACGATGGTGTAGCAGGTATTGCCCGGTATCTGAACACCCATGGCTATGTGAAAAAGCTCCGTCAGAATGGAACTATCCCAAAGTTTTCTGCTGTATTTGTTAGAGGTATTCTGGACAATCCCATTTACTGCGGTAAGATTGCATTTGGTCGCCGCAAGGTTGAAAAGAAACTCGGCACTCGAAACGAAATGCACGTTGTGAAGCAATCCGAGTTTCCCGTCTATGTCGGTCAACATGAAGCCATCGTTTCCGAGGACGACTGGAATCTTGCACAGACAAAGCGTCAGCGTACCACAGGGCGGCGTGAAAAGGTGCATGACCCCGACCACGCACATATTCTTTCCGGCATTCTGAAATGCCCCTGCTGTGGACGGAATCTGTACGGAAATGTCTCTAAGGCTCACAGCAAGGATAACAAAACTCGTTACTACTACTTCTGCAAGAGCATCAAAGGGCAGACTGGACACGAATGTTCTTTCCGGTTGAACATTGAACAGAACGAAATCAATCAGATGGTCGCATCCATCGTATCCGCTATGGTTCACGACCCACGCTTCGTAGATGCCATCAAAGAGAAAATCGGTTCCGCAGTCGATACCAGCGAGTTGGAGCAGCAGGCCGATGCAATCAAAGCGCAGCTCCGCCAGCGACTCAGTACGAAATCTCGTCTGGAGCACCAGATGGACACACTGGACTTTAATGATCCCTATTATGACCGTAAGTCTTTGGATTTGCAGCGGCGTTACGATGAGCAATATGAACTGATTGAGGACATGGAAGCCCAGCTCGCTGAAACCCAAGGTCAGATTGATGACATTCATCAGGAGAAGATCACAGCTGACAACATCTATCACCTGCTTCTGGCCTTCGATGAAGTCTACAATGCCGCCACTGAGGTGGAGCAAAAGGAATTCATGCGCGCCTTCATCGAGCGCATTGATATTTTCCCGGAAAAACAGCCAAATGGCAACTGGATTCGGAACATTGTATTTGCCTTCCCTGTTCCCTATAATGGAAAAGAGATTCGAGAGTTTCCCTTGGAATCGCAATCAACCGTTGAGTGCGTACTCTTGATGTCAAAAACGCAGTAATATCGTTCGGTGATTCGTTCAATATTGTTTGGGTATCATTTTACAGTCTGAACCGTTCTCGTCCTTGGAATCAGGTCGAGGGCGGTTTTTGAGAATTTGGGCAGTATCTAAATTGTAGCCACAGGGGTAGCAGATAATTGAGTTTCTGGATTAGATGTTTGGGCTAACAGCGAATCCGGCAACTCAGGTATCTGGGGGTATCCAGTGTAGGATTTGGATGTTATTAATCTAGGAGGCATCTATGTACTACTTAGTAGACATGTATAATGACAAGACGAACTTTATTGATGGCATCGACAGTGATACTTGTCAGAAAATACTTAATTCATCTACTATAATCAGTGAGACTTTAGAGTTTTACTACTTGGGCAAATGTGTTAGTGATTCTTTCGACACTTTGATTCAGTGGAGTTCCAGTGCCAACCCAAGTAGCAATTATATTATGAGAAACTTACATACCGCAGAGCGTCTAGTTCGGGGATTTTTGTTCGAGTTGAGAACTTGCCTTGACCACATGGAAACTAAAATCAAACAAGAATATGGTAAAACATCTGAGTTCTTAAAAGTTTTTGAAGATAGCACCCATGCTACTTATAATGCACATCCAGAGTATGCTTTTGCATATCATCTGCGAAATGTTTCCCAGCATTGTCAAAATATCGTTCACGGATTCAACTCTCCTACTGGAATTGGTATATCTTGTAATGTACAAAAGCTCCTCAATGAATACGATAAATGGAAGCCTGTTGACAAAGACTATATGATCAATTCTGGGGAAAACGTTGATTTATTGAAAACTTTTTCCGTTGCTTTTCAGGCTTTTAACGAAGCTCTCATTCCTGTAATTCGTTATCTTTTAAATACAAAAAACGTTGGGAAAGAGTTATTATATCTCCGGAAATGGGGCGACTCTTTGCAAAAACAGTTCCATCATGATGTACACTGCTATCACATTTTTGATCTTAAATTTCAAAACGGAAACGATGCCACCCATGAAGATTTAGATACCGGAGATGTTATTATTAACGGAACTCTAATCGACTGGGATATGGTTTATGAATTGTCAGATTCCGTTATAGCCATGCCTATCGCAAACACCTCCACAAATAATTTGCCGCTTTGATTCTGCAGCAAAAATGCCGCCAGCGTATCATGTGTCAAAATCACACGGTACACTGGCGGCTTATCTTTTATCCTTATTCTCTTTTCTCACATCATTTTTCACGCAGGCACATCAATACTCAGTCCAGACTTCAGCTCCACGGTGTAGTGGTCATCCCAGACTGTGATTTGCCGGAGCCAGCGTTTAACCAGCTTTTCATCAAACTCGGTCAGTTCACTCCCCTGCTGTCCAATGAAGTCCTGTAGCTCCTTGATACGTTCCATCTGGATGGCCTTAGTGGTCTCATCGGAATCGGTCTGCTGTTGCAGTTCACGCAGATGGAAAATCTCCTCGGCAACATCATCGTAGGCTTCCCGGTTGTTGGCACAGTTCAACAATTCCTGTTGAAGAACCAGCAGCCGCTCTACAATGCGGCCTTTCTGGGCAGAAGTGTCATTCCGCAGGACCTGCATCAGGTTCTTCTGGAGCTGTTCCTTGTATGTAGTCTTCGCACCCAGCATTTCATTCAAGGCTCTCAAAACGACCTGTTCAAGTTCTTTTTCGTTGACTGTTCTGGCATTGCAGACCGCACCGTCCTGTTCCAGCCTGCTGGCGCACCGCCAGACAATGGAGCGACACCCGTGGTTATTCCAGTGGATGCGCTTGAACACCTCTCCGCAGTTGCCGCAGACGACCATCTGCGAAAAGCAGTGTGTACAGCTATACATCCGCTTCTTTCCACTGGGGCTTGCCCGCACATTCCTACGGCGCACCAGTTCCTCCTGCACCTTCATGTAAAGTTCCTTGGGGATAATGGCCTCATAGTCATCTTCTACATAATACTGAGGTGCGATGCCGTTATTGGCCACACGGGTCTTGTTCAGAATATCGATGGTGCAGGTCTTCTGGAGCAGTGCATCCCCGATGTATTTCTCATTGGTAAGGATTTTCTTAACGGTGCTGGTGTACCACTTCCTGTTCCCTGCCCCGGTCAGGATTCCATCCACTTCCAGTCCATGACAGATCATATCCATGCTGGCACCTTCCAGATACTCCCGATAAATGCGCTTTACCACCTCCGCCTGCTCCGGGTCGATGATGAGATGACCCTCGGCATCCTTGGTGTATCCCAGAAAGCGATTATGGTTCACCTGGACCTTCCCCTGCTTGTTGCGGAAGTCGATGCCCAGTTTCACATTCTTGCTGATGGATTCCGATTCCTGCTGTGCAAGGGATGCCATGATGGTGATCATCACCTCGCCCTTGGCATCCAGCGTGTTGATGTTCTCTTTCTGGAAATACACTGCGATGCCCTTTTCTTTCAGCAGACGGATATATTTCAGGCAATCCAGCGTATTCCGGGCAAACCGACTGATGGATTTCGTCAGCACCATGTCGATATTTCCAACCTTGCATTCTTCGATCATACGGTTGAATTCGTCACGCTTTTTCGTATTGGTACCGGAGATGCCTTCGTCCGCAAAGATGCCTGCCAGTGTCCACTCCGGGTTGTTTTCAATCAACTCTGTATAATATTTGATTTGGGCATCGTAGCTGGTGGCCTGCTCATCGCTGTCGGTACTGACACGGCAGTAGGCCGCCACTTTGAGTTTTTGCTGGCTTACAAGTGGTGCCCCTTTTGCCGTTTTCCGAGCAGGGATGACTGTGATATTTTTCATTTGACTTCCTCCATCATCTTGCCAGCTTCCTCCAAACTATTCATTTTCCTACGCTGTTATTCAGGATTTTCCTGAATCAGGCTGTACAGATACTCTGCCTGCCGCGCAGGGTCATCATAATATTCCTCGATTTTCGCAAGCGTGAAAGCTATGGGCACCGTTTTCTGGACTGTGGGCTTTTTCAGGTTTGTCCTCCCCAACTTTTGTGCGCGATGCCTTCGTGCCACTGCTGCTTTTTCAAAGGTGCTTTTGTCGATAAGCTGCGGATAAAAGCTGTCTCCAAGGTAATGCTGGTTCGACAGCAGTTTTCCCACCATCCCATGCGGGATATGGATGCCAGCTTTTTCAGCGGCTTTGGAAAGCGACATACCTGCAAGATAATTCCGGAAAAGCAGTTGGATTTTCTTGTGCGCAGCTCTGTCCACCACCGCCCTGCCATCTACAATTTTGTATCCGTATAGCATTTCAAATCCTTTCCCTGAGCGTCAGCCCACATTTCAGCACAAATCCGATTTCGTTTCTGGAGTCGACTGTAATAGAATCTACGAACTGCCGTAATAAGTCACTGTTCCATTCCTCCTGTATTTCTGCTTTTTCTACGAATTTCAGCAATTTTTCTGTTTCCGCCGTCTGCACTGCATCCGTGGTCTGGCTCTTTTTCAGCGTTTCGATTTCCGACCGAAATTCTTCACACTGTGCCAGCAAGCCATTGTTTTCTCGGCTGTACAGCACCTGGTCGATGTATCCCTGTGCCATCAGACGGGTCAAAGTTTCCCTTTGCTCCGTGTTTTGTGCGACAAGCCCCTGCAAATACTGGATGCGCAGCTGACTTTCATCCTGTGAGGTATTTTTCAGAGCTTTCAAGTAGGGCTTTAAAATCAATCTGTTTCCGTAAATCAGCTTGTTCAGCATGGTGGTAAACACCAGCTTAATATCCTCATCCCGGACAGACTGGATGGAGCATTTGGTCTTGTCAGCTATATGTGTTCCACAGCACCATGCGGCATACTTGCCACCTTTGCCGGAGTTCACCCTGCGCTTAAATGTACCCCCACATTCTGCACACCGGATAAGTCCGGAAAACGTATAACGCTTCTGATATTTATTTACGCCTTTCTGAATGTTTTTCTCTGCCGCACGCTGTTCCAGAAGCACTGCAACAGCGTCAAAGGCTTCTCGGCTGATGATTGCTTCATGGTGCTCCTGCACACAATACATATCCATTTCACCAGTGTTCCGGTGCCGGTTGAACTGTTCATCCGTAAAGGTCTTCTGTAACAGGGCATCTCCCACATACCGCTCGTTGGCCAGCATTCCAAGGATGGAAGTCGAAGTCCAATGGTCGCACCGCTGGGCAGGGATGCCGTCATCATTTAGGTCGGCAGCTATCGTTCCTGCTCCTTTGCCAGCCAGCACCTCCGTAAAGATGCGCTTTACCACTTTCGCCTGCACAGGGTCTACCACAAGATTTTTACCATCCCAGCGGTAGCCATACGGTGCAGAGCAGAGTTTATACGTACCATCCTGAAAACGATTTTGAATAGACCACTTGCTGTTTTCGGAAATGGACACCGATTCACTTTCTGCCAAGCTGCTCAGCGTGGACAACAGGAACTCCCCTTCCATTTCGCTGGTGTTCAGGTTTTCTTTTTCAAAATAGATGGGGATGTGCAGTTCCATCAACCTGCGCACCAGTTCCAGACAATCTGCAGTGTTACGGGAAAACCGACTGACGGATTTTGTCAGGATAAAGTCAATTTTTCCAGCTTCGCAGTCTTCCATCATACGGAGCAGATCGGGTCGTTTGTCTTTCTTGGTGCCGGTGACACCCTCATCGTAATAGATGCCCACCAACAACCAGTCTGCACGGCTGTCGATATAGTTTTCGTAGTAGCTTTTCTGGGCTTCCAGACTTTCCAGTTGGGCATCCATATCCGTGGACACCCGGCAGTAGGCTGCCACGCGCAGTTTCTTTTTCTGCCTTGGAATCGGGTCGATTCTTGATACAGTCCTCATGGCATGTCGTCACCTCCTCCATGTTGTATGCTACCGTCAATTCGACTTATTATCAAGCAATTTTCGGCATCAATTCGGCCAGATACGGGTAGAATGTCTTGCGGTTCAATTCGGTCAATTTGTCGAATTCCGACAACGAGATCAGCTTGTTTTCCAGAAGCAGTTCCGCTGCTTTCTGCGCCATAAAATAGTCATAGTCACGCTGCACCTCCTCCGGTGTCCAGTTTTTCTTCTGCTGAAGCGTGGTATTGCACAACGGTTCTGTAATTTTGCAAACCTGTGACATAGCGGTTCCTCCCTTAACTTTGAGATGTAAACCGCTTCAGCTTTTTATGAGAAATGACACCTGTATGTAAAAAGGCCCATACTTTCGCACAGGCCTTGCGGTGTTATACCGTATTATTCTCGAAATTCACAGTCAGGATATGGACGGCCGTCCATGTCCTCACGAGTTCAGAGCATTACGCTGCTTTCATCTTCATGATCTGCACTGCTTCCGGCAGGATCAGCTTGCCATCCACACGTTCCTTGCTGACAAAGCCGATCAGGCCGTTGGCAGCATACAGTTCTTTCAGCTCTGCAACGCTGCGCGTCCCACGGTCGCCGATGTTGTAGTAGGAGAAGTCACCGAATGCCATGACCGCTGCGCCCTTGGCGATCTTCGGCATATAAGCGGAGGTGTACACCGGATAGCCCAGAATACGATCAGGCTCCCCTGCGGTCAGCGCAGGCTGCCACAGATAGTTCCCGTTGCTGTCTTTCAGCTTCCTGATCTGTGCCAGAGTCGAATCGCTGGTGATAAATGCGGCATTTTTCCGGTACGGCCGCTTCAGCTTATACACAAGGTCGATGACCTCATCTGCCTTGATGCTGTCTGCGGCGGTCGTAACGCCGACTTCACCGCCGCCGGTGGCGTTCAAGAGGCCCGTGGGCTTATTCTTGCCATCTCCGGTCAGGAACGCTTCTTCCTCGGCATTGCCCAGTGCCTTTGCAAAGCTGTTCAGCAGATAGGTTTCGAGGTTGAACGCATTATCGTACAGCAGTTCTTCCGACACCTTGACCGCCACATGCAGCTTGTAGGCATCCAGAATTACCTGATCAAAGGTTGCATCGGAGAAGATCAGGGCTTCGCCCTCCTCTACCCATGCTGCCGCAGGCTTTACAGCTGCCACATTGATCTTGTGCAGGCCGGTGGTGTTGATGGTCGTTGCCAGTTTTCGGAAGATATTCTCCTGCTCCAATGCCTCGACCAAACGGTGGTCATATTCGTCCGGCACCAGATAGCCGCCGGATTCGTCCTGCCCTTCACGCAGAATGCTGTCCACATCCTTGAAGTTCGTGCGCAGGGCGGTCAGTAGAGCATTTTTATACTCGTCGGATGCCCGTCCTGCCTTGCTGCCGGGACGTGCGGTCAGCGGTGCCGCAGTCGGCCTGCGCAGGGTGTCCTCCATGCTCTGCAGCTGTTCCAACCGTTCGATTTCCTCTGGATGTCCTGCACCATTTTGTCGTAGGTCTTGGCATCTGCTGCCGAGATGAGGCCGTTTTCCATGCGGTGGGTCTCCAGAAAGTCCTTGGTATTCTCCCACGCAGTGTTTCTTTTTTCCCGAAGTTCATTGATCGTCATAAAATTCTCCTTAATCTGTAGATATTTTGATTCAAAAGGTGTACTATAAAGTCAGCACTTACGCGCTGTCCTTTTCTCTGGAGTTCGTGGCGGCATCCGTCATCTTGATCATGTTTCCATTGACCAGATAAAGGTCACCGCCCTGCTCTTCAGAAATTTTATCCATATTTTCGAGTTCCCGGATATCATTGGCACTCATCCAGCCGTTTTGTCTGCCGACTGCATAGCCGTTCATCCGGCTCTGATAATCGCCGCGCAGCAGTCCGTCCACATTGAACCTGATACTGTATTCCCGTTTTTCCTTTGGGCTGAGCAGCGGTTTCGTCAATGCCTGTTCCCAGCGGCAGACCCACGGGTTCAGGGTGTACTTTACAAATTCCAGTGACTGCTGCTCGATGTTGCTGAAGGTGCTGCGCTCCAAATCACCGATCATGTGCGGCGGCACATGGAAGATACGGGCGATCTTGTCCACCTGGAACTTTCTCGTTTCAAGAAACTGTGCCTGCTCCGGTGGTATTGCGATTGGATTAAACTTCATGCCCTCTTTGAGGACAGCGACACGTCCGCTGTTCCTGCTGCCGCCGTACTGTGCCTCCCATGCGGCCCTCAGCTTCTCTGGATTTTTCAGTACCCCCGGATGCTCTAACACACCGGACGGAGCAGCACCGTTCCTAAAAAACGATGCGCCAAAGTCCTCACAGGCGATCGCCATACCAATGGAGTTTCTTGCCATTGCAATCGGACTGTACCCTACCAGACCGTCAAACCCCAATGCCGGGATATGCAGCACATCTTTGGGGCTGAGGTCGACAGTTCCAGCTTTATCCAGATGCGATTCATCTGCTCCAAGCTGATATCGATAATAGATCTGACCGTTTTCATCCCGGTCTACCCTCATACGGTCCGGCATCAAGGGATAGAGAGCTATCACCTGTCCCCGACCATCCCGGATGATTTGTGCATATGCATTTTCCCACAAAAGCAGATGCGTCATGAGCGTTTCCCGAAAAACAAAGCTGGTCATCTCCGGGTTTGGCTCATCGTGTAGCAGAAAATACAGCGGATGCTCTACCACCTTTTCCCTGCTGCCGTTCTTGCCGCATTGATACACATGCAGCGGCAGTCCTGCTATGGATTCTGCCAGCACTCTGACGCAGGCATAGACTGCCGATATCTGCATTGCTGACCGCTGGTTTACCATTGCACCGGAGGTCGAACTGCCCAACCGGAACATATAACTGTTGCCGGGCAGTGAATCATTTACCTTCGTTCCAAACAGTCTGCTAAAAAAGCCCACTGCCTACCACCCCTTTCAAATTTTTATGACCCACAGTTTCATATTTCGCCGTTAGTACCACATTTTTCTTAAAAAGATAGAAAACACATGGCGGCTTGGAAAAGACTGGCCTTTTTTATCTTTTTTAATCGTAGTACGGTTTCAAATGGTAATTCTTTTTTCTTACATCTTAGATGAGGAATATTGATTTGATATTTTGCTGCATCTTCAAAATACCCATATCTATATTCAC
>OHYI01000484.1_pt1 | contig 11687 bp, 7 predicted proteins | sample 1580231 | NCBI WGS metagenome assembly OHYI01 (sample SAMEA3882555, study PRJEB24775) | human gut metagenome | biome: human-associated habitat; feature: intestine environment; material: feces | place: Netherlands | collected 2009/2010
TATGGCTCAATCCCCCAGTCTGCCGTGGTCGCAGCCGAGAGAAAGATAACGCTCCATCTCCCCTCTCAGCACCATCTGGGCATACTCCAAGGGCTTATTATACAGCAGCCAGTCCAGTTCTGCCCGCTGTGCCGGGGTGTTGCCGTACTCGTCCTCCACAGCGATGCAGTCGATGGCAAGAGTGGTGCCATCTGCGAACCGGGCTTCCACCCGGTTGGTGTCCATATTGTAGCGGCAGGAAAGCAGTTTATTCATGGTGAACCTCATTTCTATATCAAATGGTGTCTGTTCGGATGTCCTAAACCCTGCCATAGAACCGATGTGTTATGTAAGATTGTTGTCGGGACAAAACTGGAAGATTATGCGTGATAAATACCGTTGAAATCCAGCTTTTGGGGCTGTGCGAAACAGCCTGTTTTGCCGGGCTGATTTTGGCTCTGCACACTTTTGCACATTTTCTGCACATCGCAAGGATGGATAACAGGTGCAAAGACGTGCAAGCAATGCAAAGGATGCAACAGAATAACAACGGCAAAATAACGGCGATTCGATTAAAATGACGTTTTAGCGTCAAATGATGAAATGGACAAAATGTGCCATTCGGTTCCTACGAATCAGTAGGCCGGGGGTTCGAGTCCCTTCCATCGCACCAGAAAATGCCGTGAAATCGAAAGATTTCATGGCTTTTTTGTTTTGTAAGCCATGGCTGCACGGTTTCTGCACGGTTTTTGCACGGTCGGTGTTTTCCATGTCCGATGATGTAGGGCGCTGTATTGCTTTGCAATCAGTGCCCTTTTTTGCATCAGGTGAGCAGTGCCAGGCGAAGCTTTGCCTTCATTTCCGGGTCGGCATCCTTGAGCAATTCCAAAAGAGCCGTCATGGAGATGGTGGGTTCGCCTGCGGCGGGTACAGCCTGCGGGCTGGGGGTGTCGGGCTTGGCATAGAAGCCGCTTTCAAACTTCTTGCCCAGCTCTACACGGGAGGACTGCTGGATATGGGCGTAGGTGTTCACCAGCATATCTGCCGTAGCGTGTCCTGTGGTGCCCTGAACGGCCTTCACATCGCCGCCGGAGATCATCAGCTGATAGGTGGCACTGGAATGCCGCAAACCGTGGAACACAATGCGGGGGAATTCCGGGTGGGCGTCCTGCCATTTCAGGAACTTCTTGCGGATGAGCACCGGCTCCACCGCCAGACCGTTGGGGAGCCGCAGCAGCATCCCGCTGTTGCGGTACCGCTCCGGGTCGAGGGCTTCTTCCCGTTTCAGCCGTTCCAGCCACTGCTTCAGCTCCTCCCGCAGGGCGGCGGTCATGAAGATGGTGCGGCAGGAGGCTTCGGTCTTGGTGTCCTTCAGGATGAGGGAAGTCTTGCTGCCCTCCAGCTTGTCCGGGAAGATGCGGAGGATGCAGCCCTTGTCCACCTGTGCCAGCGTGTCCTTCTGCACCCGCTGCATGGAACGGTTGACGGTGAAGGTGCCCATGCCGTTGGCGGCATCAAAGTCGATGTCCTCCGGGGTCAGACCTGCCACCTCCCCTTCCCGCAGCGCACCCACCAGCGTCAGGTGCACCGCCAGATGCAGGATGGGGTCCTCCATGCTGTCCAGAGCCGCTCGCATTTCCTCTACCGTCCAGATGGTGCGCTCCTGCGTGGACTTCTTGGGGCTGTCCACGGGAACAGGGCTTTTGACAAGGATGCCCCACTCTACGGCATACTGGAAGGCTGTACCCAGCAGCCGATGAACCTCGTGGATCGTCGTGCCGGAAAGGAACCGCTGCTTCTGCTTTTCAGTCAGTTTCTGCTTCTTGCCCTCAATATACGAACCGCAGGGTGTTTTGCTCAGGGTCGTGTAGAGGTTTTCCATGTGGTAGGGCTTGAGTTTTTGCATCTCCATGCTGCCGATATAGGGGATAATAAGGTTCTGGATGGTGGAAAGGTTGGATTCGTAGGTTTTTGGTGCCCACTTGTGCTTGCTGCACTGCTTGGGCAGCCAATCCATGAGGAACTCTGCCACCGTCACCGAGGACGGAATCAGAAAAGTGCCAGCCGCCAGTTCGTGCTCGATCTGTTTCTTTCGGCTTGTTGCCTCCTCTTTTGTGGGAAAACTCTCCCATTTGTCGCAGCTCTTGCCGTGCTCATCTTCATAAGTGTATCGGACGCTGTAAGAGTTGCCGCGCTTCGTAATATATGCCATACTGTTTGCCTCCTTATCAAGCTGCCCGGTAGAGCCACGCATCGAAACTGTCTTTCGGTACACGGATGCTTCCGCCTACCCGCAGGACACGGAATTCGGTGGTGCTGTTGCACAGGTTGTAAGCAGAGCGCAGGCTGATGGCCAGCATTCGTGCGATCTCTTCCACCGTGTACACCAGCTTCGTGGTTGCCGGGCTGTCAGTCGGAGACTTGACGGCATTGGTTTGAGTGACCACTTCCATTTTATCGTTATTCGGAATGGTCCGCAAGATATTTTTCGTATAATTCAAAGATTTCACAGTTTCGGTCGCAACAGGCCGAGATTTGTTCATAAGCAAAACCTCCATGTTTTATTTTTGATGTAAATTCAAAATCACCTGCTCACTCTGCTCATCCTGCACCTATTGCACACTGTGAGCAGGCTGAGCCGGGCTTTTTCAAGTTGATTCTTATTTTTTAATCCCACGGACTTGGAACATCAACGGGTAAAAACAGGTCAACGTCTACATTGTGAAAGCCCCGATTTGTGCCGATGCACTTATCATCGTAGACGATGCCCAGACTTTTCTGATTATCTTTTAGATGGTGGATAAAGGTTGATGCTGCCAGCGGCTTTTCCAGGTTATCCAGACACCAGCGTTCATAGACTTTATAGAAATCCGTGGATTTGCACTTGACCCCCTGCCGAATTTCAAAGTAACCCTCGGATTTGAGAAAGCCCAGGATATTGTTGCCCTGCTCCATTGCTTCTTTCAGATTTGCCGCAGTGCGTTCGCTGATGGTAAACCGATAGTTGTTCCGAATCAGCCGATGCAGCCCTTCCAACGCCCAAAGCAGGATGCCCTCTTTTTCGTTCCGCATCTTGTCAATGAGGAAAGGATCATCCACCCGGCCAACAGGTTTTTCCTTAGTGGTGAGCAACAGCTGGCGGCGATAGAAGCCATTGGATTTGTCGTACAGTGCGTGTAGACTGCCATTCCCGAAGCAGGCAAACCGCACATATAGCGTACCCTGCACACTCTGCTGGCCCTTGCGCTCAATGTCAATTTTATCTTCCAGTGTAACAAGGGTCTTGATGTTGTTGGTCTGCGGCAGGGCCTCGGTTTTCATGTCATCGTCCACCAAAAGTAGCTTGTACTCCAAGTCTGCACGGGCAAAGCGGTTGGTTTCTACCTTTTGCAGACTGCCTGTGTACATACTGTTGCCGAACAATTCTCGAAGAATCAGCCCGATTCTGGATTTTCCCTCACCGCCCTTGCCGACCATCAGCAGCATTTTCTGTGCCTTGGTGACAGGCAGCAGGCAATAGCCGATATACTCTTGCAGGGCTGGAATATCTTCTTCGTACAGCAGTTCGTTTAGAAATTGCAGCCAGCGCGTTGGTGCTGGTGCATCCGACACATAGGCAATGGGCAGTCGGTTCATGCAGTATTCTTTTTCAGGGGTAAAGTGACCGTCCACAAAGTATGTGCCGTTTCGGACATGAATACGATCCGTCTGAATCTCCGGTGGTTCGGATGCACAGGCCAGCTTGATGGCCTGCATGATATGTTCAATACGTCGTGCTACGCTGGTGGTAGCGTAATAGCGGACTTGCTCATAGATTTCCTTCTTCAGCGGAGCTTCATCCTCTACCATGCCATCCACCGTGAACAGTCTGCCTTGAAAGCAGCGCATGGGGTGCAGGCTCAAAAAGTAATCTGCGAACAATGGTTCAATGATTTTTCCGTTGTCACCTACCCAGTTTCGGGCGGGTGCACTATGCTGCATCTTCGGTTTCCTTGCATCGTTCGATTGCTTTTCCAAGAGCGGTCACTTCCTTTCCGTTCAATAGTTGTTGCTTTTCATTTGGACCTTCCTGCAAAAGAATATCCAGCAGATATTGCACACGGTCTGCATAGTGTAGACTTGCTACAAAACAAGGATGCAGGGATGCTTCTGGATTTTTGGGTGCATAGGCCATGCGCCAATTTGCTAGCAGAGAACGATAGCCACACAGGATTTTGTAGAATTGCTCTTTCGGACTTAGCGGTTTTTCCACCGGCTTGCAGGGAAGTGGTTGAAAATTATCTGTTGCAGAAAGTCCAAAATCTGTAGCCAGCTTTTCAGCCGCCTGCCGCAAAGAAAGTTGAAACAGTTTTGCGGTGAGGTCGATTACATCACCATCCGCTCCACAGCCAAAACAGTGAAATCGAAAATCCACTTTCATGCTGGGATTGCGGTCTGCATGGAATGGACAGCAAATCATGCTGCTGCGGTTTGGACGAAAACCATAGGCTTCTGCGGCTTGTCGGGTGGTGATATTCAGCTTTACGATTTCAAATAAATTGTTGTTCGGGAATCTTCTTTGATTTGCTCCATGGCCGCTTTTTTCACCTCTGGGATATAGAAGAACTGCGTTCCTCTTGAAAGAAGGCTCTTGATTGCCCCAATGATATTTTTCCGCAGGCAGAGTATTTGTTCTTCTGCATATTTTCTGGTGCGGAAGTCTGCAATTCGTTCTGGTTCCATTAACCATTCCAAATGTTGATCAATTTCATTTACAGCTTCCTGTAATGCTTTGTTTAATCCAACATCGGAAACCGCAAGGACCGCTTGGTCATAAGAACCACTTACAGCATCATTAAACAAATCGTTTACATCTACCCATTGCGAAAACAGTTCTTCTAATTCGTTCTCCTGGCTTTTAATTTTTTCATTGTTTTTCAAAATCTCTTCAGATTGTCTTATCGTCTGGTTGAATAGTTCAGCATTTTCATCTCGCTGGTTACGGCAATCTTCCAGCAATCCGACATATTGAATACTTTGTTCCTGCAGTTCTTTCTTTTGTTCTGCAATCCGTTCATTTTGCTTTTTCAGGATGTAGTCCTGCTTTTCCAGATAAGCCCGTCCGCCGTATTCCGGCACTTCGTCCAGTTCCAGACCGTGTCGTTTGGCAATCTCGAATAGCATCGTGCGGCAGGCTGCATCAAACGTAATCTTGCGGTTATTATAACGGCCAAGGGGCTTGTCCGGCTTTGGCAGTTCAAAGCCAAGTGCTTCCAACGCCTTTTCCTGCTGGGGTGCGATTTCGCCATACTTGTTCTCACAGTCGAACACATGGCGTTCGTGGATGTGCGGTGTTCCCTCGTCCAGATGTAACGCCCAATCCAGAATGTGGACGTGCTTGCCAAAACGCTCGTGGAACTCATCCATGAATTCTGTGGCGATTTGAAAAAGCTCTTTCGGGGAAGCGTGGCTTTCCAATGTTCCAAGCTGATAGATGCTTTCTTCAGGGCAGGTTTTCTTGCTGACAAGCAAATCTTCAGTGGAGCGGTTTCGTTCTGTGTGCCGGATTTTGGCGTTGCGCTCGTTCTGCTTTTCGGTGAAGTTCGTGTAGTGGAGTTTGTAGTAGAGCTTTTCGACTTCTTCAAAGGTGTCAGCCAGACTATCCACATCTTTGGGCTGCAGGGCAGAACGGATGCCGTTATAACAATCCCAATAGATGTTTTGCTGGACACGCTCTGGGTCGATATGCTCGCTGTTGGTGATTTCAAAACTGCGGTCATTGTGCTTCGGGTTATAAGTGCCGTGCTTTCCAGCGCGGCCATTGTGTCGGGTCAGTTTCAGCGACCATCTCTCCTTTCTGGGGTCACGCAGAGAGCGCCGTGCGCGGGGTAGGGGCAACGCGGTGCAGCGAAGCTGCAAATCTACCGCCCGCTATGCGCCAGATAATACCCAGTAGGATATGACGCACAGCATCACATCCACTGGGCAAGGCTGCCGCCCTTGACCCGCGCAAAGATCTGCGATCTCTGCACTCTTGCGCCGAACAACCTGACAGACAAGACTTTGCGAAGTCCTCTCTGCCAGCTTGCCCGGTTCTTCTTCGGTGTCGGTCTGCCCGCAAGCTATTCCTGCCCGATTTCCTCCGGCGTATGGCTTCTTCTTGGTGCGCTCTTGTCGTGGCGGCACTTCTCCGAAAAAGCATATTAACTTGCAGCCGATCATGTTGTTGTCAAGGTACAATGTTGTTTTGTAAGAAGTCGAGGGCTTTCAAAAATGCGAGTAAGACTGTTTTTGAAAGTAGTCCCTACACCCTATACAAACTTAAAGGGGTATTTTTAAACCGGGCCTTTTGAAAATTCAAAGAAAATTCATTTTTCCAACGTTCCCCTCTACCTATAACAATCTAAAATGGGTGTTTGGCAACCTGATTTTCAAATTTTGTTTGGAAAACTTCTTACACCAATATGAATCTATAGGGCCGTTTTGGAATACAATTTTGGACAAAAAGAAAAACGGCAAAGTTCGCAATAGAACCTTACCGTTTTGGGGAATGCTGCACAGCAGCACCGTATTATTTCTTTTGGTTTATTATTTCATAACTGCGTTCAGCAATGTCTGATAGTCACTCACCACATCGTACACCACGTTTTCATCGTTCAGTGCCTTGAAATGTGCACGGGCACAATCAATTTTCGCCTGTTCTACCGGGGTGATGTGATTGAGCTTCATGGAATCCAGTGTGCCTTTGGTTTCAGCAACAAAATAGATGTGCTTGACTGTGCCCTCATAGAACGCAATCGCCCAGTCGGGATTGTATTTTCCAACAGGTGTGGAAATATAGAATCCATCTGGCAGCTTTACATAGACTGCCACATCACGGTTCGTATCGAGGTCGGCGGCAAAATCACGTTCATTAGTAGAATCGTAAATCAAATGGTCATACAGATGCCGCTGTACTTTCATGACGTTCGTACCGAGTTTTCCCTTCAAGGTCGGCTCAGTGAAAATGTCCGTATCGTAATGTTCATCCAGAATATTGTAGGTGATATGCTGGATGATGGCCGTTGCCTTTTCGTCATTGATGAGGGCAGCTGCTTTCAGAATGAACTCTTCCGGGTTATCCTTAAACTGATCGAATACTGCTTTTTCAATGCCAACCAGAATCTGTACAATCGCCTTGCGGGTCAGCTTGGTTTTCAGCCACCAGCTTGCCAATCAGGTCATACTTGACGCTCTGGCTGGCGTGAATTTTGGTCTGTGGGTCATATTTATGCCGATCCGCTTTTGCGAAAGCAGAGCCATCTAACAGAGAATCCTTGGATTTGATCTCCGTCATTTCACCGGATTCTACTTTGAAGTAAATCTTTGATACGTTCAGATTGCGGTTGAGCGAGCGAATGGACTTTTGCACCAATTCATCTGTGTCAAAATCCACCACATAAACCGATTTCGGGCTGATTTTGTTCCAAAGGGCCTTGAACTCCGGCATAGCCAGCTTGTCCGGGTCAATTTTCAACTCCACATTGTTGGAACGTGCATTTTCAGGCAGCATGACCTTATCGCTGTAAACAGAATCCAACAAATCAATGACCGATGCTGCACAGTCTGCAACTTCTTCTGCCACCTGCACCGCATGGTTTGCATGGTCGGCATAGTACTTGTCCGTCAGCGCACCATGGCGGTCCACATAGCCATTCTGCACCAGATCAAAATAGATGGCAGCGGCGGTGTCTGCATCCACAATCTGCTCGTTGCCGTTTGTATCCGTAAGAACTCTGCCAACAAACAGGGCAGCATCCACCTTTCTGGGACGGTTCGCAACTGCTTCGGCCAGTTCGCTTTGCAGGCCTTTGGCGAAGCTGTCATAACTTTCACTGGCGATGACAGTCAGGATGTTGATGTTATGCACATCGTTGCCCAGAACATTCGCATCCATACGTTCACCGTTCTGGTTGACACACAGACGCAGGCCGCGGCCAACCTCCTGCCGTTTGCGGACTTCACTGCTGCTCTGTTTCAAAGTACAGATCTGGAATACGTTCGGGTTATCCCATCCTTCCCGGAGGGCAGAGTGCGAGAAGATAAAGCGCACGGGGGAACGCTTGGGGTCCCGATCAAGAAGAAGCTCCTTGTTTTTCATAATCAGGTCATAAGCACTGATGTCATTGGAGGTTTTCTCCCGCTTGTCATCGCCTGCAACCTGATTGACAAAATGGCCTTTCTTATCCACCGAAAAATAACCCGCATGGGTATCGTGTGCAGAAATTGCTTTCAGGTAGCGGATGTAATCATCCTCGCCCAGCGAAAGCTGCATCTGGCCGACAATATCCTCGTACTCCTGCTCAAACATCTCTGCATAAATACCGTTGTAAGGCTGGCCTGCGGCATCGTAGCACTTGTACTTGTCCACCTCGTCAATAAAGAACAGGCTCAGCACTTTAATGCCCTTGTGGAACAGCTGACGTTCCCGCTCAAGATGCGAAAGGATCGTTTCCCGAATCTGGATGCGGCGCAGCTGGTCCTCGTCCACCTTGCCGACCACATCTCCGGCAAACAATCGGACACCATTCAGAAATTCAATGTGGTTATCACGGCCATCAATCTCTTTCACCACATAGCCATCCTTATATTCGTCCAGATTGCCGGAGTGGTCATAGAGGTTGAATTTCAGCCCAACGGTGCGCGTTACTTTGCGCAGGCCGGATTTTCCCTTGCAGTCGAACTGGATCGTTGCCGTAGGGTCTGCCTTGGAAAGATTGATGCTTTCCAGATAGACGAATCCATCCGTAGCGGTACTGCCGGATTCCGTAATGCCTTTGACCACGATTTTCTTGACCAGACGCTTATTATAGGCTTCCATTGCATCCAGCCGGTAGACCATGTTGTAGATGCTGTCTGCACGGTGGGTAGCCGAGTAGCGCAGGGTGATCATCGGGTTGAACTCTTTCATCCGCTCTTTGGTCTGCTTGCCCTCCACCGACTGCGGTTCATCAATAATCAGGATCGGGTTCGTCTTTGCAATAATGTCAATGGGCCGACGGGAACGGAACTCGTCCAGCTTCATATAAATACGGCGGGCATCTTTGCCTTTGGCATTGAACGCCTGCGAATTGATGATCATGACATTGATGGAACTATCCGAGGCAAAGCGGTCGATTTCCGTCAACTGTGCGGAGTTGTAGATAAAGAAGCGGATCTTCTTGCCGTACTCTTCTGCAAAGTGATCCTGTGTGACCTCAAACGATTTATACACGCCCTCACGGATGGCAACACTGGGCACGACCACGATAAACTTACTCCAGCCGTAATGCTTGTTCAGCTCATACATGGTCTTGATATAGGTGTAGGTTTTGCCGACACCTGTTTCCATCTCAATGGTAAGGTTATAGTGTCCCTCCAACTGCTTGGATGGTTCAATCTGGTTGGTGCGCTGGATTTTTTGCAGGTGCTCCAGAATAATACTGTCGTTCAGCTCTGGTACAATCTGTTCATTGCGCCAGCCTGTGAAGCTTGTTTCCATATCAGTCTGGTAAATGCCGCTGCCGTTGTCGATGCGGTAATTCGTAGTCAGGTAGGGCTGGCCCGCAAAGACGTCCACCACGGCTTTTGCGGCATCTGCCTGAAATTTCTGGTGTTTGAATTGAAGTTTCATCTGCTGTTCTCCCTCAAATCACCTTGACATCGGTATCCGGCGCATACAGCTTGAAAATTTCAAACACGTTGATCTTTTCCGGGCTGCTGGCAAAGGAAGAATCCCGGAACACTGCACGGCGCGGCTTGCGCTTGGCGATTTCCTTGATAACATTTTCCGGCACATTGCTGTCAAAGCAGGCAATCAGGGCATCGGGAACATTCAGCGCAGCATCACCGGGTGCGTAGGTATGGACAGTGCAGTTGTCGATTTTCTCAGACCGATACGGCATGGACAGCGGCAGTCCCCAATCCAGCAGACAGCCAAACAGCAAATCAAGGTCGGTGCGGTCCTCTTTGATGTTGCTTTCCAAATCTTCGAGGTTGGTCTGAGAGTATTCGTCAGCAGAATAATAGACGTCCTTCATATTGGTATCGTCCAGCTTGAAAACACGGAAACCAATGTCCAAACTATCCGCTAACTTTTGGTTTTCAGCAGTTTCATCCGTTTTGCTCCAACGAGCAGGAATCATCGGAACTTCAAAGGAAGTCTGTCCATCATCTGATGCGAATGTTTTTCTAGGTGCGGTATTGATATTTTTTGCAATGTGCTGATAATCTTTTCCGCTTGTTTTCAATGTTTCATAAAGTTTATCTCCTGCTCTGCGAATACGCTCTTTACCAATATCGCTGACATTTTTATAACCATTTTTGTAGGCTTCACTTTTTTTATCGCATTGTTCAGGCAACTGAACCATAATAAATTTACGATGCCCTGAATCTATGGCATTCAAATCCATTACAGCATGAGCAGTCGTTGAAGATCCTGCAAAAAAATCAAGAATAACAGAATCTTTATCTGCACCAATCTGTATGATTTTTTCAAGCAAAGCGACAGATTTAGGAAAATCAAATGGTGCGCATCCAAGAAGTGCTTTCAAGGTACGTCGTGCCACATCAGAAGATATATCACCACCACTCCAAACCGTTTTTGCTTTAGACATCTTTTCATCTTCGTCAGTATCATCTAAAGGATTGAGTTTTGGATCTAAATATATCCGATAATTTACATTCCATTTTTGAGTTCTTTCAGAGTAGTTTGGTTCAATAATGGACAAATTTTGCTGAACACGGTCCTTTCCCCAGCGCCAACGACCATCCTCACCATTACTTAAACGGGGAACAATTTCAATGAAGTTTTCTTTTTGAGAGAGGGAAATTTCCTTTGTTTCTTTATTATAATAAATTGGGAAATACATTAAAGGTCTATCTGAGCGTTTATCGGCATTACCTCTTTTTCTCAAATCACGGAGTTGATACCGATTTCCATTTTCGTCAACGAGATTAAATGCTGCACGTTGCTCCTCTGTTAAAGGAAGACCATTTGCAGAAAAGTTGTGTTTTCCAAACACTAATAAATATTCATGACAAATAGCAAAATTTTTGCTATCGTTCCGTCCTTTAAGATTACTCACAATGACTAGCTGAGCAACAAAATTTTCCTCGCCATATATTTCTTCACCTATTTTTCTGAGATTTTCCACTTCATGTTCATCAACACTAATAAAAATAACACCGTCATCTGTCAACAGATTCCTTGCCAGCATCAGCCGGGAATACATCATGCTGCACCAGTCAGAGTGAAACCGTCCGTTGCTGTCATTGTTCTTGAACAGCCGATTCTCGTCCTCGTCATACATCCCCATCTGACGGTTTTCTTCATCCTGCGAACGCATGAAATCGTCTGCATAGATAAAATCGTTGCCCGTATTATACGGCGGGTCAATGTAAATCATTTTGACCTTGCCCAGATAGCTCTCCTGTAACAGCTTGAGCACTTCCAGATTGTCACCCTCAATATAGAGATTCTCGGTATCATCCCAGTTCTTGCTTTCTTCCGGGCAGGGGCGCAGGGTCTTGCGGATGGGCTTGTTGGCTTCCACAATGGAGGCCTTTTTGCCCACCCATGTAAACTCGTATGCTTCATCCCCGTCCACAACGTCCGGCGAGAGCATCTGCTTCAGCAGTTCAAAGTTGATACCGCGCTTGTAAACCTTGTGGTCGGGGGTACTCTTTTCCTCGTCCAGCATTTCTGTGAT
>OHYI01000496.1_pt1 | contig 11369 bp, 7 predicted proteins | sample 1580231 | NCBI WGS metagenome assembly OHYI01 (sample SAMEA3882555, study PRJEB24775) | human gut metagenome | biome: human-associated habitat; feature: intestine environment; material: feces | place: Netherlands | collected 2009/2010
CGTCCAGCGTGAACTGCTCCCCGGGCTCCAGCCAGATCTGACTGCCGCCCATGTGATAGGCGTGTTCACTGACCGGCACGGCGGTGTCCATGGTCAACCGCCCGGCGTGCACCGCCTCAAAGGTGAGCAGCAGGGTCATCACCTTGGTAATGGAGGCGATGGGCATGGTCTGGTCGGCGTTCATCTCGTAAAGCACCGTGCCGCTGGTCTGGTCGATAAGGATCGCCGCGCGGCAGGGCAGGGTAAGCTGCGGCGGGGTGACCGTCAGGGGCTGCACTGCCGGTTCTGCCTGCGTTTGCACCGCCGGCTGGATGCGCAGCCCTTTGCCCTGCGCCGTACCAAAGGCCAGCGCAAACAGCCAGAAGCAGACCACCCCCGCGCACAGCAGCGCCAGATTTCTCCGTTCCATTCCTCATACCTCCCCGCGCAAACTCTCTTTTTGCAGTGTATGCCGCCGCTTTTGCAGGTATGCCGCTGGGCAATTTGTTCAGTTTTTGTGCGGGAATTCAGTGCTTATCTACAAAGTGTGAACACATCCGTTGCAAAACGCCTTATTTTGCGGTATGCTATGACCAACAGGAGATCCCCTGTGTTTTGGATATGTATTGATTTTATTCTGGAGGGATTCTTATGAGCACGATTTCTCGCCGTACGTTCCTCAAGCTGGCTGGTGCTACCGCGGTCGCCACTGCCGGCGCTTCCATGCTGACCGGCTGCTCTTGGTTCGATGATGTTGAGCTGGTGATCATGGGCAGCATTGATGACGGAAAGACCTATACCGAGGTTTTCAGCAAGTCCATGCCCCGCATTCTTGTTAATACGGTAAAGGGCAACATAAAGCTGGCTCTGGATTTGGTCAAGAAGTATGGTCCTGAGGAGTACCGCGGCGCGGACGTGACCGTGGACAAGGACTATCCGAACTGCCTTACCTTCGTCAAGGACAAGGAGACCGGCAAGGAGAGCATGATCATCGCTGTCAAGGTCGCCATGGTCGAGGTCGAGTACGAGGTGCTGGTCAACGGTAAGAGCGTCACCTCCGGCAAGCACAGCTTCCCCAAGGGCGTGACCGGCATCGACGAGGACACCGCCCGCAAGATCATTGCCGAGGTCGCCAAGAACAACGACAAGGTACCCGCCAATTACGAATTTGATTCCACCGTTGCCAACAACCTGAAGGTCGTCAACGGCAAGATCACCGTTGCGCTGAAGGTGGCAGCGGCCTGATCCCATCTCATTTGCACCTGTTGAAGGCTGCTGCACAGTGCTTTGTGCAGCAGCCTTTTTTGCGCCCGGTTTTCCACCAATTGCCGCCGGACGGTGCAATTCCGGTCTTGCGTGCTGCCGTTGTTTTGTTATATAATGAAGAGTAGACCCTATTTTTATCCCATTTTGTGGAAAGGAACCCCTCTCATGCGAGTTTGTTTTTATACCTTGGGCTGCAAGGTCAACCTGAACGAGACCGGCGCACTGGAACAGCTGTTCCGTGCCAACGGCTTTACCATTGCGCAGGAAGGCGAGGCTGCGGATGTGTTCATTGTGAACAGCTGCACCGTGACCAACTTCGGCGACCAGAAGAGCCGCAAGTGGCTGCGCCGCAAAAAGCGCGAGAACCCGGGTGCGGTGACGGTGCTGACCGGCTGCTACCCGCAGGCTTTCCCGGAGGAAGCCGCGCAGTTTATGGAAGCCGACCTTGTGTGCGGCAACGGCGACCGCAAGGCCATTCTGGACAACGTGCAAAAGCTGCTGGACGGCCACGAGCGCATCGTAGCCATTGCCCCGCACCAGCGCGGCGAGCAGTTCGAGGAGCTGCCGGTGGAGCGGTTCGAGACCCACACCCGCGCCTTTATCAAGGTAGAGGACGGCTGCAACCGGCAGTGCGCCTACTGCGTCATCCCCCGCGCCCGCGGGCCGGTGCGCAGCCGCGCCGAGGAGAGCATTCTGGCCGAGCTGCACCAGCTGGCCGCTGCCGGTTACCGCGAGGTGGTGCTCAGCGCCATCTCCCTGCCCAGCTACGGGCTGGACACCGGCACGAACCTTGTGGAGCTGGTGGAAAAATGCGCACAGGTGCCGGGCATCGAGCGCATTCGTCTGGGCAGCCTTGACCCCGATATGCTCACCCCAGAATTTATCTCCCGCTTGGCTGCGGTGGACAAGCTTTGCCCCCAGTTCCACCTGAGCCTGCAGAGCGGCTGCACCGCCACCCTGCGCCGGATGCGCCGGGTGTACACCGCGCAGGAATATGCACAGGTAGTGGAGCAGATCCGCGCCGCCTACGGCAGCCGCCCGGTCAGCTTTACCACCGACTGCATCTGCGGCTTCCCCGGCGAGACGGAGGCAGACTTCCGGGAGAGCTGCGATTTCCTGAAGCAGATCGGTTTTTTGAAGGTCCATGTCTTCCCCTACTCCCGCCGCAGCGGCACCCCGGCCTATGATTTTCCGGATCAGATCCACGAGCGGGAAAAGCAGGAGCGCAGCCGCCGCATGAACGCCGTGGCCGAGCAGGTGCGCTGCGAGGCACTGGCTGCCTTTGAGGGCACCGAGGACGAGGTGCTGCTGGAAACGCCCCTGTCCGGCACGCTGTTTACCGGCTACACCCGGCTGTACATTCCGGTGGTGGTCTCTGCCCCCGGCTGCGAGAGCGGGCAGATCGTGCGGGTAAAGCTTGGCCGCTACGACGGCGAGCGGGTGCGTGCAGCACTTTGCTGAAAATTTTTCATTTTACTTATACATTCTGTGCATCCGCATGAATACAATAAATTTTTAACGATTTTTGTATTTTGCCCTTTCCATACGCACGTCTTTATGTTAAAATGAAGATGGATTCATCGGGTCCGGCGTGCTGTAAGCAACCAGCACGGTACCATCCGCGCCCGTATAGCGCCGTTTTATGCTCTGCACACAGGGCAGACGGCTCCGTTTTATGGCTGTTTCAAAGCAAGGAGAGATTGGAATGAGTTTCAGAGGAATCAATACCACGGTCATCCAGATCCGCCGTCAGGTGTTTACCGAGGTCGCCCGCATGGCTTACGCCAACGTCAAGGGCGAGCAGGCCAACCACCTGATGCGCAAGATCCCCTACACCATCATCCCCGGTGAGGAAGGCAAGCTGCGCAAGGACATCTTCCTGGAGCGCGCCATCGTTGAGGAGCGCGTGCGTCTGGCTATGGGTCTGCCCACCCGCCGCATGGACGAGCACAACAGCGTGGTCTCCGGTCTGGAGGACGCCTCCATCGCCGATAAGTACTATGATCCCCCGCTGGTCAACGTGATCAAGTTTGCCTGCAACCGCTGCCCCGAAAAGCTGGTCAAAGTTTCCGACCTGTGTCAGGGCTGCCTTGCACACCCCTGTATGGAAGTGTGCCCCAAGAAGGCCATCACTTGGGAGAGCGGCCGTTCCACCATCGATCAGGACAAGTGCATCAAGTGCGGCCGCTGCGTCACCGTCTGCCCCTACAACGCCATCGTCAAGACCGAGCGTCCCTGCGCCGCTGCCTGCGGTATGGGTGCTATCCACTCTGACGAGCTGGGCCGTGCCGAGATCGATTACAGCAAGTGCGTATCCTGCGGTCAGTGTCTGGTGAACTGCCCCTTCGGCGCTATTGCCGACAAGGGCCAGATCTATCAGCTGATCCAGGGCTTCAACCGCGGCGACCGCATCTACGCTCTGGTCGCTCCTGCCTTCGTCAACCAGTTCCCCTCTCTGGCTTCTGCCGGCAAGCTGAAGGCTGCCCTGAAGGCCATCGGCTTCTACGATGTCGTGGAGGTCGCCATCGGTGCTGACCTGTGCACCGTGGACGAGGCCCACGACTTCCTGGAGGAAGTTCCCGGGAAGCTGGACTTCATGGCTACCTCCTGCTGCCCCGCATGGAGCATGATGGCAAAGACCGCCTTCCCCGCTCTGGCCAAGAACATCTCCATGACCATGACCCCCATGGTGTTCACCGCCCGCATGATGAAGCAGGCCGACCCCGAAGCACGTATGTGCTTCATCGGACCCTGCGCCGCCAAGAAGCTGGAAGCTTCCCGCCGTACCGTCCGCTCCGATGTGGACTTCGTGCTGACCTTTGAGGAGCTGGCAGGTATCATTGAAGCCAAGGATCTGGATCTGGACAATCTGGAAGTGGATCCCGCCGAGATGGATCTGTGCTACGCTTCTGCTGCAGGCCGCGGCTTTGCACAGTCCGGCGGCGTTGCCAAGGCCGTTGCCGACAAGATCAAGGAATGGCGTCCCGACATGGAGGTGAAGATCGCCTCCGCACAGGGTCTGGCCGACTGCAAGAAGCTGCTGATGCTGGCCAAGGCCGGCAAGTACAACGGCTACCTGCTGGAGGGCATGGGCTGCCCCGGCGGCTGCATCGGCGGTGCCGGCACTATTGCCGACCCCGTGCGCACCGCTGCTGTGCTGAACAAGTATGTGAAGGACGCCACGTTCACCGACCCCGAGCAGAGCGCCTTTATGTCCAACATCCATATGCTGAAGGACGACCCCAACTTTGAGGTCTGAGCCGCTGTAATATAATTACCCGTAAGGCTGCTGCACAGTGATTTTGTGCAGCAGCCTTTTTGTTAAAAAAAGCTGAAACTTTGTGGAAATGCCGTGAAACGAAAATTGGACGCTTGTTTATCAGGGCAAAATGCGATACACTACAAATAAGAGTTTCTGATGGATGCTTTTTACAAAAAAGCATCTTGTCATAAAAGAACCTAGGAGGAACGGCAAGAATGATCTGGAACAAGTCTAAACAGCCCGCCGACCCGCAGCAGGGCACAGCAGCTGCACCGAAAAAAGGCGGCGCGGCGGCCTTTGCCAAAAAGAACTGGAAGTGGCTGGTGCCGGTAGCTATTGTGGTGCTGGCAGGCGGCTGGTGGCTGCTGAAGCCCAAGAGCGCAAAGCCCGCAAACGTGGATACTTCCTATACGGAAGTCATGCCCGAGACCCGGGATGTTTCCAACACGCTCAGCGTCACCGGCACGTTGAATCCCGCCAATACTTACAGTGTCAAATCGCTGGTGTCCGGCAAGGTGCTGACCGGCAGCTTTGAAGAGGGCGATATCGTGGAAGAGGGCACTGTGCTGTACACGGTGGATTCCTCCGACGCTACCACCAAGGTGGAGCAGGCAGCCATCACCCTGCAGCAGGCGCAGCGCAGCTACGATAAGACCGTAGACCGCCAGTATGTCCGCGCCGAAGTGGCGGGTATCGTCAGCAGCCTGAAGGTGAACAAGGGCGATGAGGTAAAGAGCGGTCAGGAGGTGGCCGTGGTGCGGGACAGCTCCAAGATGAATCTGGTGCTGGAGTTCCCGGCTGCGGATGCTGCCAACTTCTCGGTAGGGCAGACCGCCGAGGTCACGCTGGACGGCACCTTTGAGGTGCTGCCCGGCACCATTACCGCCGTGACCGGCACCGATGCCCTGAGCACCGGCAACCTGCTTACCCGCACTGTGACCCTCTCGGTGTCCAACGCGGGCGGTCTGACCACGGCACAGGCTGCTACGGCTACTGTCAACGGGGTCAGTTCCATTGCGGCAGCCAACTTCCAGTATCAGGCCGAGCGCACCCTGACTGCGCTGACTTCCGGCACAGTGACCGCCATCAATGTGCGGGAGGGCGGCAGCGTGAACAAGGACGACATCATCCTGACCCTCAGCGGTGAGGAACTGACCGAGTCCATCCAGTCTGCCTCCGAGACCCTGCGCGGTGCGGAACTGTCCATGCAGAATATGCAGGACACCATGGATAACTACACCATCACCTCGCCCATCAGCGGCACCATCATCGAGAAAAATGCCAAGGTGGGCGATGCCCTGAGCACCGGCAGCGACCTGTGCACCATCTACGACCTGAGCTATCTGGAAATGACTATCAAAGTGGACGAGCTGCAGGTCAGCAGCCTGAAGGTGGGGCAGTCCGTACAGGTGACTGCAGACGCCGTGAAGGATAAGACCTACGAGGGTCTGGTCACCCGTGTGTCCATGAAGGGTGATACCAGCGGCGGTACCACCACCTACCCGGTGACCGTGCGCATTGACGAGACCGATGGTCTGCGCCCGGGCATGAATGCCAACGCCGAGATCGTGGTGGCGCAGGCGAAAAATGCGCTCACCGTGCCCAATGCTGCCATCGTGCGGGGCGGCTATGTGCTGGTGCGGCAGGATTCTCCCAGCGCCGTGAACGCCGATGATTCCATGAGCGCACCGGAGGGCTATGTGTACGTCCAGGTCAAGACCGGCGTCAGTGATGACAACTATACGCAGGTGACCAGCGGCCTGTCCGAGAGCGATACCATCGCCTACGACCCCAGCTCTGTGAGCAGCGACAGCTACTATGACGACGGCGGCTATGATGATATGGGCGGCGAAGTGATCGGCGGCGCCGGAAACAATGCAGACCTTGCCGAGGGCGGCGAGGAGACGCTGCCGGAGGAGACGGAAAACGCCGAAGAACCCGCAGCGGACGCTGAAGAGCCGGCAGAAGGCATTGACCCCGCTGAGGCCGGTGCAGTTGTGGTGAATTGACGCAGGAGGGATGAATGAGCGCTCTGATCGAGTTTGATGCGGTGTGCAAGTATTACCAGATGGGCGATACCACGGTAAAGGCTGCCGACCACATCACCATGAAAATCGAAAAAGGCGAGTTCGTGGCCATCGTGGGCCAGTCCGGTTCGGGCAAATCCACCTGCATGAACATCATCGGCTGTCTGGATGTGCCTACCTATGGCACCTACCGGCTCAACGGCCGGGATGTGGGCAAGATGAACCGCAACGAGCTGGCCGCCATCCGCAACGAGATGCTGGGCTTTATCTTCCAGCAGTACAATCTGCTGCCCAAGCTGAACCTGATGGAAAACGTGGAGGTGCCGCTGGTGTATGCGGGCATCTCACGCGCCGACCGCCACATCCGCGCCCGGGAGGTGCTGGAGCAGGTGGGGCTTGGCGACAAGCTGAAAAACCGCCCCAACCAGCTTTCCGGCGGCCAGCAGCAGCGTGTGTCCATTGCGCGGGCACTGGTGCGCAACCCGCCGGTCATTCTGGCAGACGAGCCCACCGGCGCGCTGGACTCCCATACCGGCCGCGAGGTGCTGGGGCTTTTGCAGCAGCTGCACAAGCAGGGACACACCGTAGTGCTGATCACCCACGACAACTCCATTGCCGTGCAGGCCGACCGCATCATCCGGCTGGAGGACGGTCAGGTGGTGTATGACGGCGACTCCCACGCACCGGAGGCCATGGTGCAGCCCACCCTGCTGCCCGAAACGCCGGAAAAGGAGGAACAGGCATGATCTTTGAAACCTTCCGGCAGGCCATCCAGAACGTGTGGAGCAACAAGCTGCGCACCTTTCTGACCATGCTGGGCATCATCATCGGCGTGATGGCGGTCATCGTCATCGTGGGTCTGGGCAACGGTATGACCAAAAGTATGCGGGACAGCTTTTCCGCACTGGGCACCAACACCCTCAGCATTCAGGTGTGGGGCTATGGTTCCCGCACCGTGCCGGTGGAGGAGATGTACGATATCTGCCAGCGGCATTCCGACCTGATCAAGGCGGTGTCGCCGCAGGTCAACTTCAGCGGCAAAGCCAGCGGTACGCTGAAGATCGGCACCACCAGCTACCGCTGGTCCAACATAAGCGGTGTGGACGAAAACTTTACCGAAATGAAAAACTACCAGATCGTTCAGGGACGCGGCCTGCAGTACATGGATATGCAGGACAATAAGCAGGTCTGCGTCATCGGCGATTACCTCAACCGCGTGGCCTTTGGCGGCAACGGCGTGGGGCAGACCCTCAAGATCGGTGCCAACAAGTTCCGCGTTGTAGGCGTGCTGTCTGCCAAGGTCAGCGACCCTACCATGCAGCAGGGCAGCGACGATGACTGTGTTTATCTGCCCTACACCACCGTGATGCGGCTTTCCAGCCAAAGCATGGTGGACTGCTACACCGCCATGATGGCCGACGAAAGCCTTGCCAACGAGGCCAAGAGCACGATGGAAGAGGAATTGATGTCGATCCTCAAGACCGAAAACGGCTACTATGTGTACAGCGCCAGCGAGTGGCTGGAGGAAATGAACAAGATGATCAACATGGTCATCGTGATACTTACCGGTATTGCCAGTATCTCGCTGCTGGTGGGCGGCATCGGCATTATGAACATCATGCTGGTGTCTGTGACCGAGCGCACCCGTGAGATCGGCATCCGCAAGGCGCTGGGAGCAAAGGAGCGCACCATTCTGGCGCAGTTTGTGGTGGAAGCAGCCACCACCTCCGCGCTGGGCGGCGTTTTAGGCATTGCGCTGGGCTATGTAATGTCCATGGTGGCGAACAGGGTGCTGCCCATGTTCATGACTGATACCACCGTTACGGTAAGCCCCTCCTTTAACTCTATTGTGGTGGCCTTTGGCATCTCGGTGGGCATCGGCGTGCTGTTCGGTTATCTGCCGGCACGGCGCGCAGCCCGGCTGAACCCCATTGAAGCATTGCGCTACGATTGAGCGCGGCGGCGTGATAAACAAAGAACAAGAGGTACGACCAATGAAAAAACGGATTCTCGCATTTCTGCTGGCGGTCAGCATTGCGGTGTCGGTGCTGGTGCTGCCGGTCTCGGCGGCCAGCATCAACAATACGGCTCTGCAGACGGCTATCACTCTGGGCGCTGTGCCCACCGGTCAGGAGCTTAGCGCCAACATTACCCGCGGCGCTTTTGCCAAAATGCTGGTGTCCTTTTCCACCTACCGGGAGAGCGTGGATGCGCAGGGAACTGTGGGCACCTTGTACCAGGATGTGCCCGGCACCTCCCAGTGGGCACCCTACATCCGCATTGCGGTGCAGCAGGGCTGGATGAACGGCTACACCGACGGCTCCTTCCGCCCGGACAACACCGTCACGCTGGAGGAAGCCTGTGCAGCGGTGCTGAAGCTGCTGAGCTATAAGACCACCGACCTGACCGGCTCCTTCCCGCAGGCACAGCTGAACAAGGCGCAGCAGATCGGTCTGCGGGATCAGCTGACCTGTACGCAGGGTCAGGCTATGACCTACGAGCAGTGCACCCTGCTGTTGTACAACGCCCTGCGTGCCAACACCGCCAGCGGCAGCGCCTACGGCAGCTCGCTGGGCTTTACGGTGTCCAACGGTCAGGTGGATACCTCCTCGGTGCTGCTCAAGAGCCGCAAGGGTCCCTTTGTGGCGGAGGAGGGCACCCAGCTGCCCTTTACGCCGGTGAGCGTCTACCGCAACGATAAGACCTCCGCTTCGGCAGAGCTGAACAAGTACGATGTGTACTATTACAGCGAAAGCCTGCAGACGGTGTGGATCTATACCCGCCGCGCCGCAGGCCGCATTACTGCGGTATCGCCCAGTGCCAGCGCACCTACAGCACTGACTGTGGCGGGCAGCACCTACAGTCTGGGCAGCGCTGCTGTGGCGTCCAAGATCTCCTCCCTGAACGGCGGCGGCGTGGGCGAAGTAGTCACCCTGCTGCTGGGCATGGATAACGAGGTGGCCGATGTGATCACCGGCGAGGAAGCCGACAGTGTGTTCTACGGTGTGGTGCAGACCGCCACCCGCAGCCTTGTGGAGGATAACGGCGCAGACGTGCTGCAAAAGATCTCGGTGATGTGCACCGACGGCATCACCCGCACCGTGAACATCGACAAAAGCCTGAACTATCCCACCGGCTGGCTGGTAGAGATCAGCGTGACCCCCGAGGGAGAGCAGGTGACCGCCATCGAGTCCAAATCGGTCAGCGGTACCATCAACGAAACCGCCACCGCGCTGGGGGACTATGCTCTGGCCGATGACGTACAAATTCTGGATACGACATCGGAGGGGTTGGCTGGGACGGTTCGTCCCAGCCGAATAGCGGGGACAAAGCTGAATGCCTTGACCGTGCGCTACTATACGCTGAATGAGCAGGGACAGATCGACCGCCTGATCCTGAACGATGTCACCGGCGACCTGTGGAAATACGGCGTGCTGGACGATGTGAAGAATCTGGCCTTCAACGCCAGTTCCATTCTGGGCACCCTGACCGGCAGTGGCTCCTCCGGCTCGGGGGATAGCTCTTCCGGGAACGGTTCTTCCGGCTCCGGCAGCGGTTCCACCGGGGACGGCTCCTCCGGTTCCGGCTCTACCGGCGGCACCACCAACACCACCACGGTGGTGGATGATCTGCGCAGTGTGCTGGTGCCCACCACCAGCGAGATCCTGTGGGGCGTCATTGACGGCTCGCTGCTGAGCACGGTCTGGAACCGCATCACCAGCAGCTCCGGTTCGCTGCTGAGCATCGGTCTCAAGCAGCTGGCCGATATCACTGGTCAGCCCATGAGCACCATCCTCAACTTTGTGGGCGGCGGCGCTACTTATATCTGCTACGTCAACGGCAGTCAGGCCAGCTTTTCCACCTCCGTCAAGTATCCGGTGCTGGCTGGCGGTCTGGCAGTGCGGCAGAACGTGAACGGCACGGTAAAGGCCATGATCCAACTGATGCCCATGAAGATCGACAAGGTGGGCGCAGCATCGGTGATGAGCAACGGCACCCGCTACGAAACGGCTGACGACATGCAGGTGTATCTGTGGTACAAGGGTCAGTATTATGCCACCAAGCTTTCCGAGGTGAACTCCGAGGGCTACTACCTGACCGGCTGGTACGATAACTTTGGCTGCGCAGCAGGCAAGCGCGTGCGGGTGATCGTGGCAGTCAAAAAGGACTGATGGACTACTATGACCCCCGGCGTAGGGCGCTGCGGGCGGTACGGCAGCTGCTCTACCCGCGTGAGTGCCCCTTCTGCGGCCGGGTGCTGGGAGATGTACGGGATTGCCCGGACTGTGCAGAGCAGCTGGAAACGCTGCGTCGCAAGCCGGGCATCCGGCTGGACCCGGCGCAGCACTATATCAGCAATCTGGCCGGTGCAGCTGCGCCCTACCGCTACAGCGGCTGTGTGCGGCGCGGCATCCTGAGCACAAAGTATCAGGGCAAGCCGTGGCGGGCTGTGGAGATGGGCAACCGTCTGGTGCAGCTGGCCTTTGGCGGAGAACTGACCGTACAGTACGGCGAGCTGCTCCCGCAGCCGGTGTCGTGGGCAGCTATCGGGTACGATCTGATCGTGCCGGTGCCGGCCACCGGCAAAAAGCGCGGCTACAACGTGCCGGAACTGATGGCGCTGCCGCTGGCAAAAGCCATGGAGGTGCCGCTGGCACCGCAGGCGCTGGTGCGCACCCGCGCCAAACGGCATCAGGCTGGTCTGCCGCTGGAGCAGCGTATGGCCAACGTAGCAGGCGCGTTCCGGGCGGCACAGCCGCAGCAGGTGGAGGGCAAGCGCATCCTTCTGGTAGATGACGTGATCACCACCGGCACGACCGATGCCGCCTGCGCAC
>OHYI01000497.1_pt1 | contig 11357 bp, 11 predicted proteins | sample 1580231 | NCBI WGS metagenome assembly OHYI01 (sample SAMEA3882555, study PRJEB24775) | human gut metagenome | biome: human-associated habitat; feature: intestine environment; material: feces | place: Netherlands | collected 2009/2010
CTATCGCGACAACAAAGCTCTGGAAAGTGGAGCTACTTTCCCCGCAGACAACGAGCCGTCCATCCCCGGACGCGTTGCCAAACTCAGTGCGGATATGCTGCAATTTGCCGAAGAACCTAAAGCCGTAGTGATCCTGGACGAAAACGGGCAACCGCTGACAGCCGGAGACAACGAACGCCGTTTCTTCGAAGCAAGCTGGATGCACAAGTATAACGGAAAGTATTACTTCTCCTACTCTACCGGTGATACCCACCGCCTGTGCTACGCCATCGGCGACAATCCTTACGGTCCTTTCACTTATCAGGGAGTAATTCTGACTCCGGTGGTAGGCTGGACTACCCACCACTCCATCGTGGAGTACAAGGGGAAATGGTATCTGTTCCATCACGACAGTGTGCCTTCCGGCGGACGCACCTGGTTGCGTAGCCTGAAAGTATGCGAACTGGAATACGACGCCGAAGGGAAGATTATCACCATTGAAGGACTGGATTAACCTTTGCCCGATAGAGTATAGAGTATGGATACTGTCAAAATAGGTATTATAGGTACCGGGTGGATTGCCGAAAAGATGGCAATCACCCTCGAAGGAATGGAGGGAGTAGAAGCTTATGCAGTCGCTTCCCGCCAGTTGCAGACTGCCTGTGACTTTGCCGACCGGTGGGGTTTCACCCGTGCCTACGGTTCTTATGAAGAAATGCTGGATGATGAAGAGGTGGAGTTGGTATATATTGCCACTCCCCACTCTCACCATTTTGAACATGCACGTATGAGTCTGCTGAAAGGCAAAGCGGTTTTATGCGAAAAGGCATTCACCGCCAATGCCCGCCAAGCGGAAGAACTGCTGAATCTTGCCAAAGAAAAGGAGCTCTTCATCACCGAAGCTATCTGGACACGTTATATGCCTCTATCGCAAACCATCAATGACCTTGTAAACGGTGGAATCATCGGACGCCCCATGACGCTGTCTGCCAATCTGGGTTACCCAATCGGCAACCGTGAGCGCCTCCGCCAACCGGCACTGGCAGGCGGGGCTCTGCTCGACCTGGGAGTGTATGCACTGAACTTTGCTTCCATGGTTTTCGGGACGGACGTAGAGCGTGTCACCTCTACCTGCGTAAAGACCGATACCGGAGTCGATGCACAGAATAGTATAACTCTTACATTCAAGGATGGGAAAATCGCTGTACTGCACAGCAGTATGCTGAGTATGACCGACCGCCAAGGCATCATTTCCGGTGACAAAGGGCATCTGATCATTGAAAATATCAACAATCCACAACGAATCAGGGTGGTAACGGAAGATTATAAGACGGCAGTTGTCTACAACTGTCCGCCACAAATCACCGGATACGAATACCAGGTATATGCATCCATGGAAGCTCTGAGGAACGGGTGGCTCGAATCTCCCTATATGCCTCACGCCGAAACCCTGCGCATCATGCGCATGATGGATGACTTACGCCGCGAATGGGGAGTACGCTACCCCGCCGATGAATAAACCAACCAATACTTTTTGTTTATGAAAAAACTGCTCTCTTTATTCTTATTATTATCTTGTTTACTGGGAACACCCTGCGAGATAAGCTCTTTCATGAAATCCTCGTCTATCTTCGGCATCCCGCCGCTTTGCTTTGCCATATCATTTTAATTTGATGTAGTACACTATTTCGGTTATCAGTTCTTCCAAGTTGCTTCCCCTTACCAGCGGGCGGCTGGCGGGAAAGAGCGTGGAGCGGAACACCGCCTTTTTATCCGCCACCAGTTCCTTTTTGTAGCGTTTGGTATCGGGGATAAAGGTTTTCATCAGCGGCAGTTCCAGTTCCTTAATGGTCTTGTCGTAGGCGGTGTAAAGGTCTGTTTTCTCCCTACCGTCCACCATGTTCCAAAAGAGGTACAGCCCGGCAAGTCGGCAGGCTTCATTCCTCACCAATAGCTTTTGGATAGCCATTGCGAACGACAGGCTGCTTTCCAGCACCACCTTGTCGGCGGAAATGGGGGTGAAAATGTAGTCCATGCCCGCAAGGGAGTTTATCACGCCCTCGCTGTTCACCGTGCCGGGCAGGTCGAAAAACACTATATCCGGCACGTGTCCGGCGGCTATATGTTCGTCAGCCGTTGCAATCGCCTTTTCAGGTGAACTGCACAATACCGGGTAGGCTTTCTTCCCCAGCCGGGTGAACTGTTCATACGCCATTCGCTTGTAATCTTCATCCGCCCCGACCTGCTCGGCATCCCGCTTTCGCATCCCGGCAATGGAGTGTTGCGGGTAGTCGCAATCGACCACCGCCACATCGTAGCCTTTGAGGTAGTAGAGGTAACTCGCCGCCAGCACGGTAAAGGTGGTTTTGCCGACCCCGCCCTTTTGGGTGGAAAAGGCGACATAAAGGGGTGTTTTCTCGTTTTCCATATTGCTTCCGTTCATTATTGGTTGATAGATTTATTTATTGCTTTCAATCAATCCAGCCATATAGCTTTCTTTGTTTCCATATTGCAATCTTGAAATATTGAAAGACTGTTTTATTTCAATCTTGTTTTCCAGCTTTCATTCTTTCTTGAAATATTGAAATCCTGCAATCACGTTTTATTGAAATCCTGCTTTCAATCATTCTTTCCTGATTGGAATATTTCTTTCAATCTTGCTTTCAATCTTGAAATCCGATGCAAAAAAAGGGAGAAAAAACGTCCCCTGAAAACCTTGTCCCGATTTGTCCTGCGCTGTCCCGTTTTGTCCACCAACCGCCTATTTTACAGCATTATAAATCACCGTTACTTTGCAGCGGAGTAACGAACCGCAGGGGGCGCAGGTGTAAAACAGGGCTGGTGAATGGCTGGGCTTACCGTTCCACGCTAACCCCAATCCGTCCGTGACGGATTTCGATTTTCGTCAGAAAATAGCAAGGTGTGTTCTATGGCACATAGAACCGTTTTCCGTGCCTGAAAACGCCTTGCCCCTTGCGGGGGTAAAAATCACTCCGAAGTCGTAATTTTTTAATCCAAAGAAGCATGGAAACAAGAAAACCTAACAAGGGCGGTCGCCCCGCCCTCGCAGACCCGGCGAAGCATCGCCATGTCCTTTACCTGAACGACCGGGAGAACGCCCGCTTCCTCTCGCAATGGGAGCAGTCGGGCGTCACGAGCAAGTCCCGTTTCATCGCCGCCCGGCTGTTCGGCGAGCCGTTCCGGGTGGTGAAAGTGGACAAATCGGCGGTCGAGTATTGCGCCCGGCTGACCGAATTTTATGCCCAGTTCCGGGCGGTTGCGGTCAATTACAACCAAGTCGTAAAGGCGTTGCACAGCAACTTTTCGGAGAAAAAGGCACTGGCTTTTCTCTATAAACTGGAGAAAGCGACCACCGAACTGGCTGTGTTGAACCGTCAGGTTATCGACCTGACAAACGAGTGCAGGGAACTATGGTTGCCAAAATAAGCACGGGCGGCAATATGTTCGGCGCACTGGCATACAACCAAAACAAGGTGGACAGCGGGGAAGCAAAGGTGCTTTTCTCCAACCGGATGCTGTTGGGCGAGGACGGGAATTTCTCTATCGGCGAGTGTATGCGCAGCTTTGAAATGCAGATGCCCGTCCAGCTATCCACCAAGAAGCCGATACTTCATATTTCCATAAACCCGCACCCGGAAGACGTGCTGACCGACCAGCAGCTTTCCGACATTGCCAAAGAGTATATGCGGAAGTTGGGCTATGGCGACCAGCCTTATCTGGTGTACAAGCATACCGACATCGACCGCCACCATATCCACATCGTGGGGTTGCGGGTGGACGAGAACGGCAAGCCGCTGAATGACAAGTTCGAGCATCGGCGCAGCAAGCAAATCACCCGTGAACTGGAAAAGAAATACGGGCTGCACCCAGCAGAGCGAAAGGAACGTGCCGAACGCCCGGAACTTAAAAAGGTGGACTATGCCGCCGGGGACGTGAAGCACCAAATCGGCAATACCGTGAAAGCGGCTTGCTATGGCTACCGCTTCCAGTCGTTCGGGGAGTACAAGGCTTTGCTTGCCGCTTACAACGTGTGCGCCGAGGAAGTCAAAGGCGAGATAAACGGCAAGCCCTATCAGGGCATTGTCTATTCCGCCATGAACGACAAGGGCGAAAAGGTGGGCAACCCGGTAAAGGCTTCCCGCATCGGCAAGTCGGTAGGTTATGAAGCGGTGCAGCGCAGAATGGAGAAATCGGGCGAAGCAATCAAGAACGGGAAACTGAAAGAGCGCACCCGGAAGATTGTAGCCACTGCCATGCAGACCGCCCGCAGCCGCAAGGAACTGGAACAACAGCTAAAGAAGCAGGGCATTGACGTGGTATTCCGTCAGAACGACAGCGGGCGTATCTATGGCGTTACGTTCATCGACCACGACAGCCGGGTGGTGCTGAACGGTTCACGCTTGGGTAAGGAGTATTCGGCGAACGTGTTCAACGAACGTTTTTCGGGCGAAACCGGAAAGATACACCAGTCCGAAGTGGCAGCACCGCAGCAAGACCAGCCCACGCATCAGGAACAGCCGGGCTTCACGCCGAAAGCCGACATCGTTTCGGGCATGGCTTCCGTGCTGGGTGCTTTCGGCGGTTTGCTGGGCGGCGGTGCATCTGGCGGTGACGAGCCGCAGGACACCGCCCGCCAAAAGAGAAAGAAGAAAAAGAAGCGCACAAGGCGCATCAACTAACTTAAAAACATTACAATCATGCAACAGGAAGATGATTTGAGAGGGCTTGCAAGGGTCATGGACTTTATGCGGGCTGTCAGTATTCTATTCGTGGGAATAAACGTGTACTGGTTCTGTTACTCCACCCTGAAAGAGTGGGGAGTGACCTTTGAGGTGATAGACAAGATACTGTGGAACTTCCAGCGCACCACCGGGCTGTTCTCGTCCGTCCTTTGGACAAAACTTTTTTCGGTGGTGTTCCTCGCCCTGTCGTGCATCGGCACTAAGGGCGTGAAAGAGGAAAAGATAACGTGGGCGAAGATACATTGCAGCCTTGCGGCGGGTGTCGTGCTGTTCTTTCTGAACTGGTGGCTGCTGGAACTTCCGCTGCCACATACGGCGGACACTGTGTTTTATATCGCCACGCTGTCGGCGGGCTATATCTGTATGCTCATGGCGGGTACATGGATGTCCCGGCTGTTGAAGAACAACCTAATGGATGATGTCTTTAATACCGAGAACGAAAGTTTCCAGCAGGAAACAAGGCTTATCGAGAACGAGTATTCTGTAAATCTGCCTACCCGGTTCTACTATAAGAAGAAATGGAATAACGGTTGGATAAATGTCGTGAACCCGTTCCGTGCCAGCCTTGTGTTGGGTACGCCGGGTAGTGGCAAATCGTATGCAGTGGTAAACAGTTACATAAAACAGCAAATCGAGAAAGGTTTTGCGCTTTACTGCTATGATTATAAGTTTCCCGATTTATCGGAAATCGCTTATAATCATTTGCTTAACCACTTGGACGGGTATAAGGTAAAGCCTAAATTCTACATTATCAATTTTGACGACCCCCGCAAGAGCCACCGATGCAACCCGATAAACGCCAGCTTCATGTCGGACATTGCGGATGCCTATGAAGCCAGCTACACGATTATGCTTAACCTCAATCGAAGCTGGATAAGCAAGCAGGGCGACTTCTTCGTGGAAAGCCCGATTATCCTGCTTGCAGCCATTATTTGGTATTTGCGCATCTATCAAGGCGGCAGGTATTGCACGTTTCCCCATGCCATAGAACTGTTGAACAAGAAATACGCTGATGTATTCACGATTTTGCGCAGTTATCCCGAACTGGAAAATTACCTTTCCCCGTTCGTGGACGCTTGGGAAAGTTCGGCAGTTGAACAGTTGCAGGGGCAGATTGCCAGTGCAAAAATCCCGCTTTCAAGGATGATTTCACCCGCCCTTTACTGGGTAATGACGGGCGATGATTTTTCACTTGACATCAACAACCCGAAAGAGCCTAAAATACTGGTTGTCGGCAACAATCCTGACCGCCAAAATATCTACTCGGCAGCACTGGGATTATATAATTCCCGTATCGTGAAGCTGATAAACAAGAAAGGTCAGCTTAAAAGTTCGGTGATAATAGATGAATTACCAACTATATATTTTCGGGGGTTGGATAATTTGATTGCCACCGCCCGAAGCAACAAGGTTGCGGTTCTGTTAGGCTTTCAGGATTACAGCCAGCTTACCCGTGACTACGGGGACAAGGAAAGCCGGGTGATACAAAATACCGTGGGTAATGTGTTCAGCGGTCAGGTTGTCGGCGAAACGGCGAAAATCCTTTCCGAACGCTTCGGTAAGGTATTGCAGAAGCGGCAGAGCATGACAATCAACCAGCGGGAGAAGTCCACCTCGATAAGCACCCAAATGGACAGCCTGATACCCGCCAGCAAAATATCCAACCTCACGCAAGGCATGTTCGTGGGGGCTGTGGCGGACAACTTCGATGAACGGATAGAGCAGAAGATTTTCCACTGCGAAATCGTGGTGGACAACGAAAAGGTGAAGCGGGAAACCGCCCATTACGTGAAGTTGCCGCAGATTATCGACTTCACCGACAAGGACGGCAACGACCGGATGCAGGAGGAGATACAAGCCAATTATGACCGCATCCGTCAGGAAGTCCGGCAGATTGTCGAGGACGAGATAACCCGGATTAAGAACGACCCGGAGTTATGCCACTTGATTAAGGAGGAAGAATAGCTATATATAATAATGTATGGAGTGAAGAACAGCCGATGTAGCTTTACGGTTGTTCTTCATTTTGCTTTTTGGTGCGGTAGGCTTCAAAACGCACTAATATTTCGTGCAGGTTCTTCAATGCTTCCACAGCCTTGCCTATCGGCGGCATCTTGCTTTTGTCGAAAGTCAGTTTCTTCAAATCGGTAGTGTACGCCGTAGCCACTTCGGGTAACGCCATGACCGCTTCGGCATCCTTGAATATCGGTGCATCAGCCAGCGACAAGTGCGAACGGGAGTTTTTATTTAGTCCGTCCTCTATCGTCACCCGGTACATGGCATCCAAGAAATCTTCCGAATGTAGGTAATCGTTATATTCCTGATTGTGGTAGAGTGCCGACAAGTCGTAAACGTCACGGATATGCTTTGCCAACAGTGCGGCTGCATCCTCATTGTAAGACAGCTTTACCAGCCTTGAAACCTTGTCGCAGATAGTCTTTCGGGGGTTGATACACTGCGTTTCAAAACTTTCCAGCCCGTAGGTGCTTATCAGTTCCTCTTGCCCGATGCTTTCAAGAAAGGCGGTCACAATCGGTTTGATAACCCGCTTGTCCGCCGGGTAGAACATCAGTTTTTTGTCCGGCAGGTCACAGGATTTTATCTCTACTTCCAAATGTTCTTTCAGTCCCACGCCTTGAAATACATTGTCATACGAGAAATACAGTTTACGGTAATTACCGCCCGTTTCCGACAAATCTTCCTTGTATATGTCACTATTGAGTTCGGCTATGTATTTGGAAAGTTTCTTGTTCAATGTCTTTTCTGCCTGCTTGGACGCACCTTTATCACCCGTGAACACGAACAAGTCCAAATCTTCCGAGAAGCGTTCTATCAGCCCGTAGGCTTTGGAAAGTGAAGTCCCGCCTTTGAAGTAGGTCTTATCCGCATATTCGGACATGGAAATATCCCGCAGTATCTTCGATACCCAGTAATCCTTTTCCACGTGCGACTGCTCGTAGCCGAAATGTTCAGCCGCCAGTGCGATGATTTCCTTGAACGCTTCCTTGTCCGAATGTAAATTCATATTTCTGTCCTATGCCGTTTTATAATCCAAGTTGAACCGTGTCGTGGGAAGAATGGTCTTTGCCATTTCCGTTTGCAATACGGTTTGTCTGATGTCGCCCAGTATATCCGCCACCACCTTTCTGACACGTGGCGGGTAACTTTTCGCCAAAGATACGATTTTTTCCAGTTCCGGCAGGCTGTACCCGTTGAAATATTGGCTTTTGACCCGGTTGTAGATGTCCTGCCCGGTTGTTCCGGGTATGCGCTTCATGTCCTTTATCGCATCGAGCAGCCGCAAGTACGGGACAAGGCTTTCATCCGGATAGACCATGCAGTAGGCTTTCACGCACTCTATATCCAAGTTCTTGAAACGGAAACGGCGAACCGGGTTAGGAGTGGCTATCGTTATGGTTGTGGCTACCTGTTCGGTCAGCCCCATTTTGTTATAGATGTAAGCCCCCGTGATATAGCCGTTCAGTTTTTCAGTCAGGTAGCGGAACTGTTCATCCTGATAGACAGGCAGCTTTCCCAGCCCCAGCACTGATTTCTTGGGACGGTAGTACGCCCCCTTTTCAACCCGTACCAGTACCCCTTTGCGGCTCTGTTCGGAAAGTAGCACCGCAACATTGGCGGTCTTTTCCGTTTCAAACGACAAATCCCGGAACGTGAATATACGCCCGGTATCTATCCGTTCAATCTGCCCAAGTATCTCTTTTCTGAATGAAGCCATATTTATGTCCTTTGTTTCTATATGCAAAGATAGTATATTATGTAATCACCTGCAAAAACATAACAAAGATTTTGCCGAAGATGTTTTCTTTTTGTCGTGTCACCTGATAATAAGAGAATAACGGAAACTCAATCAAAGGCTTGCCATACGCTTCATAAACGCTTCACAAATGGCTCACAAGTATAATGCGATTTTTGTAAAACTGTTGATTATAAGCCGAAAACAATATATACAAATGGCTCACAAATGGCTCGTTTAAAGCAAGCGATTAACTTCGGTCTGTACCCGTTTTAAATCTCCAACCAACAGTTGGAGATTTACCGCACCCGGATAATTTCAAGCTCCGCAGGACAAATTCGGGCATCCCTTGCCCCCGTTTTTAGTCGCTATCTGTAGACTGGACTATTATTATACCATTCAATAATCAAATCATTATCGTTATTATGGACATTTAAAGTGAAAAAGATATTCCTATAATGATTAAAGCAATAGATGCAAATATGTATCTATATCTCAGTTTCATATTCCTTTGATTTACATTGACCTTATTAGCAGTAGCATATAAATTGCTCATCCTAACCCAATAACCAATCCTATACAAAAGAACAAGGTGAATCTCTTTTCCTTGTGTTTCAGCCCATAGACCAGCCCGATAATAGCACATAAAGGAATATTAGATGAATCTGCATTTTTTCCTTTATTTACAAGGTATTTATGACTTTCTTTGCTCAATTTGCAAATCTCACGGTTCTCATTGTTCTGTTGTAGCATACATTTATGCAACTTAATGTTCCCATGATTCAGTTTAATCTATTTTCTCTAATTCAATTGTAGCTACTTTCTCTTTATCTGGACTAATTTCATTCTGTATAATGGTTATATGTTTTTGGGTATAGCTTTTGATAATCCAAGGGGCTCCACCCAAATATAAAGCATTGCTATTAAATGTGATATATTTCCCTTCTATTGTATAAGTAATATCAATTTCATCGTAACCTTCCCAATTTACTTTCCCTTTCCGAGTATCTACAAATTGCATACCGACCCCCATATTTTGTACTGTCCAAGCCTCACAATGCCCTGTTCCACGCCATGAAGTCTGATAAAGTGCTTCGGGGGTTAATTCATTTGTCTGTTCATTATCATCGTCGCAGCTTATAAAGCTGAATGTACAGAGGAATAGCATAAGTATTCCAAGAATTTCTTTTGTTTTCATATTCTTTTTTTTAATCTCTTGTTTAACTCATTCAATCTTTATTTTGTCTCTTCGTTGAACCAACCAAAGATAAGACAAAGATAAAAAGAAGAATTCTTTGGCAGATTAAGATACTCTTGGAATATTGTTATAATGTAAATTTCTAAACCTATGTTTATTTTTTGTTGTCAAAACTTTGCTTGCGTCTGATTCGGCTCATGTGTATGGGTGTAATTTTAAGGTAGGATGCTATTTCTTTTAGTGATACCATTTGAAGGATTGCAGGGCATTTTTTTAAAAGTTGGAGGTAACGCTCTTCCGGTGTGAATCTGAATAAATCCAAATAACGTGAATATGATTGGAAAAACATCTGTTCGGCTGCGATACGGGCTATCCGTTGGTTTTCATTATTTTCCTTGAATTTTTGCTGTAAGAATGTAGAAGAACAGATGTAAATCTCGCACGGGATTATCGCCTGTATATTCAATTCTGATTTCATGCCATATAAGCAAGTGGGATAATCGGCTATAAATTCATTTGGAAAGGAAAAACCGACATTATACGGCTTGTTTTCTGTCCGGTTGGTGCAACTGTATTTGACTACGCCTGATAAGATAAACCCGAAGAAAGAACAGGCATCACCTTCATGGAGAATAAACTCATTCTTTTTATAATGTCGTAACTCTCCATGTTTCAGACACAACTCCTTGAAGAAGTCTATGTCTATGTTACTCATATATGAATTGAATTCGGCTATCATTTGTATATAAGAGAAATGTATAAAAAATATCTGAATTTCCATGTTTGGAGTTTAGTCTGTTTTTTGTCTATATATCCAAACCGTACTAAACTTTTTTCTGTTGACTGCAAGATATAAGTACTGGCGAAAAGAGTAAGAATAAAAGGTATTTCTTTTTGACAGTATTACTTTTAATAATTTGAGGAGGAAATAATACTCTAAGTAAAGGCTTATTCTACCGTCCGAGAGCTTATTTTGCTCCAGCTTGGGGTTTTCTTTCGTTTTATTTTCTAACATTGCCATTGTTTAGAGGTTTTATCCCGATTTAGGTACCGTAACCGGGTAATTACACTAAATAGTTGATTTTCTTTTGTTTTTTGCGGATGCAAAGGTACAAAAGAAAATGATATTTCAAAGTGTACTGAATAACAGAAAATGGCAAAAATAGAGAAAAACAGAAAATATTCAAATGACTGATAATAAGAAAGATGAATTATTTTTATTCTATAATCTCCATGTCTTGTATCGGCATTGGCATTGGGTGGTAAAGAAGCAATAGATAACATCCATATTCTAAAAACTATTCCCTACATAGAAATGTCACTCCAATCTATCGGGGATTTGAAACGAGTGCAATAACAGATTACTAACGAAGCGCGATGACGCTTAAACAGTGTTCCCCGCTAATCCATTAAAGGGTTCACATATGGTTCATACTCGAATGATTTTCTTTTGCAAAATATGCAAATTACTTGAGTTTTAGCTATTTCAAAAAACGACCAAAGGGTTCACAAAGGGTTCATCGAAAGAGAGTGAAATCATTCACTCTCTTTTTTTATGCCCTTTTCAATTCTGCAACCAATGGTTGCGGAATTTCATCCCACCCGGACAAATCGGGACACCGCAGGACAAATTCGGACAGCCCTTGCCGCCCGTCCAAATATA
>OHYI01000498.1_pt1 | contig 11350 bp, 8 predicted proteins | sample 1580231 | NCBI WGS metagenome assembly OHYI01 (sample SAMEA3882555, study PRJEB24775) | human gut metagenome | biome: human-associated habitat; feature: intestine environment; material: feces | place: Netherlands | collected 2009/2010
TGCACAGATCGGTCTGGGCATTGCTTCCATCGGCGGCAAGGACAGTATGTCCGGCTCCTTCGAGCAGCTGGATGTGCCCCCCACGCTGGTGTCCTTTGCCACCGCCATCGGCAAGGCAAGCCGCGTAGTCTCCACCGAGTTCAAGAAGCCCGAGAGCACCGTGGTGCTCGTGCGCCCCATCATTGACCCGGAGACCGGCTGCCCCAACTTCTTCTCCCTGAAGGCAAACTACAAGATCGTGGAGCAGATGATCGAAGAGGGCATGGTGGCATCTGCCTGCGCCGTGGGCTACGGCGGCATTGCCGAGGCCCTGTTCAAGATGGGTCTGGGCAACCGCATCGGCTTCAAGATGCGTGCAGATATGACCACCCACCAGATGTTCGAGCCCATGTACGGCTCCATCATTCTGGAAATGGTGTCTGATTCTCCCGCCGGTATGCTGCTGGGCGAGACCACCAAGGAGTACACCTTCGAGTCCTGCGGCGAAAAGCTGGATATGGCCGAGCTGCAGGAGATCTGGGAGAGCAAGCTGGAGCCTGTGTACCCCTACCGCAAGGCAGGCCCCACCGTGGAAAAGATCAACGGCAAGCTGACCGCACCCGCCGCACCCAAGATCGGTGTGGCAAAGCCCAAGGTCATCATCCCGGTGTTCCCCGGCACCAACTGCGAGTACGACACCGCCAAGGCCTTTGCCCGCGCCGGTGCCGACCCCGAAATTCTGGTGGTGCGCAACCTGACCCCCGCCGACGTTGCCGAGAGCTGCGAGGCACTGGTCAAGGCCATTGACGCAAGCCAGATCGTCATGCTGCCCGGCGGCTTCTCCGGCGGCGACGAGCCGGACGGCAGCGCCAAGTTCATCGCCTCCTTCTTCCGCAATCCTGCGGTCACCGAGGCTGTGCGCCGTCTGCTGCAGCAGCGCGATGGCCTGATGCTGGGCATCTGCAACGGCTTCCAGGCTCTGATCAAGCTGGGTCTGGTGCCCTACGGCGATATCCGCCCCATCACCGCCTGCGACCCCACCCTGACCTTCAACACCATCGGCCGTCACCAGAGTATGCTGGTGCACACCCGTGTGGCTTCCACCGGCAGTCCGTGGCTCAGCAAGTGTGAGGTGGGCGAGATGCACACCGTCGCCATCAGCCACGGCGAGGGCCGCTTTGTAGCGCCGCAGGAGGTGCTGGACACCATGCTGCGCAACGGTCAGGTGGCTACCCAGTATGTGGATCTGACCGGCGTGCCCACCATGGATCAGCGCTTCAACCCCAACGGCTCTGTGCTGGCTATCGAGGGTATCACCAGCCCGGACGGCCGCGTGTTCGGCAAGATGGGCCACTCGGAGCGCAGCGGCGAGTACCTGTACAAGAACGTCACCGGCGATAAATACCAGCCGATCTTTGAGGGCGGCGTGGACTATTTCAAGGTTTGATGGTAGAATAGAGAAAAACTCCTTCCGTCATCGCTGACGCGATGCCACCTCCCTCTCCGAGGGAGGCTGAAAGGCCCCCTCTTCGAGGGGGCTGTCGCCGGAAGGCGACTGGGGGAGTTACTTTCAGGAGGAAACAACCAATGTCACAGCATGATCGTTATATCAGCCCCTTCTCTACCCGTTATTCTTCCGACGAGATGCAGTACATCTTCTCGGATGACAACAAGTTCCGCACCTGGCGCCGCCTGTGGGTGGCGCTGGCCCGGGCCGAGATGGAGCAGGGCCTGACCAATATCACCCCCGAAATGGTGGCCGAGCTGGAAGCCCATGTGGACGACATCAACTACGAGGTCGCCATTGCGCGCGAGAAGCTGGTGCGCCATGATGTGATGAGCCACGTTTACGCCTACGGCCAGCAGTGCCCCAAGGCAGCCGGCATCATCCATCTGGGTGCCACCAGCTGCTATGTGGGCGATAACACCGATATCATCGTGATGCGGCAGGGCCTGGAGCTTATCCGCAAAAAGCTGATCGGTGTGCTGGCAAAGCTCTCCCGCTTTGCTGAGGAGTACAAGGACATGCCCTGCATGGCCTACACCCACTGCCAGCCCGCACAGCCCACCACCGTGGGCAAGCGTGCCACCCTGTGGGCCAACGAGCTGGTGATGGATCTGGCTGAGATCGACCATCGTCTGGCTACCCTGCAGCTGCGCGGTGTCAAGGGCACCACCGGTACGCAGGCTTCCTTTATGGAGCTGTTCAAGGGCGATGCCGACAAGATCCGTGCCGTGGATGCTTCCATTGCAAAGGAGATGGGCTTTGACCCCAAGGCCGTTGTGCCGGTGTCCGGCCAGACTTACAGCCGCAAGGTGGATGCCTTTATCCTGAACGCACTGGCCGGTATTGGCCAGAGCTGCATGAAGTTTGCCACCGACCTGCGCCTGCTGGCAAACTTCAAGGAGATGGAGGAGCCCTTTGAGAAGAACCAGATCGGTTCCTCTGCGATGCCCTACAAGCGCAACCCCATGCGCTGCGAGCGCATCTGCGCCCTTGCCCGTTACCTGATGGTGGATGTGCTGAACCCCAGCTTTACCACCGGCACCCAGTGGTTTGAGCGCACGCTGGACGACAGCGCCAACAAGCGCGTGGCTATGGCCGAGGGCTTCCTTGCCACTGACGCCATCCTGAACATTATGCTCAACGTTACCGATGGTCTGGTGGTGTACCCCAAGGTGGTGCGCAGCCGCCTGATGGCGGAGCTGCCCTTCATGGCCAGCGAGAACATCATGATGCAGGCTGTGGAAAAGGGCGGCAACCGTCAGGAGCTGCACGAGCGCCTGCGCCAGCACGCCATCGCCGCCGGCAAGCAGGTCAAGGAAGAGGGCCTGCCCAACGATATGGTGGACCGCGTTGCCGCTGACCCCGCCTTTGGCCTGACCAAGGAGGAGATCGTGGCCGGTCTGGTGCCCGAAAACTTTGTGGGCCGTGCACCCCAGCAGGTGGAGGAGTTCATCGCCAACGTCCTGCAGCCCATCTTCGATGCTGACCCCGAGGATGTGGAACAGCACGCCTCCCTGAGCGTCTGATAACAAGATCAATTGCAAAAAAGGAGAAGCCCACGGGCTTCTCCTTTTTTGCGTTTGTGCCTTGCACGATTTTGTCTGTCATGTTACACTGAGGGCATCATCAACAAAGGAGAACCGCTTATGCGTTTGGATAAATATCTGGCCGAGACTGCCCAGTGCACCCGCAGCGAGGCCAAAACCATGCTGGCAAAGGGGCGCGTGCAGGTAAATGGTGCGGTGTGCAAAAAAGGGGACACCCAGCTGAAGGATACCGACACCGTGGCAGTGGACGGCGCACCGCTGACCTATCAGAAATTCGTCTACCTCATGCTCAATAAGCCCGAAGGGGTGGTGAGCGCTTCTACCGATAAGCGGGACACCACTGTGGTGGATCTGGTAGGGGACGCCTACCCCCGGCGGGAGCTGTTCCCGGCAGGGCGGCTGGATAAGACCAGTACCGGTTTTGTGCTGCTGACCGATGATGGCGGCTTTGCCCACGATATCCTGTCCCCACGGCACCATGTTTCCAAGACCTACACCGTGACCATCGACACGCCGCTCACGCAGGAGATGCGCACCGGCTTTGCGGCGGGGGCCCGCCGAAGTGACCGCCCTTTCTCCCGATGGGCTTACCGTGCGGGTGATGCTGCGGCAGGGGGTGTACCACCAGATCAAACGGATGTTCGGTGTGTACGGTGCCGGGGTGAATGCCCTGCACCGGGAGGCCATTGGCGGCCTTGCACTGGATGCGCAGCTTGCGCCGGGGCAGTGGCGGGAGCTTTCTGACGAAGAAGTGGGAAAAATTACCAGATAAAACGCTGCGCTTTTCACGCGGTTTTCAAAAATGTATCACAATTTACCGGTAAAATAACGGTAAGAACCACGCAAAAAGGCACTTTTTTGGCAAAAAATGGTCCCGAAAGATAATTTCAACAAGAAAGAATTATTTTTTTTGTTGAAATCTGTTGCAAAAGTAAATTCTTTTGTGTAAAATATAGATTGTAATGCGGCTAAATTGTTTAAAATCACAACCCATGCCGCCGCGGCTTGCACAAACGAGGAAAAGGGGTATCCATTTATGGCCAATAGAGTATTTCAAAGCGTGATCTACCAGATGAAGGACGCGATCAATCGGGTGGTCGGCGTTGTGGATGAGACCGGCGCTGTCATTTCCTGCTCGGAGCTGAACCTGATCGGCGAAGTGCGCGAGGGCTATATGGCCGAGCGTCTGACCGCAGGCGACCGCTTTGTGCGCGACGGCTATACTTACCAGCAGTTCTCCAACGCCAAGCATAACGATTATGCCGTGTTCGTGGAGGGCGCCGACGAGACTGCAGGGCAGTTCGCCGGTGTACTGGCCATCAGCCTGCAGAGCATCAAGCAGTACCACGACGAAAAGTTCGATAAGTCCAACTTTATCAAGAACGTGGTGCTGGACAACATCCTGCCCGGCGATATCTACGCCAAGGCCCGTGAGCTGCACTTTGCCACCGATGTTTCCCGCGTGGTGTTCATCGTGCGGGTGATCAGCGGCGGCGATATCTCTGCCTACGATGTGGTCAGCAGCCTGTTCCCCGATAAGCAGAAGGACTTTGTGTTCAATATCAGCGAGACCGATACTGTGCTGGTCAAGGAGATCCGCAAGGGCATCGACCGCACTGATATGGAAAAGCTGGCTGCCAGCATTGTGGATACCCTCTCCGGCGAGCACTACATCAAGGCCGTGGTCGGCATTGGCACCCCCATTGCCAACGTGAAGGATCTGGCTACCTCCTTTAAGGAAGCTCAGATCGCCATGGAAGTGAGCAAGGTGTTCGATACCGAAAAGCAGATCATCCGCTACGATAACCTGGGCATTGCTCGTCTGATCTACCAGCTGCCCACCACCGTTTGCGAGATGTTCCTGCGCGAGGTGTTCAAGCAGGGCAGCATCGAAAGCCTGGATCAGGAGACTTTGTTCACCATCCAGCGCTTCTTCGAGAACAACCTGAATGTGTCCGAGACCAGCCGCGGCCTGTTTGTGCACCGCAACACGCTGGTGTATCGTCTGGAAAAGATCAAAAAGCTGACCGGTCTGGATCTGCGTGAGTTCGACGACGCTATCGTCTTTAAGGTAGCGCTGATGGTAAAGAAGTACCTGTCCAACAACCCGGCCAAATACTGATATTTCGCTGTGCGGGCCTTGCCCCGCCGGCGCCGAACCGGCCGCTCGAAACCGATGCTGGCCGGTTCTTTTTGCAGCATGGGCTGCGGACGGGCTGTCTTGACCGTCAAAAATCTTGATGTCAGGAGCTAATACGATTCCATGATCGATTTTGAACACGTTTCCAAAGAATATAAAAAGGGCGGACGCCTTGCGCTGGAGGATATCAACTTCCATGTGGATGAAGGCGAGTTCGTCTTTCTGCTGGGTCACTCCGGCGCGGGCAAATCCACCCTGCTCAAGCTGATCCTGCGGGAGGCATTGCCTACCTCCGGCAAAGTGACCGTTCTGGGCAAGGACGTTGCCAAGCTGCGCCGCCGCAAGATCCCTTACCTGCGCCGCCAGATGGGCATTATCTTCCAGGATTTCCGCCTCATCCCCAGTATGACGGTGTATGAGAACATCGCCTTTGCCATGCATGTGACCAACGTCAAGAGCCGGGAGATCAGCGACCGTGTGGAGTACATGCTGGAGCTGGTGCATCTGGAGGATAAGGCCAAGTGCTACCCGGATACCCTTTCCGGCGGCGAGCAGCAGCGTGTGGCTGTGGCGCGTGCGCTGGTGCATAACCCCAAGCTGGTCATCGCGGACGAGCCCACCGGCAACATTGACCCGGAGCTGAGCCTGGAAATGATGCAGCTGCTGGAGCGGGTGAGCAAAATGGGCATTACGGTGCTGGTGGTCACCCACGAGCACGAGCTGGTGCACCGCTTCCATCAGCGTGTGGTCACCCTGAGCCATGGGCGCATCATCTCGGACGTGCCCGCAGACCCTGTGGCTGCCGCCGAGGACGATCTTTCGCTAGATGTTGCCGCCTTTGATGCGGACGATGCGTCCGCTGCCAAAAAGGAGGTGGCTGCCGTATGATGCGACCCTCTACCTTCTTCTTCCTTACCCGGCGCGGTGTGCGCAATCTGGGCAAGCACTGGGCCATGACCATTGCCTGCATCGCTTCCTTGAGCGTTTGCATGACCCTGAACATCTTTGCCAGCTTGGCCGAGGTGAACGTGGGCAACATGGTGGCCTATCTGGGCAGCCAGAACGAGACGGTGGTCTATCTGGACCCCGAATGTGATGATGCCACCGCCGCGCAGGTAGGCGCGACCCTTTCGGCCATGCCGGGGGTCAGCGGGGTGCAGTACGTTTCCAAGCAGGACGTGCTCGACACCTACCGCGGTTATATGCAGGATTATTCCTCCCTGTGGGATGAATTTGAGACCGACAACCCCTTTAAGGCCAACTACCGGGTCACCCTGAGCGACCTGACCCAGATGGAGCGCATGAGCGTGAAGATGCAGGCCATCCCGGGTGTTGTCAGCGTTACCGCCCCGGTGGAGATGACCAATATCTTTGTGGAGATCCAGAAAGCCGTCACCAAGGGCGGACGCATGATCGTGCTGGTGCTGATGGTGGTCAGCATCATCACGGTGGGCAGCACCATCCGTCTGAGCGTTTTTGCCCGCCGCCGCGAGATTGAGATCATGAAGTATGTGGGTGCCACCAACCGCATGGTCACCCTGCCTTTCTTTGTGGAGGGCTTGACCATGGGACTGATCTCCGGTATCCTGACCGCAGCGGTCAGCCTTGGCTGCTACAGCTATGTGGTCAACGCAGCCGGCGGTCTGGGCGGCATCTGGCAGATGCTCATGGGCCGCGCACTGGTGCCGGTGGCAAATGTGCTGCCGACCATCGTGGTAACAAGCCTGCTCAGCGGCGCCATCGTAGGCGGCGTGGGCAGTATGTTCTCTATCCGCAAACATCTGAATGTGTGACCGAAAGGAGCCGCGTTTTATGAGTAAAGCAATGCACGCAAAGCCCTTCCGGCTCACAGGCCCTTATACCGGTCGGCACGCCCGGCCGGAAAGCCCCCGCAGCAAGCTGATTCGCGTGGTCAGCCTTGGGCTGGCCTGTGTCTGCCTGCTGCTGACGGCTACGGTGTATCCGGCCTCGGCAGCTACCAATAGCACCAGCATGGCCAGCTTGCAGACCAAGCTGGATAAGCTTTCCCAGTCTATCAATCAGCACAAAAAGGAACTTTCGGACGCCAAAAAGAAGGAGTCTGCCGCCAAGGCGCTGGAAAGCGAACTGAAGGAGCGGGTCACCGTTCTGCAGGATCAGATCGGCGTGCTGGGCGGTCAGATCGCCGCAGTGCAGAACAGCATCGGCGAGAAGGAACAGCAGATCGGTGTGATGCAGACCCAGATTGCGGACAAGCAGACCCAGATCGAGCAAAAGCAGAACGAGATCGATGACCAGTGGGACGATTTTAAAAAGCACATGGCTGCCATGCAGGAGCTACGGGACGGCGGCAGTGTGGCCATGCTCGGTGCGGTGAATGACCTGTATGAGCTGCTTACCTTCAATGAGGTGATGCAGGATATCTCCATCAAGGACACCGAGATCATGAACAACATGAAGTCTGCCAAGCAGGGGCTGGAGGACGATAAGGCCGCGCTGGAAGAGCAGAAGGCCGGTCTGGAAGCCGAAAAGGCAGAGCTGCAAAGCCAGAAGAGCGAGCTGGACAGCCAGAACGCCCAGATGAAGGGCAAGCAGAGCGAGCTGAACAACAGCATCTCTGCGGCAAAGCTTTCCGCTGCCGAGGCACAGGCGGCGCAGCAGAAGGCACAGGCAGCCATTGAATCCGACGAGTTGAACTACGAGGCCGTGAAAAAGGAGATCCAGAAGCTGATTGCAGCGGCCTCTGCCAGCAAGCCGCAGCTGAGCTTTAACGGCTTTGCCTGCCCGCTGAAGAGTTACAGCCGCATCTCCAGCGAGTACGGCTGGCGCAAGAACCCTGTCTCCGGCGTGAACAAGCTCCATGCCGGTATCGACTTTGCGGCAGCCGGCGGCACGCCTATCTACGCAGCCGCCAGCGGCTATGTGCAGGTGGCAGGCTGGTCCAGCGGCGGCTATGGCAACTATGTCATCATCTATCACGGCAAAATGTCCGATGGCAATACCTATACCACCCTGTATGCGCACATGCGCTCGGTGGCTACCAGTGCGGGCAAGTATGTGAAGCAGGGTGAACTGATCGGTTATGTGGGCACCACCGGCAATTCCACCGGCAACCACCTGCATCTGGAGGTGTGGAAGGGCGGCTCCAAGGCCAACGCCGTGAACCCCCGCAGCTGCATCCCCATCCCGCACAACTAACAAGCAACGCAAGGAGTCTGGTTGATCTATGAACGAACAAAAACGCAAGCGCGTGCTGCGCATCGGCTGTCTGGTTTTGGCAGGGGTGTTTGTACTCTCGCTGCTGGGCAGCATCCTTATGATGCTGCTGCTCTGACCGGGAGGAACGAACCATGAACCGTAAAATTTCTTTGGGTATGGCAGTCACCATCGTGATCCTTGCCATGACCGTGACCTTTTCCATCACGATGCTCATCGCCATGCGTCTGTTCGACAGCACGGTCAACAGCGTAAAAGAAAAGGAAAGTATGTACAACAAGATCGCTGAGGTGGACCGCTATGTCCGCAGCAACGATTACTACACCATCGACGAGACGATGCTGTACGACCGTCTGACCGCCGGTTATCTGCTGGGCACGGGCGACAAGTACGCCCGCTACTACACCGCCAACGCCTACACCGAGCTGATGAACATCCAGAGCGGCAAAATCCTGGGCATTGGCGTGGAGCTTGGCATCGACCAGACCGGCTACGCCAAGGTGACCCGCGTCTACGACGGCTCTCCCGCGCAGGAAGCAGGCATCGCCGTGGGTGACTACATCACCACCGTAGGCGATACCGATGTCAAGAGCCTGTCCAGTGCAGATGCCGTGTACAAAGCCCTGCAGGGCGAGGCCGGTACGACCGTTACTGTGACATGGCTGAACAGTGCTGCCGCCAGCAAAACGGCTGAGCTGACCCATTCCGGCTACACCAGCACCACCGTGGACTACCAGCTGCTGGACAATGTGGGCTACATCCGCATCCGTCAGTTTGATGGCACTACGCCCAGCGAGCTGGACTACGCCCTGCGCACCCTGACCGCAAACGGCGCAGCCAGTCTGGTATTCGACCTGCGGGATAACGGCGGCGGCATTCTGGAAGATGCAGTCAGCTGCATCGACCTGATCGCCCCGGAGGGCACGGTGGCCTACGCCGAGGATAAAAACGGCAACCGCACCGTCATCGGCAGCAGCGATGCCGAAAGCTCCGTCAGCCTGCCCATGGTCTGCCTTGTAAACGGCAACACTGCCAGCGCAGCCGAGTTGTTCGCAGCCACCCTGCGCACCATGAACGGTGCCCGTCTGGTGGGCACCACCACCATGGGCAAGGGCACCATCCAGAGCAGCCCGCAGCGCCTGTCGGACGGCAGCGCCGTGGTCATCACAGTGGCAAAGCTGGTCTGCGGCGACGGCAGCTGCTTTGACGGCACCGGCCTGACCGTGGATGTGGAGCGCGCCCTGAGCGCAGAGGAAGCTACGAACTTCTACGACTACACGCCCCAGACCGACCCGCAGGTGCAGCGCGCTGTCAGCGCTGCCCAGCAGCTGAGCGGCACTACCACGCTGGCAGGCGCAAGCTCTGCCGCCGCAGCGGACAGCGCCGCAGCTTCTGCCGCAGCAGAGGATACCGCCCCTGCAGAGACTGCGGAAGGCGAGACTGCTGCGTCTGAGCCGGAAACGGCTGCAAGCGCAGCGGAGTGAGCCCGCAGATCTGAACCATAACACCAAAAAGGCTGCTGCGTTCTGCAACAGCCTTTTTCTGAGAAAGGAATTGACCCTATGCCGGAACTGACCGACCTTTCTGTGATCCGTGCCCTGTGCGAAAAATACGATTTTGCACTTTCCAAGGGCTTTGGGCAGAACTTTATCATCAACCCGGGCATCCCCACCAAGATCGTGGATGCCAGCGGGGTAGACAAGCGCTACGGTGTCATTGAGATCGGCCCCGGCATCGGTGTGCTGACCAAGGAGCTGGCTAAGCGTGCCGCCAAGGTAGTGTCCATCGAGGTGGACGAGCGTCTGCCGCCCCTGCTGGCCGAGACCATGGCCGGGGTGGACAATTTCAAACTGGTGCTGCAGGACGTGTTGAAGGTGGACCTGAAAGCCCTCATTGCGGCAGAGTTCCCGGGCATGCCGGTGGCCGTGTGCGCCAACCTGCCCTACTACATCACCAGCCCCATCGTGATGAAGCTGCTGGGCGACCGTCTGCCTATCGAGAGTCTGACTGTCATGGTGCAGAAGGAGGTTGCAGACCGTATGCAGGTTGGTCCCGGTACCAAGGATTACGGTGCGCTTTCCCTGGCTGTGCAGTATTATGCGAAGCCGGAGATCGTTGCGAATGTACCGCCGAACTGTTTTATGCCGAGACCGAATGTAGCATCAGCGGTAATCCGGCTTACCCGGCACAGAGAATGTCCGGTAGAGGTTCTGGATGAGAAAATTATGTTCCGAATTATCCGGGCAGCATTTAACCAGAGGAGAAAGACATTGCAGAACAGTATTCACAATGCAGCAGATCTGAATTTTTCTAAAGAGCAGGTAGTGGCAGCACTCGAGGAGATGCAGCTGTCACAGACGGTCAGAGGAGAGGTGCTTTCATTAAAACAGTTTGCAGAACTGACAAATCTTCTGGTAAAAAACAGATAGATATCTTCAGAAAGATTGTGTAAAAATGAAACAGGCAGTAGAAATAGAAAATAAACATTTATTTAGTAAAAGCGATTTAAAAAAATTACTGATCCCGCTTATGATAGAACAGCTTCTGAATTCCATGATGGGGATGGTCGATACCGTCATGGTCAGTAATGTAGGAAGTGCTGCTATTTCCGCAGTGTCGCTGGTTGACTCGATTAATGTATTGGTGATACAGTTGTTGTCCGCACTGGCGGTCGGAGGAACGATCGTCTGCTCCCAGTATCTGGGAAGAAAGGATGCAAAAGGAAGTAATAATGCGGCAAGGCAGGTATTACTGTCAACGGTGGTGATATCCATAGTTATGGCAGTATTTTGTATTCTGTTCTGTCATCCGTTGTTAAGGCTGATTTTCGGAAAAGTGGAACAGGATGTTATGGATGCATCGGTTATATATTTTTATGTTACGGCAATATCTTTCCCGTTTATCGGTTTGTTTGATGTTGGTGGCGCTTTTTATCGGGCAGAGGGTAATTCAAGATATCCGATGATGATTTCTGTGATATCC
>OHYI01000506.1_pt1 | contig 11265 bp, 10 predicted proteins | sample 1580231 | NCBI WGS metagenome assembly OHYI01 (sample SAMEA3882555, study PRJEB24775) | human gut metagenome | biome: human-associated habitat; feature: intestine environment; material: feces | place: Netherlands | collected 2009/2010
AGCCGTAGGGGCGGCAGATGTTTTCAAAGTCCTCCTGCGTTTTGGCAAGCTGGCTCTTTTTAAGTTTATCCGCCTTGGTCAGTGCCACCACATAGGGGATGCGGTGGTAGTGCAGGTAGCGCAGCATCTGTAAGTCGTCGGCGCTGGGGGCGTGACGGCAGTCGATGAGCTGCACCAGCAGGGTGTGGTGGCGCTGAGCCTCGAAGTAGCTGTTGATGAGGTCGTCCCAGCGCTCACGGTCGGCGTTGCTCACCTTGGCGTAGCCGTAGCCCGGCAGATCCACAAAGTAGCAGTCGTCCACGGAATAGAAGTTGATGGTAGCCGTTTTGCCCGGCGTACTGGACACGCGCGCCAGATTTTTGCGGCTGCACAGCTTGTTGATCAGGCTGGATTTGCCCACGTTGGAGCGCCCCGAAAAGCTCAGTTCCGGGCGGTCACTTTCGGGCAGCTGGCTGGAAATGCCATAGCTGGCAATAAAATCAGCTTTATTGAAGATCATGGCGTGTTCCTTTCTATTATTTCAGCAGACAGCGCCCGGCTGGTTCTTCTCAGGCGCGGCGGGAATGCGGCTTTCCCCTGCTTTGGACTTTTTGGTGCGGGGACGGCCTGCGGTGCTCTTTGCTGCCTTCGGCTTAAGCAGGGCGGCAGCCAGCACCTGCGAGAGGTTCTGCATAGGCAGGAAGGTCAGGTTCTTCTTGACCTCCTCGTCCACGTCATACAGATCAGGCTCGTTGTCCTTGGGGATGAGCACGGTCTTCATGCCCTCGCGGTAAGCAGCCATGCTCTTCTCCCGCAGACCGCCGATGGGCAGCACATTGCCGTGCAGGGTGATCTCGCCGGTCATGGCCACATCGCCGCGCACCGGCACGCCGGACAGGCAGGACACCAGAGCCGTGGTCAGGGTGACGCCCGCAGAAGGGCCGTCCTTGGGCACAGCGCCCTCGGGGGCGTGGATGTGCAGGTCGCACTTTTTCAGCCGCTCGGGGTCGATGCCGTATTCCTCGGCATGGACGCGCACCCAAGTAACTGCCAGCTGTGCGCTCTCCTTCATCACATCGCCCAGAGAGCCGGTAACGGTGATCTTGCCGGTGCCGTTGTCCATGACCTGCACCTCGATGGGCAGGGTCTCGCCGCCTACACTCGTCCATGCCAGACCGTTGGCGATGCCCACGGCGTTGGTACGGTTGAGGAAGTCCGGCTTGACGATGCGGGGGCCCAGCAGTTCCTCCAACATGGCAGCGGTAACGGCTACGCTTTCCACCTCACCGGCGGCGATCTTGCGGGCACACTTGCGCAGCACACTGGTGATGGTGCGCTCCAGATTACGCACACCGGCCTCGCGGGTGTACCCGTCGATGATGCCGTAGAGTGCGCTCTGGTTCATGGTGACCTTGCCGGTCAGGCCACAGGCCTTAAGCTGCTTGGGCAGCAAGTGCTTGCGGGCGATGTTGTATTTTTCCACGCGGGTATAGCTGGGCAGCTCAATGACGTCCATGCGGTCCCGCAGCGGGCCGGGGATGCTGCCCAAGTCGTTGGCGGTGGTAATAAAGAGCACATGGCTCAGATCAAACGGGATATCGATGAAATGATCGTTGAAGGTGCTGTTCTGCTCCGGGTCCAGCGCCTCCAGCAGAGCTGCCGCCGGGTCGCCCCGGAAGTCCCCTGCCAGCTTGTCGATCTCGTCCAGCAGCATCAGGGGGTTGGAGGACTTAGCGGTGATCATGGCGCTGATGATCTTGCCGGGCATAGCACCGATGTAGGTGCGGCGGTGGCCGCGGATCTCGGCTTCGTCCCGCACGCCGCCCAGGCTGATGCGCACATACTTGCGGCCAAGGCTTTCGGCGATGGAGCGTGCAATGCTGGTCTTGCCAACACCCGGAGGGCCTACCAGACAGATGATCTGTGCCTTCACATCCGGTGCCAGCTTGCGCACGGCCAGCGTTTCCAGAATGCGGTCCTTGACCTTTTTCAGGCCGTAGTGGTCCCGGTCTAAGATCTGCTGGGCGCGGTGGATATCCAGATCATCCACGGTCATGGTGTTCCACGGCAGGTCCAGACAGGTGTCCAGATAGGTGCGGATGACCGTGGCTTCCTGATTGCTGCTCTGCATCCGGGAAAGGCGGTCTACCTCCTTGAGCAGCTTTTTCTCGCTGTCCTCGGCAAGGTGCAGCTCCCGGATCTTGCGGCGGTAATCATCGGCTTCGGCGTGGGTATCGTCCCCCTCGCCCAGCTCGTCGTTGATGATGTGCAGCTGTTCGTGCAGGTAGTAATCGCGCTGGTTCTTGTCCATGGACTCGTTGACCTTTTCCGCGATCTCCTTTTCGATCTTCATCACCTGACATTCGCGGCGCAGCATCTCCACAAGGCGCTGCAGGCGGCCGTTGAGGGTGTTTTCGTTCATCACAGCCTGCTTGTCCTCGTAGCGGAACAAGAGATTTGCCGGCATATACTCGGTGAGGAACATAGGGTCATCGCTGGAAACGATGGTGAACACCACGTCCTTGGCAAGGCGCGGGTTCATGCCCAGATACTCGTCAAAACCGGTCTTGAGGGCGCGGAGCAGTGCTTCGGTTTCTACAGCTTCTTCGGGCTTCGCGGCACGCACCGGAGCGGAGCGCACAGCAGAAAGCAGAAAATCACCGGTGGTATCCAGCTCGGTCAGCTTGGCGCGGTACTTGCCCTCCACCAGCACCTTGACCAGCTCGTCCGACACGCGCAGCACCTGCTTGACCTCGGCTACTACGCCGTAGGTATACAGATCCTGCTGGGTGGGCTCGCTGGTTTCCATCTCCTTCTGGGCTACCAGAAATACGTTGGAGTTATTGGCCATAGCCCACTCCACGGCGGCAATGCTCTTTTCCCGCCCGACTTCAAAATGAACAAGGTTGTTGGGGAACACCACCAGCCCACGCAGTGCGATGGTGGGCAGATGGAGTTCCTTCCGCTCGACCTTGATGGTAACTTTTTCAGACATATACAAACACCTCCCGACTGCCGCTTGAATCCCTATACTGCGGCAGCGCTATCCTTTGGGGTCTTTTAAGGTGTATCTGAAAACAAAGAAAATGACGAATATTTCGCAAGCACAAGCGGGATTTAAGGCAAATAGCCGCAGGAATCCTTTGTGGATTTCAAGGCTGTTTAACGCAAAATCCAGCTGTGTTTGTAGAAATAGACTAAATTTTCGACTTTTCAGATACACCCTAGATAAAAATACAGTTGTTTCCTTATTATACAGATTTCCGGCCAAAATGCAACTGCCCTGCCGGAATGGTCGGTCATTCGGGGCGGTTTTCGTGGGTGTTGAAGCCCATTTTGCCCAGTGCGGGCAGCAGCGCCCGCAGGGTGACCGAGGTGAGCGCGCCCATGACAAGCCCCAGCACCAGCATGACCGGCGCGTAGTACAGCGACAAGGACGAGGAGATGATGACCCCTGCGCCCAGCAGCTGCCCCACGTTATGCGCCAGTGCGCCGCAGACCGACAGGATGAACCATGTGGGCCGCACCGGCAGAAGATAGTACAGCACCCACATCACCGCAAGGGACAAAAGCCCGCCGCACAGCGAGAGGAAGCCCGCCGTAAAGCCGGAAACCAGAAAGACGAACAGCGCCTTGAGCACATCCAGCACCAGTGCCTGCCGAGCGCCCATGAAGAACAGGGCGTACATGACCACGATGTTGGCAAGGCCCAGCTTCATGCCCGGCAAAAGCCCCGGGATGACCAGCGTTCCCTCGATGAAGGAAAGCGCCATGGCCAGCGCAAACAGCAGACCGGACAGGGCGATGTGCCGTGTTTTTTGATAGTTGCGGTGATTTTTAGGCATAGAGGATACGCTCCTTTATTCTTCGGGCTGCTGCGTCTGCTCGTAGGCTTCCTGCTCTTCCATGGCGGCTTCCCATGCGGCAAAAAGTTCCTCCTGATGGAAGCGCAGGTCGCTCAGCTCATCGCTTTTCTGGCGCAGCAGGTCGGGGTCGTTGTACACCTCCGGGGAATTGATCTCGTTGTCCAGCTCCACCTCGCGTGCGCCGCAGGCTTCCATCTCGTCCTCGCAGGCCTTGATCTTGGCGCGCAGCTCGGCGCGGCGGCGGCGCTGCTCCTTGCCGTAGCCAGTCTTGACGGGCTCGGCAGCCTTCTGCGCAGCCTGCACCGGGGCGGCACGTCCCATCAGGGCATCGTAGCTGGGGTAAAGCACCGCCTTGCCGTCCTCAAGGTAGAGGATGGGACAGGCCAGACTGTTCATCAGGTGACGGTCGTGAGTGACCAGCAGCAGCGTGCCGGTGTACGCCATCAGTGCTTCGGTCAGGTTTTCGCGGGTGTAGATGTCCAAGTGGTTGGTGGGCTCGTCCAGAAACAGCAGGTTCGGCCGTTCCAGCACGATCTCTGCAAAGCGCAGACGTGCCAGCTCGCCGCCGGACAATGCTTCGCAGGGCTTGAACACGGTATCGCCCCGGAAGCCCAGCTTTGCAAGGTGGCTGCGCACCTCCAGCTCGGTCATGCGGGGGTACTTGTTCCAGATGACGTCAATGACCCTGCCCTGTCCCAGACGGTTCTGCTGCTGGGCAAAAATACTGGGACGCGCCCCGGTGCCCAGCCGCACCATGCCGCCGGAGGGGCGGCGCTTGCCGTCCAGCACCTGCATCAGGGTGGATTTGCCTGCGCCGTTGGGGCCGGCAATAATGAGCCGCTGCCCGCGGCAGACCGTATAGGTAAAGGGTTCCAGCAGGGTGCGCTCCCCGATCTTGATGCTGAGGTTTTTCATCAGCACCAGCTCGTTCCACGGCTCTACGTCATATTCAAAGCGGAATTTCAGCTGGTTGGTTTCGTCCTTGGGTGCCTCGGTGATCTCCAGCTTTTCCAGCTGCTTGCGGCGGCTCTGCGCCATTTTGGTGGTGGAAGCGCGCACAAGGTTGCGGTCCACATAGTCCTGCAGTTTTTCAGCCAGTGCCACATCGGCATCGTGCTGCTTCTGGCGCAGGGCATCGGCGGCTTCCTTCTGGGGCAGATAGGCCGAGAAGTTACCCTTGTAGGTGGTCATGGTCTGGAAGGATACCTCCCAGATCTTTGTACAGACATTATCGAGGAAATAGCGGTCGTGGCTGACCACCAGCACCGCGCCGGAGTAGCCCTTGAGGTAATTTTCCAGCCATTCCATGGTGGCAAAGTCCAAGTGGTTGGTGGGCTCGTCCAGAATGAGCACATCCGGCTTTTCCAGCAGCAGCTTCGCCAGACGCAGCCGCGTCAGCTCGCCGCCGGAGAGCACCGCAATGTTCTTTTGCCATGTATCCTGCGCAAAGCCCATGCCGGACAGCACCTTTTTGATGTTCACATCCATGTTGTAGCCGTCGGCAGCATCTACGATGTTTTGCAAAGCATCGTGCTGCGCCAGCAGGTCGGCGTTATCGGGCTGGGCAGCCATGCGGCGCTCTAAGATCTGCATCTGCGCCATGGCGTCCAGCACCGGGGCAAAGGTGGCGCGCATCTCGCCGTAGATATCCAGCGTGGCGTCCAGCTTTGCGTTTTGCTCCAGATAGCCCAGCGTTACCCCGTGGGTCACGCTGAACTCACCCTCGTAGTCCTGATATTCGCCGGTAAGGATCTTGAGCAGAGTAGTCTTGCCTGCGCCGTTTTGTCCCACGATGCCGATGCGGTCCTCCCGCTCGACACTGGCGGTCACATCGTGCAGCACCACCTTTTCGCCAAAGGTCTTACCCAGTTTTTCCAAATGTATCAGCATAGTTTTGATCCGTTATCCGTTCTTTTTCATATTTCAGCACTGATGGCGGCGGTTCTTCAGGCCAACGTTGGCCAGCTCCTCCTGCTCCATCACCAGCGGATACAGCTCTTCCAGACTGGCGATCTCGTAGGTAGGGATCACCTTGCCGGGGTTCTCGGCGTGGTTGGGGTTGTACCAGCAGGTATCCAGCCCGGCGTTGCTGCCGCCCTGAATATCGCTGGCCAGACTGTCGCCCACCATCAGAACGTGCTCCCGGTTCTCCACGCCCAGCGCGCGCAGGGCTGCATCAAAGATGCGGGCATTGGGCTTTTCGCAGCCCATTTTTTCAGAGATGAACACATCTTCCATAAAGTTCATCACGCCGCTTTCTGCCAGACGGCGGGTCTGCACCTTCTGGGCACCGTTGCTGACGATGGCCAGCGTTGCCACCTCGGAAAGCTCCCGCAGCACGTCCAGCACCTCCGGGCTCATCAGATCCGGGTGGGTGGACAGCTGCTCCAGATAAAAGCGGTTCATCTCCACGCCGTCACCGGCGGCATCGATGGTCTTTAAAAAGCGGCTGAACCGCTCGCCGAACAGCTTTTCGCGGCGGATCTGGCCTTTTTCCAGCTGCCGCCACAGTTCCTCGTTGATGGTGCGGTAGGTCTGCACGGTCTCGGCGTCCGGCTCGATGCCGTAGTTCACCAGCGTTTCGGCCAGCGCCTTGTTTTCGGCCGCGTCAAAGTTGAGCAGCGTATTGTCCGCATCGAACAGGATGCAATAATATTTTGCCATAGTATCTCACTTTCTTTTCAGCATTTCCCACTTTGGTGTATCAACAGGGAGAAGCCAGCCCCACCCCCGGCAGAGCTGGCTTCTCGTTATTCAGAAACGATTTCATACGCAGACAGGTCTGTTTGTGCCGGGGTATTGTCCGGGCACGTTGCCTTTCCTTCGCAGGGCGTCAGACCGCATTTCTGCATTTCTTCCTCCAGTGCGCTGTTATCCACGTTTTCCCAGTCGGTGTCGTAGTAGTCCACGCTGCCGTCGGTCACGTCATTTTCCCCGGGCAGGGCGGGCGTGCGCATCGCTTGCCAGTACATAGGGCTCCACCTTCCTCTCACGCCAGTCTATGCGGCGCGGGAGCGGAGTGTGCGCTCAGTTGGCGGCTTCCTTGCTGGCGCTTGCCTCCGTTTTGGAGGAAGCAGGCTTTTCTTCTTTAGAAGAAGCCGGTTGTTCTTCCTTGGAGGAAGCTGTGTGTTCCTGCTTAGAGGAAGCAGTTGTTTCTTCCTTGGAGGAGGTGCTGCTCTGTGAAGAAGAGACGGGCTTTTCTTCCTTGGAGGAAGCAGGAGACGAAGCTGGCTTTTCCGCCTTGGAGGAGCTGCCGGTGCTTTCAGAGGTGCCGTTCGAGGAGGAAGAAGCGGGTTTTTCTTCTTTAGAAGAAGCCGGTTTTTCCTCCTTGGAGGAGGCAGACGTTTCTTCCTTGGAGGAAGCAGGCTTATCCTCCTTAGAGGAAGCATCAGAGCTGCTGGAGCTGGTGGACGAGCTGGACGGTGCACCGCTGACCGTAAACTCCAGCTTATTGCTGGTCACTGTGCAGTCGTTATAGCTGGCAGTGGCGTACACCCGGAAGGTGCTGCCCAGCATGGAGGGATCCACCTCACCCTTTACGGAAGTCTTTCCGGCAGCCTGTGTCACCTCGCTGCCGTTGACATACCAGCGGATGCTGGAAGCATCCAGATACTTGCCCTTGAGGGCAGCTTTGAAGGTGTAGGAGTCCCCCAGCATAGCCTTGCCGCTGCTGCTGATCTGGATGGAAGCGGCTGCAAACACAGCGGTCACATCCACGTTCTGGTCAAAATTGGTATCGGTGCGGGTGCGCTTGGTCACACCATCGCTCCACTTGACGAACACATAGCCGTCCTCCGGCACAGCGGTAACGGTAACACTCTGGGTGGCGCTGGTCACCTTGACGGTAAGGGACTTGCCGCTCTCATTGCCGCAGGTCAGGGAGCCGCCGCCGGTTTTGTCCACGCGATAGTCCGCCTGATACTCCGTTTTTTCCTCAACAACAGAGGAGGAGACCGTCTCCGAGCTGCTGGGTGCCTCCACCGCAGAGCTGGGCTTGGCGGTATACTCGGCGCGGGTGGGGATATTATTGGTATCCGGGCGGCGATCCTCGGTCTCGTAGGCGTGGGTGCGCAGATACTTCAGCAGCACCTTCAGACCTGCGGGCTTGAGGTGGATATCGCCGCTCTGGTAGTAATCGACATTGCCGTAGCCGTTGGCGTCCTTCAGTGCCTCGGCAGAGTTGAGGAACTTGACGCCCAGCTGCTCGCACATGGTCAGCAGCGCCATATTGAAATCATCAATGCGGGTCTGGTCCATATTAGGGTAATTAGAGTGGTTGGACGGGACCGGCGGCACCGTGTTGACGATGATATCGGTATAGGGATAGCTGGCCTGAATGGCCTGCACCAGTGCGGTGTAGTTGCTGATGAAATCCTCGGTATTCATGCCGTTATCGTTGGTGCCCAGCATGATGACCACACGGCGGGGCTTCATTTTTGCCACTGCCTGCGCGATGGTGTAGCGGTTATCGTCCCGCTTGAAGGTGACGATGCCTTCGTTCAGGGCGGCACCGGTGCCAATGCCCTCCTTGGCACAGAACTGCTGCAGCGAGATCAGGCCATTGGCATACAGACGCACCGTGTTGGAATCGCCGATAAAAAGGGTCTGCTCCTGATAGGCATTGCCGGCATCGGCAGTCTCGGTGAGCAGCGCGCTGGAGGTCTCGTTGATCTGATAGTGGTCAGAGATATCCTCCTCCCCTTCCGGAGCGGGCGCGGGGGTAATAATGGAAGAATCCCCCGGCTGCTCCGTCGGGTTCTTGCCCCGCTTGAGCATGGTAAGGGTGATGCCGATGGTCAGCAGCGCCGCCAGTGCGCACACGATGCACACCAGCACCGCCTGCTTCTGCATCGGGGTCAGCGCCTGATTCTCCTTCTGGTTATTGCTTCTCATATTCTATCCATTCTCCTTCCGAAGGAATGAAACTTCCTGTCATACCCGGGCTGCCAGCAGCCGGTCGGTAAGGTCGGCGCAGCTTTCAGCCAGCAGCACTGGATGGAAGGCTTCCAGCTCTTCCCGGCTGCCGTAGCCGTACAGCACACCGGCAGCATCCAGACCACAGTCGGCAGCGCCCCGCATATCATCGTTGCGGTCGCCCACCATCAGCACCCGCTTGCCCTGCAAGGCGGGCAGGCTGAGCACATAACGCACGACCTCGGTCTTGGTATCCCGGCTCTCGTCCATGGAGGCACCACCGATAAAATCAAAATACGGTGCCAGCCCCTGCTCTTCCAGAATGGGCGTGACCACCTTGGTGGGCTTGGAGGTGGCAGTGCACAGGAGAAAACCCGCGTCCTTCAAAGTTTGCAGCATCTGCGGAACGCCCGGGAACACGGCACACTCGTGGCTGCCCTTCACCGCGTAGCTCGTGCGGTAAAGGTCGGTTGCTTTTTCGATCAGCGCCGGGTCGGTGAAGTGCTCACCGAAGCTTTTGCGCAGCGGCGGGCCCAGATACCGGCGCAGGTTTATGCCGGATACATCCACACCCATGGTACAGAAAACCTCTTGCAATGTATGAATGATACCGGGAGCCGAATCGATCAGCGTCCCGTCCACATCAAATAGGATCGCATCATAATGCAGCAATGTTTTATTCCTCGCTTTCATGGTGATACATCCAATAGTATAGCACAGATTTGATACATCAGCAATTCCAACAAAAGATTTTTCTGTCTCTTATGCAGATTTTTCCTGAAAAGGGAGGCCGCTGTACCGTATTATGCGCAGCAGTCTCCCTTGCAATAGAACGATTTAGAATGCCCTCCGCGTGCGCTCCGGGCATTATTTAGAGGAAAAAACATTTTATTAGAACAATGCCGGGCAGCCTGCGGGCTGCCCGGCATTGCATTTTCACGGGTCAAATTGCAGCGGAGAGCGCCCCGCCCCAAAAAACATTACTGCGCAGGTGATGGGCAGCTGCTGTCCCCCGGGACATAAAGGTTGTTGGAGACGAACTCCAGCTTATCCTTGAGCACCAGTTCAAGGTTTGCGACGGCGTGCACCATATTGGTGGCGGAGTCGTTCACCTCCAGCAGCTTGCAAAGATCCAGACCATCCAGATCCATGGCCTTCTGCATCTTCCGGCTTTCGGCGCACAGAATGTGGCTGAGCGCCGTTTCCTGCAGGGCAATGCTTTCCATCAGGTCCACGACAGCCTGATCCAGACTGACCTTGGGCATTTCCGGGCACTGAGAACGGACGCAGGGTGTATCGATCATCATAGGGCAAAACCTTCCTTTCCGGTCGTGTGCCCTATCCTATGCTGCGGCAGGTGCGGCTGTTACTGCTTTTCCGCCTGTGCGCGCACCTTCTCGATGGTATCACGGTAGCCGCCGGAGCCGTACTGGATACAACGGTTGATACGGCTGATGGTGGCAGTGCTGATTTCCACTGCCTTAACGATCTGCTCATAGGTGGCACCGTCCAGCAGCAGCTTTGCCGCCTGCAGGCGCTGTGCCATATCCGAGATCTCCTTTACAGTGCACAGATCCTCAAAAAAGGCGTAGCACTCCTCCCGGCTCTCCAGACTGAGGATAGCATCAAACAGTGCGTCCGTTGTCTCATTTCTTCTGGAATTTTTCTCAGCCATTGTTTTTCTCCTTATTATAACAGCGGCGGCAGCGGGCAAAGCAGACAGTGCTGCCGCGCGGAATATTCTGCACGCTATTACTTTAGCACTTCAAAGTGTGAAAGTCAAGACCTGTGGGTGAATGGTTTTCAATTAATGTGCTATTCAGTTTTATTCTCTTCACACATGAAAGAAAATCATCTAAAAATTATTCCCAGAAAATGGCTTGAATTGGCGCATCCTCTGAACTTGTGACAAAAATATTGACAATTGATGAAAACGGGAATAAAGTAAGACACAATCATTCAGCAAATGCAAGGAACAGGACATGATCTTCTGCATCACCCTCTTTCAGCGAGCCGCTTCTCGGGTGAAAAAGCGGCAGTCAGGAGCAGAGGACCCTCGCCTGCGAGCAGCCTGTGTGAACCGGGTTTTGTGCCCCTTAGTAGCACGGTGCCGTCCAGCCCACGTTATCGGGCAGCATGGTCAGCGTACCATGCGTGGGAGAGTGGCTGTTTTACACAGCAAGCGAAGTGGTACCGCGGAGTAATGCCCCTGCCCTGGCAGGCGGGTGCAAAAGCCTTCGTCTTCGGAGTGTGACCGGAACATCGGTCATGTGCTGAGGACGAAGGTTTTTTACGCTCTGGGGCAACGCTTTGCCGGACGGCAGCCTAACGTTCCGAACCTGTTGCGGAGTGAAAAAAGGAAAGAGGTAGAAAACTATGAATACGCTGGTCATCGTATTGATCGCAGCGGTGTGCCTGTTTGGCGCTTATGTGCTTTACGGCCGCTGGCTGGCTAACAAATGGGGCATCGACCCCGCAGCCAAGACTCCGGCTGTCGTCCACGAGG
>OHYI01000510.1_pt1 | contig 11165 bp, 8 predicted proteins | sample 1580231 | NCBI WGS metagenome assembly OHYI01 (sample SAMEA3882555, study PRJEB24775) | human gut metagenome | biome: human-associated habitat; feature: intestine environment; material: feces | place: Netherlands | collected 2009/2010
GGCCTATGCCCGCGACTTTATGATCGATAAGGGCTTCACCTACGTGATCCCTCCCTTCATGATGCACGGCAACGTGGTGCAGGGCGTCATGTCCTTCCCGGAAATGGATGCCATGATGTATAAGATTGAGGGTGAGGATCTGTATCTGATCGGTACAAGTGAGCACTCTATGATTGGTAAGTTCATCGATACAATGACACCAGAGGAAGAGCTTCCTAAGACTCTGACAAGCTACTCTCCATGCTTCCGTAAAGAGAAGGGTGCACATGGTATCGAGGAGCGTGGTGTTTATCGTATCCACCAGTTTGAGAAGCAGGAAATGATCGTTGTCTGCAAGCCAGAGGACAGCAAGATGTGGTTCGACAAGCTGTGGAAAAATACAGTTGATCTGTTCCGTTCTATGGATATTCCAGTTCGTACAATCGAGTGTTGTTCTGGTGATCTGGCAGACTTAAAGGTAAAATCTTACGACGTTGAAGCATGGTCTCCACGTCAGAAAAAATATTTCGAAGTTGGTAGCTGTTCAAACCTCGGTGATGCTCAGGCACGTCGTCTTGGCATCAAGGTAAAGGGCAAGGATGGAAAATATTTTGCTCATACATTGAACAATACTGTTGTTGCTCCACCTCGTATGCTGATTGCATTCTTAGAGAACAACCTGAACGAAGATGGAAGCATCAACATTCCAAAGGTGCTTCAGCCATATATGGGCGGTAAGACAAAAATCTGTTAATCCATTTCCCATGCGGAAATGCTGGAGGTAGTATGCATACTTATCTACGTGCGATCGGTTTTCGCGAATGTAAAAATAGACAGCAATTGGAAGATATTTATCGTCACACGTTGAATACTCCAAACCGCAAGATAATGACGACGATCAGCGTCGATACGTCGCTGCTGCAGTTTGAAAAAGATTTTGGTAAGAATTTCGGACTCTCGCTCGTTGGTGAATATGACATCAAGGGTTCTTTATCCATTGAACATTATTTTCCTTATTTGAAGGGAGACCGGTTCATGCAGTTTGAGAACATCACGATTCAGAAACAGACCGACAAAGAAAGCTATGCGGGAGTCTGCGAAGATTACCATCTTGGTATGACGATTATCTTCTATGTCATCAATATCGCAGATTATGCAAAATCCAAATGGTTGAATTATTCCAACCGGCAGATCACGAAGGTCAAGTTTTCTGCTTTGTCTGTAGCTGGAACGGTTCTGCTTGGTATGCATCATTCCAAGCATCAGATAGCCGTCGAATCGAAAGGACGGAACCGCAGAAACCAGCTGCTCGATGCAGCGCGAAACGGTGATACCGACGCGATGGAACAACTGACCTATGACGAAATGAACACCTACACCTCTATTTCTTCCAGAGTCATCAAGGAGGATGTTCTTTCAATCATTGATACAAGCTTTATGCCATGCGGTGTGGAATGCGACCATTACATGGTTATCGGAAATATCTATGCAGTGGAGAAGCTGCAAAATATATACAGCAAAGAGATCGTCTATAACTTGCTGATTGAAGCAAATGGACTGATGATCAACGTCGGCATCAATGAAGCAGATTTACAGGGAGAACCAAAGGTCGGCAGACGGTTTCGCGGAGAAATCTGGTTACAGGGTGTCGTGACAATATAATATACTTTCAGGAAGGAGATTTTATGTATCTAGTATTTGACGTAGGTGGAACTTTTGTAAAATACGCTTGGATGAGTATGGACGGTAATATTCAGGAAAAAGGAAAATACCCAACCCCGACCAAGGAAGGAGAATCTGTACCAGAATTCGTGGAATCTCTCGGACAGATTTATGACAAATACAAAGATCAGGGTGTAGAAGGAATCGCCCTTTCTTTGCCAGGACTTATCGACGCAGAAAATGGTATCATCCGAAACGGCGGTGGTATCAAATATCTGAAGGACGCACATCTGGCAGAACTGCTTGGTGCGCGCTGTGACGGTGTGAAAATTTCCATGGAAAACGATGGAAAATGTGCAGCCCTTGCAGAAGTCTGGATGGGTAATGCCAAAGGCTGTAAGAATGCAGCTGTAGTCATCCTTGGAACCGGCATCGGCGGTGGTATCGTAATCAACGGACATGTGCATCGTGGAAAAGATGTGTCTGCCGGAGAATTATCTTATTTCTTCGCAGATACACTGACAAGAAAAGATGTGGATAAAATCTTTGATATTGATTCAATCAGCGATATGGAAGAAGAATACGAGAAGCTTCCTTATCTTTGGTCTACTTCGTATTCTACACGTGCTTTTTGTTATCAGGTTGCAGTGGCAAAAGGCATCAATCCAAAAGAATTCAACGGGGAACTTCTTTATAAGATGGCAGAAGAAGGCGATCCGGTTGTCCTTGATATGTTGGAAGATTTTTATTTTACAACTGCAAAATATCTGTTCAACATCTTTGCCATTGTCGATCCGGATATCATCTTGCTCGGCGGTGGAATCAGCGCGCAGCCTGCATTCGTGGAAGGTGTAAAGCGCTATGTAGAAAAGTTAAAGTCCATCAGTATGATTACAAATTTCATCAAGGTTGATGTATGTAAGTTCGGAAATGATTCAAATCTGCTCGGTGCGCTTTACAGCTTCCGACAGATGTACCTGGAAAATTAGACAATAAAAAATGTTCCCGAGGCGATTCGAACGCCCGACCTACCGCTTAGGAGGCGGTTGCTCTATCCTGCTGAGCTACGGAAACAAATCGTTATCTATTTTATAATATTTTTGATAGGAGGTCAATATCCATGATTTTAAAAAAGCTGAAACCAATGCCAAAAGATTTTCTGTGGGGTGCATCTACCAGTGCATATCAAGTAGAGGGTGCAAACCTGACACATGGAAAAGGACCAAGTGTACAGGATATCAAGAAGGTACCGGAAGGCACCAGTGAATTAGATGTATGTGCTGATTTCTATCATCACTACAAAGAAGATATTGCTCTGATGGCAGAGATGGGATTTAAGACATTCCGTTTTTCTGTTGCATGGTCCCGTATTCTTCCGGAAGGAACCGGTGCGGTCAATCAGGAAGGTATCGATTTCTACAACAATGGCATCGACGAATGTCTGAAATATAACATTGAGCCACTTGTTACGATGTTCCATTTTGATCTTCCAGCAGCCCTTGAGAAGAAGGGTGGATGGTCAAGAAGAGAGAGTGTTGATGAATTCGTAAACTTCGCAAAGATTCTTTACGAGAACTATGGTGATCGTGTAAAATACTGGCTCACGATCAACGAGCAGAACGTATTAACCTTAAATGGAGAAGTGATTGGCACCTGTGATTTAAAGGGTGTGGATAACAAATATAAGAAACTGTATCAGGAGAATCATCATATGCTGCTTGCTCAGGCAAAGGCTATGGCTCTGTGTCATGAGATGGTACCGGGCGGAAAGATTGGTCCTGCACCAAACATTTCTCTTGTCTATCCGGCAAGCTGCAAGCCAAAGGATGTATTAGCAGCACAAAACTTAAATGCAATCCGTAACTGGCTGTATCTTGATATGGCAGTTTTCGGTCGTTACAACAATCTTGTATGGGCATTCTTAGAGGAACACGATGCAACACCAGTTATCGAAGATGGCGACATGGATATCATGGCGAGTGCGCATCCGGACTTTATTGGATTTAATTACTACTCTACAGCAACGGTAGAATGGAACGATGGAACAGAACCTGCTGGCAGAGGAGATCAGCAGATCAGTGGCGATGAGCCTGGCGTATTTAAGGCTTATCCAAATCCAAATCTGCTTCGTACCGAGTTTGGCTGGGAGATTGATCCGGATGGGTTCCGCGCAACGATGCGTGAGATCTACAGCCGTTATCATCTGCCAATGATCGTCACAGAGAACGGTCTTGGTGCTTACGATAAGCTCACAGAGGATGGCAAGGTACATGACCAGTATCGTATTGAATACTTGAGAAAGCATATCGAGCAGATCAAGCTTGCATGTTCCGAAGGTGTAGAAATGATGGGCTATTGTCCGTGGTCAGCGATTGACCTTGTATCAACCCATGAAGGTGTTGTTAAACGTTATGGATTTATCTATGTAAACCGGGATGAATTCGATCTGAAAGATCTGGCAAGATACAAGAAAGATTCCTTCTACTGGTACAAGAAGGTCATCGAAACAAATGGAGAAGATTTGACAGATTAAACCGGTTTCACGTGTAGAACGGAGGGTGTTACATGAACCGCAAATCAAGTACAACTCTTACAATCAGTGCTGTCGCTTTTATAGCGGCACTGCTGATTGACTTATATTTAATATTGGTATATCCTTCCATGATTCAGGTTATCATTGCAGTCTCTTTGATTGTCGTCGTTGATACCTATTTCTTAGTGGATGGGATTCTTGCGAAAGTCGATGAAATCGCAAACCTGAACCTCGATAAGCAGAACGAGCTTACCAAGGTAGAGAAAGGTATCTACTCAGTTGCAAAAAGAGAAGAGGTTTCCCGTACCCAGAGTATGTCCGCCATTCTTGATATGATGTTGGAAATGAAGGACGAGAATTCCAAGCTGTTGTCTGAGATCAAGGATGATAATTCAAAGCACATGAAAGATCTCATGGAACAGGATAAGCTGATGACAAAGATTCAATTGAAGAAGGATGTAGACAATACCGACCGTGTGGTAAGCAGCACGGAAAAGATGGCTGTTTTGATTACAAAAATGGCAACCGCAAATTCACGTTCTTCCAATGAGACCATTGAAATTCTCAATGATATCTGCAAAGAACTGGAACAGCGTAACGGAAAAACAGAGGATGAGAACGACTACTCCCATCTTCGCATAATGGATAAGGCAGAATAAACATGAACTATATCATATTTGATTTGGAATGGAACCAGTGCTGTGGTGGCAGAGATATGGAAAACCCGCGCATGCCATTTGAAATCATAGAAATCGGTGCAGTAAAACTGGACAAAAAATTTAATATTATCGACACATACTCCAGTATTATAAAACCAAAGCTCTACAAGAAGCTGCAACCACATATCAAGACGATTTTAAATTATGATGAATCCACACTTCGAAAGGGACGACCGTTTGATATGGTGTATCGGGAATTCATCAAATGGTGTGGACAGGATGATTATATCTTTGGCACGTGGGGTTCAATGGACTTGAACATCCTTCAGACAAACATGGACTACTACTACTTAAAGCCGATGCCCGTGCCATTAAAGTTCTATAATGTACAGCAGATCTATGCAGATATGTATGACGAAGATGGTAAGATTGTAAAGCTGAAAAAAGCGGTCGAACATCTGAAGATAGAAGTGGAAGAGGATAAACCATTTCACAGTGCAGTGAATGATGCATACTATACCGGACTTGTGCTGAAAGCAATGTCTCCAAGAGATCTGGCAGACCGGTATTGTTACGATATCTATAACAACCCGAAGGATAAAAAAGATGAGATTATCTCCCATCACAAGCATTATTTAGAGCATATCTCCAGAGAATACCATTGCAAAGAGGAAGCGATTTCAGACGTAGAACTGATGGCTCCGATCTGCTATCGCTGTGGTAAGAAATTAGCACCAAAGGTAAAATGGTTTGCAAATACACCGAACTCCTATACCTGTATTGGAAAATGCTGGCACCACGGATTGGTGAGCGGTAAGATTCGATTCAAACAATCGAGAAACAACAATATATTTGTCATTAAAACGATGGTTCCAACCGATAAAAAAGGTCTGGAAGCCATGAAAGAGCGACAGGACGAACTCCGGATAAGACGTCAGACAAAGCGTCATAATTAAAACAACCCCTTGGCTGATTAGCCGAGGGGTTGTTTGCTTGCAGTTCCTGCTTTTCGCGGATATGCTTTTGGTGTCTGTTTTTCTTTTCTGATAAATACAAAGCTCCGGCTGATATCCGAATCCGGAAGCATGAGTTTTTCTACTTTTTCAATCTTACCACCGAGAATCTGGATTGCCTTTTTTCCCTGTGTGATTTCTTCCTCTACCGTTCCTGTCTTATATGGGATAAAATATCCACCAGCCTTCACAAACGGAATACAATATTCCGAAAGCACTGCCATATTCGCAACAGCACGCGAAACTACAAAATCATATTTCTCACGCATTGCCTTATCTCTGGCGCCTTCCTCTGCACGTCCATGTACCGCTGATATCTCATTCAAGTTTAACGCTTCAATCACATCCTGCAGGAATTTAATACGTTTGTTCAGGGAATCAAACAACGTTACCTGCAGATTTGGAAATGCAATTTTTAACGGAATACCCGGAAATCCCGCACCCGTTCCCACATCAATAATTTTATATGGTTTTTCCCACATCTTCACATATCCGGCAAGTGCAAGACTGTCAATAAAATGTTTCAGAATTACTTCTTCCCGCTCTGTAATAGCCGTCAGATTCATCACCTTGTTTTTCTCAATCAGCATATCATAATACTGCTCGAATTGTGCAAGCTGTGCATCGGTCAAAAGCACCTGTCCCTCTGTGATCTGTTCTACATATATTCTAACTTTTTCCATTTTCTATATTCCTATGCCTGTTTCTTTGTCTCCAGATAAATCATCAACACCGACACATCTGCCGGCGATACACCAGAGATACGCGATGCCTGTCCGAGCGAAGTTGGACGGATATTGGATAATTTCTGTCTAGCTTCTTTTCTCAGATTTGCAACATCATCATAATTGATATCATCTGGAATCTGCTTTTTCTCCATCTTCTGGAAATGTTCTACCTGTTGCTTCTGACGACTGATATAACCATCATACTTGATTGCAATATTGATCTGTTCTACTACTTCATCGTCCAAAGTAATCTTATCTGTCGTATCAACATCAAGCAATGTTTGGTATGCTTCCTGTCTGCCAGTATCTAATTCTTCCAATGCTTCATAAGAAAGCTCTGGTCTGCGGATAAGCTCTGCCAGCGTTGCAGCTGTTCCAAGTGAAGAGCTTCCATGCTTCGACAGAAATTCCTGTACATGCTTATTTGCACCCACGGATATTTCATTCATACGTGTAATTTCCGCATCAATCTGTCTGCGCTTCTCGCAGAATTTCTCATAACGGGCTTCGTCAATCAAACCAATTTCATGTCCGATATCTGTCAGTCGCAGATCCGCATTATCCTGCCGTAAAAGCAGTCGATACTCTGCACGGCTCGTCATCATACGATATGGTTCCTGTGTCTCCTTTGTTACGAGATCATCAATCAAAACACCAATATATGCCTGCGAACGATCCAAGATCACTGGTGGTTTGTTCTGCAGCTTCCGCGCTGCATTGATACCAGCCATGATACCCTGTGCAGCTGCTTCCTCATATCCAGAGCTGCCATTGATCTGTCCGGCACTGAACAGTCCATCCATATCTTTAAATTCCAGATTTGCCTTCAGGTTTGTCGCATCAATACAATCATATTCAATCGCATATGCATTTCGAACAATTGCTACATGCTCCAGTCCCGGTACTGTATGAATCATCGCATACTGCACATCTTCCGGCAGGGAAGAAGACATACCACCCATATACATCTCATTTGTAAATTCACCCTCCGGCTCAATAAACAACTGATGGCGGTCTTTGTCCGGGAACTTCATGACCTTATCCTCAATAGAAGGACAGTATCTCGGTCCGGTTCCCTCAATAAATCCAGAGAAGAGCGGAGAACGGTCAATATTATCCTTGATAATCTTATGTGTTTCCTCGTTCGTATAAGTCAACCAGCAGGAAATCTGATCCCGCTTGATATCTTCCTCTTTATTCGTAAAGGAAAATGGAACGATATGCTCGTCACCCTTTTGTTCCTGCATCTTGGAAAAATCAATCGTTTTTTTATCGAGACGTGCAGGTGTACCTGTCTTGAATCTCCGGATAAAGATACCTGCATCCCGCATAGAATCAGACAAGTGATTTGCTGCTGAAAGACCATTTGGACCCGTATAATTCACAACATCACCATAGATGCATCTTGCCTTCAGATACGTTCCAGTACATAAGATAACTGCCTTTGCATGATACACTGCACCCGAATACATACGGACACCACAGATGATTTTCTGGTCTTTCATCTCATCGGTAATCTTCGTATCATATAAAAGCTCAGCGACCTCACCCTGACGGAGTGTCAGATGTTCCTGATTCTGAAGTGTTAAACGCATCTGCTTTGTATATTCGCCCTTGTCTGCCTGTGCACGCAAAGAGTGTACGGCAGGACCTTTGGATACGTTCAGCATCTTGCTCTGAATATAGGTCTTATCAATATTTTTACCCATCTCACCGCCTAAGGCATCAATTTCACGCACCAGATGTCCTTTGGAGCTTCCACCGACATTTGGGTTGCATGGCATCAGGGCAACGCTGTCCATGCTGATAGTGAACAGGATAGTTTCAAGACCGAGTCGAGATGCTGCAAGGGCGGCTTCACAGCCCGCATGGCCGGCACCAACGACGATAATATCATATTCTTCCTCTATATATTTTTTCTCCATAACTTTAAGATTCCTTTTTCTAAACGATTTTTATGATTTACTTTTTTCATAGAAATAATATAAGAATACACAATTTCACGCAGACGCGCTCTCGCTCACTTCCACACGCAACGGACACTAAACTCACAGTGATACATCACTGTTCGTTAAGTGCCGGCGTGTTCCAATGGTCTGCGTTAAAATTGGTATATCTTATATTATTTCATCTACATTATGAATCATGAAAATCGTTTATCTACATATTCAACTTTAACTAAATAATTATACCTTGTTGAATAAAAAAAGAAAAGGTATAATAGAGGAAATTGTGATTTTCCCGTATGTTGGTGCATTCACATGCGGGTACCTTAATGAAAAGTATATTTTATATTCGGCAATTACGAAACAAAATATGAATTATATCATATATTTCAATATTGATTCATTCAGATATACGATATGTATTGAATCATAGAAGTTCTTAATGTTCTGTAAGTATATTAGCCATGTTTGAACACGATGTTCAAACAAGCCGCCACTGAGCCATGGATGGCGAATTGGCGGCGGTGGCGTATTATGATAATATGTATGTCAGAACATTTAGAACTTCTTAGATTCAATACATTGTATATCAAATGAATTATATTGAAATATATGTAGAATAAATAAGATGTTTCGTAATTGCCGGATATATGGAAAGGTGTTTGATTATGGGTGAGACGATTGCTGCGATTGCAACCGGGATGGGCGATTCCGGTATAGGAATTATTCGGATCAGTGGAGATACAGCGTTACAGATTGTAGATCAGATATTTCAACCGATGAATAAAAAGAAAACAATTTTAAATATGGATAGCTATACCGCTGCTTATGGAAAGATCATCTACGAAGATGAAATCTATGATGAAGCAGTTGCACTCGTCATGCGTGCCCCAAAGACATACACAACCGAAGATGTTGTGGAACTTGATTGTCATGGTGGTATCACCGTATTAAAACGTGTGTTAGATCTCGTGATCCGGCTTGGTGCAAGACCAGCTGAACCGGGTGAATTTACGAAGCGTGCATTCTTAGGTGGACGGATTGATATGTCACAGGCAGAATCTGTCATGGATCTCATTCATGCCAAAAATGATATGGCAGCAAAATCATCCCTGCTTCAGCTTCGTGGTGAATTAAAGACTGTGATTACAGACTTGCGTGATACTTTACTTTATAACATCGCATATATTGAATCCGCCTTAGATGACCCTGAAAATTATTCATTAGATAACTTTCCACAGCAATTACACACCACTGTGGATAACATGTTGATAACTGTGAATCATTTACTGTCAACCAGTGAGAATGGACGTATTATCAAAGAGGGAATCCGTACAGTTATTGTTGGACGTCCAAATGCAGGTAAATCCTCTGTTTTGAACATGCTGTTAGGCGAGGAACGTGCGATTGTTACAGAGGTTGCCGGTACAACGAGAGATACGCTGGAGGAACTGGTCAATATCGATGGAATTACGCTAAATATCGTGGATACAGCGGGTATTCATGATACAGAAGATATCGTAGAAAAAATCGGTGTAACCAAGGCTATGACAACGATTTCTGACGCGGATCTGATTCTTTATATCGTGGATGGAACATGCGCTCTAAATGATGATGATTACCGTATTATGGACGCTTTACAGGGCAAAAAAGTCATCACTTTGATCAATAAAAACGATCAGAATCTGGTTGTGGATAAGTTGGGGATAACTTCAAAATTAGAGACTAAAATACTGGAAATATCAGCGAAAGAGGGCACTGGCAAAGAACAGCTTCACGACCTGTTGAAGTCCATGTTCTTCAATCAGGAGCTCACCTATAACGACGAACTTTACATTACCAACCTGCGCCACAAATCATTACTCTATGACACAAGAGAGAGCCTGAACAAAGTCTTAGAAAGTATCGACATGGGAATGGGAGAGGACTTCTTCACGATTGATCTGATGTCCGCCTACACATCGCTTGGCAAAATCATTGGAGAAGAACTTGAAGACGATCTCGTCAACAAAATATTCGCCGAATTCTGTATGGGTAAATAAAAAATAATTTGCAGATTGTAAATGTGAAAGAGAATCATTCAAAATCTTATATGAGTTGAGGACAGAAAAATGGAAGAGAAGAAGATTCCGTATGTAGAGGAAGAATATGATGTGGTTGTAGTCGGAGCCGGACATGCCGGATGCGAGGCAGCGTTGGCGTGTGCAAGACTCGGACTGGAAACAATTATTTTTACCGTGAGTGTAGACAGTATAGCGATGATGCCGTGTAATCCGAATATTGGAGGAAGTTCCAAGGGACATCTGGTTCGTGAGATCGATGCGCTCGGTGGTGAGATGGGAAAAAATATCGATAAGACATTTATCCAGTCCAAGATGTTAAATAAATCCAAAGGTCCGGCCGTTCATTCACTGCGTGCTCAGGCAGATAAAATGAATTATAGTATGGAGATGCGTAAGACGCTTCAGAATACCGATCATCTTACCATCCGTCAGGCAGAAGTTTCTGAAATTATCACGGAAACAACAGCGCTGGAAAATGGAAAAGAGATTCAGAAAATGACAGGCGTGAAAACGTTTTCAGGTGCGGTTTATCATTGTAAGGCAGTCGTATTGTGCACGGGAACTTATCTTCGTGCAAGATGT
>OHYI01000512.1_pt1 | contig 11129 bp, 8 predicted proteins | sample 1580231 | NCBI WGS metagenome assembly OHYI01 (sample SAMEA3882555, study PRJEB24775) | human gut metagenome | biome: human-associated habitat; feature: intestine environment; material: feces | place: Netherlands | collected 2009/2010
TGCGCACCCCGCAGGGCGAGGTGCTGGTACCGTTGACCCGCGTCCACGCCGGGGACGAAGTAGTGGTGCGCTCCGGCAACATGATCCCGCTGGACGGCATGGTGCTGGAGGGCGAGGCCATGGTGAATCAGGCCGCCCTCACCGGCGAGTCCATGCCGGTGCGCAAGACCACAGGGGCTACCGTCTACGCCGGCACGGTGGTGGAAGAGGGCGAATGCGTCCTTGTAGCCAAGGCAGAGGGCGGCGCCAACCGCTACGATAAGATCGTGGCGATGATCGAGGAATCGGAAAAGCTCAAGTCCGGTACCGAGAACCGGGCTTTGCAGCTGGCCGACCGTCTGGTGCCGTGGTGCCTTGCCGGTACGGTGGCTACCTATGCCTTTACCCGCAACGTCACCCGGGCCATCTCCATCTTGATGGTGGACTTCTCCTGTGCGCTGAAGCTTTCCATGCCGCTGGCGGTGCTCTCTGCCATGCGGGAGTGCGGGGAATACCACATCACCGTAAAGGGCGGCAAGTATCTGGAAGCGCTGGCAAAGGCGGACACCATCGTGTTCGATAAGACCGGCACCCTCACCCGTGCCACCCCGCAGGTGGTGCAGGTAGTGCCTTTCTCCGGCTGTGAGGAGCGGGAGGTATTGCAGCTTGCCGCCTGTCTGGAAGAGCATTTCCCCCATTCCATGGCAAACGCCGTTGTCCGTGCTGCCAGAGAGCGGGGTATCTCCCACGAGGAGATGCACTCCGAGGTGGAGTACATCGTGGCGCACGGCATTGCCAGCCGGGTGGGCGGCACGCGGGTGGTCATCGGCAGCGCCCACTTCATTTTTGAGGACGAGGGCTGCACCATCCCGGCAGGGGAACAGGCAAAGTTCGATGCGCTGGACCCGCAGTATTCCCACCTGTATCTGGCGGCTTCCGGGGTGCTGGCGGGGGTCATCTGCATCGCAGACCCCCTGCGCCCGGAGGCGGCACAGGTGCTGCATAAGCTCCGGAAGCTGGGCATTGCCCAGACTGTCATGATGACCGGCGACAGCGACCGCACCGCCCGCGCCATTGCGGCGCAGGTGGGGGTAGACCGCTGCTTTGCGGAGGTGCTGCCGGAGGATAAAGCCGCCTTTGTCCGCGATGCCAAAGCCGAGGGACATACCGTTGTGATGATCGGCGACGGCATCAACGATTCGCCCGCTTTGTCGGCGGCAGATATCGGCATCGCCATCCATTCCGGTGCCGCCATCGCTCGGGAGATTGCCGATGTGACCATCCGCGCGGATAGTCTGGAAGAGCTGGTGACCTTAAAAGCCATTGCCAACGCCCTGCAAAAGCGGGTGGGCAGCAATTACCGCTTTGTCCTCAGCTTCAACTCCGCGCTCATCCTTCTGGGCGCACTGGGCATCCTGCCCCCTGCCACCAGCGCGATGCTGCATAACCTTTCCACCCTTGGCATCAGCCTGCGCAGCATGACAGACCTGCTGGAGCAGAAGAACGAAGGATAAAAAACCGAAAATCTCGCATAAAACAAGAAAGCATCTGCAACATTCGCTTCTGAATTTCAGAACACAGCGAATTCGTTGCAGATGCTTTTACTTTTAGAGGGCGAGCCCGGTAAAGTGTGCAAATACAGTTTCCGGCCGCGCCCCTTCCCGTGAAAATGGTACGCCGGAGCGTCCGCAGACGCTCCGGCGTACCGAAATTATAAATAGTTTTTCCGCTGAAAATGCCCAGAGCACAGCGGAGGGCATTCAAAATCGTCTTAGCCAAAAGGGAGGCGCTGCACGATATTGTGCGGCGGCCTCCCTTTTTTGTTTCAGATAAACCGGCAGAAGCCCAGCCAGCAGCCCAGCAGGAAGAAGAGCAGCGCCTTACCCAGCACCGGCAGCCACTGGTGCTTACACAAGGCGGTATCCCACCGGTGGATGTTCTGTTTGGGGCAGGTGCCCGCGCAGGCTTCACAGGCAATGCACTCCCCGCTGCGCAGGCTGCTTTCCTCCAGCTTCAGGCACACCGGGCACTGCTGCTTGCAGGCATTGCAGCCCGGGATGCAGCCCTCGCTCTGCCGGTGCAGCCGCGCAAAGGGCAGCACCGGCAGCAGGGCGAACACCGCGCCCATGGGGCAGAGGAACTGACAGAAGAACCGGGGCTGCACTGCCATGCCCAGCAAAATAAGCGCAAGCAGCCCAATGCCCACGCCGAAGCCCTCCGGCGACAGACGCAGTGCCGTCAGGCGGGAAAATACCTCCCACGGGCTTGCGCCGGTCAGCAGCTTTTCCTGCCTGGTCACATACAGCGCTACCAGCCCTGCCAGCAGCAGATATTTGACCTTCTGCCCCCAAAGCACCGCCCGCTCCGGCAGACGGAGCTGCTTTTTGCGGTGGAACAGCTTTTTCTGAATCAGCCCGGAAAGCGCCCAGACGGCATCGCCCAAGCTGCCGAAGGCGCAGGCGTACCCACAGAAAAAACGGTCGAAAAGCAGGGTGAAGCCGCACAGCCCCAGCAGGGAAAGTGTGAAGCTGTCCACAGAGAGCACCTCGCCTGCACCGATGTGCAGAAAGATCTGTTTTACCCCGGAAAACCCGGCCACGAATGCGCCCGGCATGGTCACAAAGAAGAACAGCTGTACCCCGGCGCGCAGCCATGTGCGGCGCTTTTTGTCCCGCTGGCGCTGCTGTGCCGCCGTTAAAGGCTTCGCTTGTGTTTTTTCCATCATCCTGCCGCCTTTCCCAGTGCGTCCGCTACTGCACCGATAAGTCCTTCTGCCGTGAGGGTAGCGCCGGAAACAGTATCCACCTCGGCAGACTGCATATCCAGCATCTCGTCCAGCAAAGGCAGCGCCTGCTTATAGTAGGGCTTGTCCTCACCGGAAGCATCCAGCACCGATATATCGGTCATTTTTCCGTTCTGAATGGTCACCGACACCCGGATGACATCGCCAAAACCAAAGGCGCTGCCCTCGTAGGTGCCGTCCCGGTAGCCGCTTTGGCTCTGCTCCGCCTGCGCTGCGCTCTGCGCCTGCAAAACGGAAGCGTTGTAGGCTTCCACCTCGGCAATTTCCTGCTTGCGCTGGCTTACCGCTGCCGCCCGGACCAGCGCTACCTGCTGGTATTGCCACAGGATGCCAAGGATCAGCAGCAGGTTCACCGCCCGGAGGAGAAAATTCTTGTATTTCATTCCGCTGCTCCTTCCGTTTCAGGTTCGGTTTCGGTCTCTTCCGGCGGCAGTGCCGTCTCGGATGTCGGCAGCACTTCCTCAGAAGATGCCGGTTCAGAATCGTCCGGTGCATCTGCCGGGAAAAGCTGCTGCCATACTTCCTTGAGCCACACGGGAATGGTGCTCTTTTCCTCCGGCTGCACCACCTCCACGGTGGGTACGGTGACCGGCGTTTCCTCGGGTTCTGCTGCTTCGGACGGTGCGACTTCTTCCACCACTTCTTCCGATGCAGCCTGCTCCGGGGCGGCTTCCTCTGCCGGGGCAACCGCTGCTTTTGCCAGCGCCAGCTTGACCGCGTTCAGGATACCGGTGGAAGAGTAGGTGGCACCGGAAACAGCATCCACATTGGGGTTTTGTCCTTCCAGAATGGCGGGAATGACCCGCTTTGCCCGGGAGAGATATTCCTCCTCGTCCTCGGCGCTCAGGATCGTGATATCGGTAATTTTATCCTCTGCCACCGTGACCTGCACTGTGATCTGCCCCTCAAAGCCCATGGCTTCGGCAGTGTAGATGCCGTCCAAGTAGATGGAGGGAGCCGTAAATTCCTCCACCACAAGCGTTGCAGCGGGCTTTGGCTGGGGCGGCAGGGGATTGTTGACCACCTCGCCGGTCAGGGCGTTCTGCACCGCGCCCAGAATGCCCCGGCTGGTGTAGGTGGCTTCGGAAACGGCATCCACCTCCCAGCTCTGGGCATCCACTACAGTAGTCAAAAGCCGCTTTGCGCGCCGCAGAAACTGCTTGGTCTCGTGGGAAGCATCCAGAATTTCAACCTCCGTGATGCTGCCGTTTTCCATGGTGACCTGCACCCGGACGGTACCGCCGTAGCCCCGGGAAGAGCCGACGTAAACGCCGTCAGCATAGGGCAGCTTGGGCAGCGCTTCTTCCTCCGCTTCGGAGGAAGCGGCTTCCACCGGCTGCTCCACCACGGCTGTCAGCCTTTCCGGCACGGCAGCCAGCACCGGCACAGTGCGCGGCAGGGCAAAAAGCACAGCCGCCGCTGCCGCCACCGCCGGGAGCAGCTGCACCAGCGGCAGCAGCGTGTTGCTTCGTTTTTTGTTCATTCCAAGTCCTCCTGACACGGAAAAGCAAGGCCGCCTGCATAGAGCGACCTTGCTTTTTGGGTATTCTGTTTTTTGCCGGATCAGGCAGCTTTCAGGTTCTGCACGGCATCGGTCAGGTGGGTCACCTGCTCCAGTGCAGCGGCCTTATACAAGGTCTCGCGGCTCAGCAGCTCCACGCTTTCGGCCAGTTCGGTCTCCAGATTGGCGTAGCTGTCGGCGGTGTAAGCGGCCTTTGCCTTGCCCTGTGCTTCGGCAACTACAGCCTGCAGGGCGGCGCGGTCGGCATCGCTTGCCAGTTCGTGCTTGGCAAGGTTTTCGGCAGTGGTCTGGAACTTGACCACCGTGTCGGCATAGCCCAGTGCGCGGATGGTGATGGTCCAGTAGCCGGTGCCGTCCGTGCCTTCCGGCAGCTGGCAGCGGGCGGAATCGCTCAGACCCAGCTGGATGCCCATGGACTTGTGCATCCAGTTGTCGGCTGCAAACTTAGTGCCGTAGGAGGCCTTGGCGTGGGTGTAGGTGCTGTCATTGCCGTAGTAGGTCCACACCACGGACTGCATCCGGGAGCCCAGCTCGCCGTAGTTGCCGTTCAGGTCTACACGGATGAACTCACCAAAGCTACCCACATCGCTGCCGCTGCGCAGGTTCACGGTAAGACCATCAGCAGCTTTCTGGGCGGCTTCTGCCACGCCGGAACCGGTGCCGGTGTGTGCGGCGGAGAAGGTGTAGCCATCGCCGCTCTTGGTTGCATACTTCAGGCCGTTGGTGTTCTTGTCCACCGCAGCCGTCAGGGTGTAGGCGGTCAGGTTCTTTTCAGAGTAGCCGCCCACCAGCTGGCCGCCGTTTTCCACCACGGTGTACTTGGAGCAGAAATCTGCAAGGTCGCTGGTGGCTACGCGCACCGGCACATACTTGGTGCCCAGCACCTCGTAATGGTCCATCTGCACGGTAGAGCCATCGGCCTTAGTGATGGTGCCGCGGTTCCAGCCTACGGTAGTGCCATCGGCCAGATAGATGGTCTTGCCATCGTCCGACCAGTGGGAAACGGTGTAGGTGCTGCCGTCCTTGGCGTAGATGACAGCAGTGCTCTGGAAGCTGCCGCGGTGCAGACCATGGTTGGCGGTAGCGCGGGAAACGGCGTCAAATGCGCCAAGGTCGTGCTCCTCGTGGCTGTCCAGCTGCGCAGAAGCGGCAGTGCTGCCGGCAGCATAGACCTTCTCGTTTGCCCAATACTCGTCCCAAGTCAGGGCAGCGTAAAGGTAGGTGTACTTTTTGCCCAGCAGAAAATCGAAAAAGCCGTTTTCCTCCTCGGCGGGGGCTGCTGCAAAGGCGGTAGCGGTCAGCAGGCTGAGCGCCATAGCCGCCGACAGCAGCAGGGAAAGAAATTTCTTTGTTCTCATGAAAAAATGCTCCTTTCATCACACTGGCAGGGGATAGGGATCATGTAGTTAGCATCACCTAACATTGCGCGCAAAGAAAAACCCGCGGGGCAAAGCCCCTCAGATGGTTAGGATAAGCTAATTGACGAGACCTAAAATAGCACGCCTGCAAAGCGTTGTCAAGAAAAAACGGGGATGTTTACAGAGGTTAATTTGTGGGCAAAAGGTGCCGTTTACGCTCTTTATGCTGCAAGCCCTTGACCTTTTTGCCGGAGCGCAGTATACTTTTCATATGGTTAGTTTTGAATAACCGCAAGGAGGTACTACATGATACAAGACGCATTCTGGGGGATTTTGATTCCCTTTTTGGGCACAAGTCTTGGGGCAGGCTGTGTGTTCTTTTTGAAAAACTCTCTGCGTGACGGCATCCAGCGCGCCCTCACCGGCTTTGCCGCCGGAGTGATGGTGGCGGCATCGGTATGGAGCTTGCTGATCCCGGCTATGGAGCAGGCCGCAGATCTGGGCAGGCTGGCGTTTTTCCCGGCGGCGGTGGGTTTCTGGCTGGGTATCCTGTTTTTGCTGCTGCTGGACCATCTCATCCCGCATCTGCACCAGAACAGTTTGCAGGCCGAAGGGCCAAAAAGCCAGCTCCAGCGCACCACCATGATGGTTCTGGCGGTGACGCTGCACAACATCCCGGAGGGCATGGCAGTGGGCGTAGTCTATGCCGGATACCTTGCCGGAACTGCTCAGATCACCGCCGCCGGGGCGCTGGCACTTTCCCTTGGCATTGCCATCCAGAACTTCCCGGAGGGTGCCATCATCTCCATGCCGCTGCGGGCGGAAGGAATGAAGAAAGGCCGGGCGTTCTGGGGCGGCGTGCTGTCCGGCATCGTAGAGCCCATCGGGGCAGTGCTGACGATTCTGGCAGCAGGCATCGTGGTGCCCGCTTTGCCCTATCTGCTCAGCTTTGCCGCCGGAGCCATGCTGTATGTGGTGGTGGAGGAACTGATCCCGGAAATGTCGCAGGGACAGCACTCCAACGTTGGCACGGTGTTTTTTGCGGTAGGCTTCAGCGTGATGATGGTACTGGATGTGGCACTGGGATAGCGCATGGTTGAGAAAATTGCGATGCAAGGGGCGAAGAAAGGAAAAACATGAAAGACAGAGATCTGCCAGTTGACCACAGCTGCCATTCCAAGCCCTGCAAAAGACGGATTGTGGAGATCGGATTGAATAAACAGTATGATTGATATCATTTTTCATGACAAAACGGGGGTCACTCCCTATAATCCCGGACAAACAGGCGGCTTTGAAAATGCGGCCGGAAGTGGAGAAATTCACTATTACCGGCTGTTTGATGGCGTGGGGATCATGCTGCTGCGGCTGGAGATGGAGACCTATACGGAAATCCGCACGCAGATCGGTATGATAGAGATCAATTTCTGCATCAATGGCCGTTTTGAAACCAGCTTTTCCATGCGTGATAGCGTTCTGCTAAAGCCGGGGGATATGGCCGTCAGCTGCTACGACGGACGGCATGGAACACGTTCAGAGTCACGGTTCCCGCTGGGCTGTTACGAAGGGCTGTGTCTGGAAGTTGATCCAGCAGCCGCTCAGAACTGGCTTGAGAAGAACGCACCGGGCTTTTCGGTGGATTTTGCGGTACTGAAGCAGAATCTTCTGGGAAACCGATGGTTCATGTTCGGTACGGCAGGACCCCGCTGTGAGCACGTTTTCCGGGAATTGTACGAAAATGCGCCCTACATGGATCTCCGGTTCCTGCGGCTCAAGGTGGTGGAGCTGTTGATGCTGCTGAGCCGCATTCCGCAGGAGGAAGGAACGGACTTGTACTGTTCTACCGAACAGACCGAACTGGCACACCATCTCCGGGATCACCTTCTGACAAACCGGGAGGGGTATGTCTCCCTTGCGCAGCTGGCAGAAGAACACGGGATCTCGGTTTCGCACCTGCAAAAAATGTTCAAACAGGTCTACGGTGTGCCAGTATACCACTATATCAAGGAATACCGTCTGGAACAGGCTGCCGTAGAGCTTGTCCGGAGCGCAAAGCCCATTACGCAGATCGCACAGAATGCAGGATATGACAACGCCAGCAAGTTTTCGGAGGCTTTCCGGAAACGATATGGAACGACCCCGTCGCAGTACCGCACCCACGCAAATGGACTCGCAAAACGGAGCAGGGAAATCAGAATGGAGTAGTCCACGGCCGAAAAATATGCTAAAGTACAGAGCGGTTAGAACAAACTTACTTTAAAACCGGAGGTACTTTCATATGATGATGAAAAAGAAATTTGTTGCAGTGGCCTTGTCTGCGGTCTGCCTGCTGTCTGCTGTCGGCTGCGGCCAGCAGAGCGCAAGCACAGCGTCTTCGGCATCCAGCGTTTCCTCCTCGGTGGCTTCTTCGGCTTCCGCAAGTCAGGTAATGGATGCGGAGGATTATCTGTCTGGTATCAGCGGGACTTATGTGGAACTGTTCCCGGAGATGGCAAAGAGTGAATACCGGAATTTGTGGATCGACGCTGCGACTCCGCTGGTAGGCGAGGACAATGCGGAATCGGCTACGGATATGCTGCTGGGAATGTGCATGGCAGAGCCGTATGGCGAGGAGGCTGTTGAAAAATATGCAGCAGATCCGGACAGCACGGCGTTCAACTGCTATTTTCTGGGCGGCGTGGAAAAATTCGTGATGAATGGCGACACCATCACCGGTCTGGATGCGCAAGGACAGGAAGTGTTTGCACACACCTACCAGAAACTGGATGTGGACAATGAAAACAGCTTCCTCTTCTACCAGAGCGAGGATGCGGATTCCGGGGAGTTTACCTACTTTGCCTTTGCGCCCGATACGATGGAAACGACGTATCATCTGGAATTCCGCTATGCAGAGGATCTCGACGACCTGCAGAGCTGGTATGAAGGAAATTATGCTTATTGGAATGCTGCCGCCATCGCAGAGGACTATGATCAGGCAACTATGGAAAATGTCATTGAACTTTTCGTCACGGAAAATTTGTCTGAGGCAGAATAAACGGCACATGCGCACCCGATCATGTCAGGCGGTACGCATGGCAATATTACGGTAAGGATGTGATTTGATTGAAAAAACGATCGGACTTTTCCCGGCTGATGGGCTACGCCGGGAACTACCGATATTTCACCTACGCTTCGTGGGTGCTGTCTGCGGTCAGTGCGCTGGTGGCGCTGGTGCCTTTTGTGTACATCTGGAAGATCCTGCGGGATGTGTTGAACGCCGCGCCGGACTATGCGCAGGCGGTGAGCATCCCCCATTACGGCTGGATGGCAGTGCTGTTTGCGGTGCTGGCTTACCTCATTTACATTGCGGCACTGATGTGCTCCCATCTGTCGGCGTTCCGAGTGGCGACCAATCTGCGGCTGGAGGTTTCCGAACACCTTGCCACACTGCCGCTGGACTTTACGGAGACGTTTGGCAGCGGTAAGCTGCGCAAGATCATCCACGAGAGTACTGGCGCAGCGGAGACCTTTCTCGCCCATCAGCTGCCGGACAAATATAATGCAATGGCAACACCCATAGGTCTGTTGGTTCTTTTGCTGGCGTTCGACTGGCGGCTGGGGCTGCTGAGCCTTGCGCCGGTGGTGCTGGCTTTCCTCATCATGGCGACCATGACCGGCAAGCGGATGGCTGAAAAAATGCGGCAGTACGGCAACGCCTTGGAGGCGATGTCCAACGAGGCAGTGGAATACGTCCGGGGCATCCCGGTGGTCAAGACCTTCGGGCAATCGGTATTTTCCTTCAAAAAGTTCAAGACCACCATTGATGAGTATGAAAAGTGGGTCATCTCCTACACCAAAGACCTGCGCCTGCCCATGATGTTCTACACCGCTGCCGTCAACGGCGTGTTCGCCTTTTTGATCGCGGGCGGGCTGCTGTTCACGACCCACGGCGTCACCCCGGAGTTTCTGCTGAACCTGCTGTTCTATATCATCATCACGCCGGTGATCTCCCTGACTTTGACCCGCATAATGTACATGAGTGAGAACAAGATGGTGGTAGCGGATGCGCTGGCACGCATCGACTCGGTGCTGGAGACGGCGCCCATGCAGGTGCAGGCTGTTCCGCAGTACCCGAAGGATTCCTCTGTCACGTTGCGGGATGTGCATTTCAGCTACGACGGAAAAACCGAGGTTATCAAGGGCGTTTCGCTGGAGATTCAGCCGGGACATACCGTGGCTTTTGTAGGCCCCTCCGGCGGCGGCAAATCCACGCTGGCAAACCTTGTCTGCCGGTTCTTTGATGTGCAGAGCGGCAGCGTCCGGGTGGGCGGAGCGGATGTGCGGGCTATCCCCAAGGAAGAGTTGATGGACACCATCTCCTTTGTGTTCCAGAACAGCCGCCTGCTCAAGGGCAGCATTCTGGATAACGTCCGTCTGGGTAGGCCGCAGGCCACCGAAGCCGAGGTGCTGGCAGCGCTGAAGGCTGCACAGTGCATGGATATCGTGGAAAAGTTCCCGGCGGGCATCCATACGGTCATCGGCACCAAGGGCGTGTATCTTTCCGGCGGCGAGCAGCAGCGCGTTGCCATTGCCCGTGCCATGCTGAAAAATGCGCCCATCCTGATCCTGGACGAGGCCACCGCCTTTGCCGACCCGGACAACGAAGCAAAGGTGCAGGCAGCCTTTGCCCAGCTTGCCAAGGGCAAAACGGTGCTGATGATCGCACACCGCCTGTCCACCGTCGCCAACGCCGACTGCATCTATGTGGTGCAGGATGGGCAGATTGTGGAATCCGGCACAAAGGACGAACTGTGTGCGCAGAACGGTCTGTTTGCCCGGATGTGGCAGGAGTATCAGGCGTCGGTGCAGTGGAAGGTCGCAAAGGAGGGGTAAGGAATGATCGAAAAAATTCAACACGCCACAGCCAGCTCCCCGGAGGGCGCAAAGGGGCTTGTAAAGGGCGTTCTGGCCTGTGCGTTCCAGAACATGGCGTTCATGCTGCCCACCGGGCTGCTGTATCTTCTGGTAAAAGACCTGCTGGCAGGCTCTACGAGCGGGAGAAGCACCTTTTATCTGGTGGGATGCGTTGCCTGCTTTGTGCTGATTTTGCTGACCACATGGTTCCAGTACAACGGCACCTATTTTACCACCTATAAAGAGAGCGGCACCCGCCGCCTGACCCTTGCAGAGCGGCTGCGCAAGCTGCCCTTGTCCTTCTTTGGCAAGCGGGATCTTGCCGACCTGACCAGCACCATCATGGCGGACTGCGAGGTACTGGAAAAGGACTGCTCCCACTTCATCCCCGGTCTGTTCGGTTCCCTCATCTCTACCGTGCTCATTGCCCTGAGCCTGTTCGCCTTTGAGTGGCGGATGGCACTGGCGGCTCTGTGGGTCATTCCGGTATCCGCTGCCATCGTGGTGGGCAGCTATCGGGTACAGGATAAGGTGCAGGCCAGGACCATGGCGGCGAAAATGGCCTGTGCGGACGGCA